>Ga0257106_1001116_pt1 | contig 13890 bp, 10 predicted proteins | sample LP_taG_3_FD_190177 | JGI IMG/M metagenome (GOLD analysis project Ga0257106, IMG submission 190177) | Marine microbial communities from Northeast Subartic Pacific Ocean, Canada - LP_J_2011_P26_10m | ecosystem: Environmental > Aquatic > Marine > Oceanic | place: Canada: Northeast Subartic Pacific...
GGCGAACGAGACCGCGATCGATCGATCCGTCCTCGCTCCGGTGATACGCTACGTTGGGAGGATGCGCGGGAAGATGCGGCGTAGAGGGGGGTGACGGGGCTCTGGCCGAACTGGAGGTAAGGCTGCGTGAAGGCCTTACTGCCGGCGCCTCCACTGGATCGGCGGCGTCCGCCCCTGCAAATACCCTCGGCGTTTGTCGACTCGTTTGAAGACGCATCTGCGCTTTTCGGCGGTGCCCATCGCGGCGGCCACGAGGTGGCCGCCCTGGCGCCCGAGCGCGTGCACGTCACCAGCAGCGTGCCTGCGTGGATGGAGCGTGATTGAGGAACGAATTGGAGCGGTGAGTGGGTGGATGGTGGGAGACGCGTGAAGGGTGAGGAGAGCGGGTGAGGGGAAAAAGGGTTCACGCAATCGATTGTGAAGTGACCGTGCGGCTTTTGAACGCACCGTCGGTCGCGTGCCCCAGCGCGAGCGGGGATGACAGCGCCGTGGACGCCGCGAAGACCCGCCCGTTCACCTTGTCGATGAGCACGAACGAGAACTTTGCATCCACGCTGAGCTCCCGGAGCTTCATCTTCAGGCCGATGGCGCGTGCCTTGGGCTCGGCGTGCGCGCGACACGCGTCCGTGAACGCCTCTCCGACCGCGCGGGCGCTGAGCGTGTGGCTGACCAGGACGACGAGCGCGTCTTCGCGCTCGAGCACCTGCGGCGCGTGGGACAAGCCGGCGTCGGGCGAGGGGGTCCCGTCGCCGAGGAAGGCGACCGCGCCCCACTCCAGGTCCACGATACGATACTGGGGCGGCGCGGTGGAGAGGTTGTGCTTGACGTTGGACCTGTCCATCGATGGGGAGGAAAGGAAAGGTCAGGAGGCGCGTCTCTCCGCGTGAAGGGGAAAAAGGCGCGAATGCCGGCGCGGGGATGTGGGCGCGGTGTGTGCATCGCGCGAACGTAAACCCGCGGTGAATGCAAAAACTCGAGACGTCGGTCCCGTGTTGATGCGTCCATGGGGCGTTGATGTCCATGGGGAGGTCCATCGGTGGGCGTACCTCGCATCTTCCGGGTCCAAGTCGCGCGGGCTGAGAACCACCGCGAACAAAGCACGGCCCGGCGCGGTGATTGGTGGCTTTTCCTTCCCGGAAACGTGTCCATGTCCCCTGGCGGCTTTGGCGCCGCCCTTTCGCGGGCTCATCTTCGTGACCTCCGCTGAGCCTTCTGAAAGACTTCGCCTTGCGGAGAGGGGCACTCGCGCTCGCGGTGCGGCCCTCCGGCGTGAACTTCAATGAGGGCGGCGTTCGGAGAAAGAGCGAACTTTTTTCCAAGCGGTTTTTTCGAGATCCAGCGGGAGTCTAAATACACATACAGAAACCCTTGACTCCCGAACTATAATTGTCAAGAGACGGGTCCCGACATGTAGTTTCGCGCCAAATGCACATTCCACGTAGGACTAAAAGTTCAATTTGCAATTCTTGATTCATAAACGGTCGAATGGCACCCCTCTCAACACACGTGGAGCCTTTCGAAAGGCAGATATTTGTATGGAGAACAGTCTGGCATCCTTGCGGGAGAACGAAGAGACGCGCGGATAGAAAAAGAATCTGGGCGCATTCGTGGAACGCCGCGTTTGCTTTCAAGTTTTGGTTTTTGGTTTCAACCGAGTGGGTCAAAAAATGTTTGAAACTAAACATGGGTCAACGGTATGGGTCAAACGGCGCTTCGACATTGGGCACCTCGTGCGAGTCAAACCAAAAAAAACCATATCGACATAACGCGACGCGCCCGTGTGGAGTGGCACTAACTACCTGGGCGTAGGGCGTCGGCGCGAGAGAGAGTGGTGGGCTCGATCACCGGTCACCATGTGGAGTCGGACGGTGCTCCTCTCGCTGGTGCTGGGGGTGGTGCACGCGTCGGCGCACGGGTTGCACGCGAGGAGGCTCCTGCGCGAGGTTGAGACCGATCGCGAGGTTGGAGGGTTCGAAACAAGTGAGATGGGACTGGGGTCTCGGACGCTGCTCGGGTCGTCGGACGACATCGACAAGCTGTCGAAGGGAAGCGACACGCACATCGCGTTATACATCATCATCCCGTTCGTCTCCGCGGTCGTCGGCTACGTCACCAACGTCGTCGCGCTGCAGATGACCTTCTACCCGCTGGAGTTCACGCCGTCGCGGCTCAAATTCGCGCAGCTCGAGGGCCAACCGTTCGGCCTGCTCGGCGGGTGGCAGGGGATCATACCCAGTAAGGCGGGCAAGATGGCGGCGATCCTGTGCGACCTGATGACCACGAAGCTGCTGGACGTGAAGGAGATGTTCGGGAAGATCGTCCCGGTCGAGTTCGCCGAGGCGCTGGCGCCGGAGATGACCCCGTCCATGAGTCGCGTCGTCGCGAACGTGATGGCTGAGGAGGCGCCCACGTTCTGGAACTCCATGCCGCCCTCCGTCCAGGCCGGGCTCGTGAAGGAGGCCATGGCGGGCGCCGAGGACTTTCTCACGGACGTCATCGAGGATCTACAGAACCACGTGTACGAGGTGCTCGACCTCAAGGCCATGGTCGTGCGGCTGGCGCTGGAGAATAAGCAGGACGTGGTCCGGATGTTCCAAGAGGTGGGCGAATCCGAGTTTCGAATCATCGAACACAGCGGGTTCTACTTTGGGTTCGTCTTTGGGATCATGCAGATGATCACGTTCTACTGCGTGGACGTCCTGGCGCCCGCGTACAGCGGCCCGCTGCTCCCGGTGTTTGGCTTCATGGTCGGCTACGCCACCAACTGGTTCGCGCTGAAACTCATCTTCCGACCAATCTACCCCACGCGAGTGTGCTGCTGCACGATCCAGGGCGCGTTCCTCAAGCGTCAGGACGCGGTGTCCGAGAAGTTCAGTGCACTCAACGTGGAGCTGTTCTGCAACGCCAAGAACCTGTGGGAGGAGATGATGTTTGGGCGGTTGCGACTCGAGTTTGGCGAGTTGGTGAAACGGAACACTCGCAAGTTTACGGATCTCACCATCGGTAAGGGCGTCGGGGCGGTGAAGATGGTGTTCGGCGCGGACGCGTACGCGAGGATGAGGGAGCGGATCGCGCAGAACCTGGTGGATGAGCTGCCGCGATGCGTCCCGGTATCTTACGACTACCAGGACGTGGCGCTGGAGATTGAATCCACCGTGTGCAAGGCGATGAAGGGGCTGCCCCCCGACGAGTTCGAGGGCGTGCTTCACCCGGTGTTTGAGGAGGACGAGATCAAGCTGATCGTCGTGGGCGGGTGCCTCGGGGCGCTCGTGGGGTTCGCGCAGTACATCCTGCTGTTCAGCGGGGGAATCTAGCTAACATTAGAGATACCTTATTATGACTCTTAGGTGCGTTGACGACCATTCTGTTATGTTTTGGCTGTGATATTTTGCCGCGCGAAATCGTCGACGGGCGCTCACTTCGCCGCGGATGCACTCCGCCGCGGTACCCGCCAGTGCCAGCTGGTGTCGTCGCGAGGGGGGTGCACACGAACCCGCTCGTCGGCGCGCCGGCATGGCGAGCCATCGCGCGTCTCGGCTCCTAGAGCCGTTCGCGCGTCGCTTGCGCGTCTCCGATCGGGCGCCGGCTCGATGGATCCCGGTGCGTAGGCGGGCGGCGGCCGAGTTCAGCTCGCCCGCCGAGGCTGAGCCCGCCGCGTTTCGGGCGAACGCGCCGCACCTCGAGGGCATGAACGAGCAGCAGATCTCCGCGATCGTCGCGCCCATCGCGCCCATGAAGGTCCTCGCGGGCCCGGGCTCGGGCAAGACCCGCGTGCTCGTCGGGCGCGTCACCCATCTCATCAACGAGCTCGGCGTGCCGCCGTCGCACATCTTGTGCATCACCTTCACCAACAAGGCGGCGCGGGAGATGCGCGAGAGGCTCATCGCCTCCGTCGGCGAGGACAACGCGAGGCAGATCACCGCGGGAACCTTCCACTCCGTCGCGTCGCGCATGCTCCGCAAGCACGTCCACCTCCTGGACGGCTACGGCCGAGGGAACGATTTCGTAATCTACGACGAGGCCGACACCAAATCCATCATCCGCAAGATCCTAGTCGACGTCTTCATGGAGGACAAGAAGAAGGTGGACCCGTCCCTCGCCAAGTCCCGCATCTCCGCCGCCAAGTCCGCCGTGGACGCGTGCGTCGGCATGGACGGCCGGCGCATGATGCGCGCGCTCTGCGAAACCCGGCCGAACCTCAAACGAGATCCCTACACCCGCGATCAGTTCCCGCGACTATACGACGAATACGAAGCGAACCTTCGATCGTCCAACGCGCTGGACTTTGACGACCTACTGTCCGCCGCCGTCGCGTTGTTGCGCACGAGCGAAGAAGCGCGCATGTTCTACACGCAGAAGTGGAGGCACGTGCTGGTGGATGAGTTCCAAGATACGTCGCTGAGCCAATACGAATTGATCCGGACGCTCGCGGCGGAGAGCGCCCGGGTGTTTGTCGTCGGGGACGTGGACCAGGCCATCTACAGCTGGCGCGGCGCGGAGGTTGCGAACATACGCACCAAGTTCGACTCCGACTTTGCCGGCGCCGGGACGGTCTTACTGACCAAAAACTACAGGAGCACGGCTACAATCGTGAAAGCCGCGCAAGCCGTCATCGGCGAATCGAGGGACCGGTCACCGCTCGAGCTCGACGCGGTCCAGCCCGGGGGCAAGGACGTCGCCGTCGTGGCCACCGAGGATGAGGTCGAGGAGGCGGACTTCGCGGCGCGCGAGGCGGCACGAGCGGCGAGGAACGGGGTGCCGTTGAAGGACATCGCGGTGCTATACAGGACGCATTCGCAGTCGAGGCCGCTGGAGGAGGCGTTTATTCGCGCCGGGGTGCCGCACGTCGTCGTCGGGGATACCGCGTTCTACACCCGCAAGGAGATCAAGGACCTGGTGGCGTACCTCCGCGTGCTGTTCAACTCGCGCGATACCGTCAGTTTGCAGCGGATCATCAACACGCCGCCGAGGAAGATCGGGCCGGGGACGATGCAGAAGCTGGAGATGTGGGCGGCTTCGTTACCGTGGATCGACGGCATGCCGCAGCCGCTCGGCATGGCGCTCCTGGACCGCACGTGGTCCTCACCCGACCAGGAAGACATACTTCCGTCCGCGGTGGACATGGGCCTCGGCGCGGCTGCGTACAAAGCCGTGAGTGGCTTCGTGTGCGTGATGCGGGACCTCGGAGAATCGATGGAAGTTTCCGACCCGGGCGCGCTCACCGAGGAGCTCGTTCGTAAAATCGGGTTCGAGGACTACGTCGCGGACATGGAGAACGGCGACGAACGCGTGGGATACATCAAAGAGCTGGTGTCCATCGCGAGCGACCCGAGCGCGGTGGAGTCGCTGGACTCCGACGGCGCGGTGGTCAATCCCGCGACGAAGACGAAGGCGACGGGGCACGAAGGGCTCGGCGAGTTTTTGGAGGGCATCTCGCTGCTGATGTCCGCGGAGACCCGGTCGGAAGATGAGGGCGCGGACGCCGTCAAGCTGATGACATTACACGCGGCGAAGGGCCTCGAGTTCGATACCGTCATGATCACCGGGTGCGAAGATGAGCTCATCCCGTTCAAGCGCGGCGACGGGGACGCCGCGGAGCACGACGAGGAGGTTCGGCTCTTCTACGTCGGCCTCACCCGCGCTAAGCGTAAGCTCTTCCTGTGCCGCGCGTTCAAGCGGATGAGGTTCGGGCGGACCGTGTACGCGGACCCGTCGCCGTTCCTCGAGGTCATCAGGGAGTCGCTCGTGGGGGGTAAGCCCGCGCAGGCGAGGCGGGCGGGGATGGGCGTCAACTCGACGGAAAACGACGAAGCGAGCGACGACGCCGAGGCTCCCGCGCTCGGCGATAACAGCCTCGCCCAGCACCTCCGCCGGGCCACCGGCGCGAAGGTGGGCATGGGGAGCTCCCCCGCGTTCAGCAAGTACGCCAAGGGAGAGACGGGCGGGTACGCCAAGGCTAACGCGTGGAAGAAGAGGATGAACGCGGCGGCGGAGGGCGGGTCGGGGCGGGCGAATTCGTCGAGGGAGGTCATGGGCTCGGACGATCCGGAGGCGTCGGCGCGACGCGCGGCGAGGCGGGCGTCCGCGGCGAGCAAGCAGGCGCCGAGGGCGACCAAGGCGCGCGCGACGGGGGGTGCGGGCGCCGCGGGTGGGCCGCGCGCCGCGCCCAGGAGGAACCGCGGGAAGGTTGAGTGAGCGTAGATGAGGAATTTCGTATTTATCAGAGCGCCAAAGTAATCGTCGGCGTTCCGTGTTCGTGATGCGCCGCGTACCGTTTGACGTGGTGGTTCGGGTCCGGGTAGACGTGCCAGGTGGGATAACCTTACCCACGTAAGAAAGACACATAACATGTTTCTTACGTGGTGGACTTTTGGCACGTCTACCCGGACAAGAACCGGACTGTCGCCGGACCTACAAGTCAAACGACATAAACATTCGCACATCACGAACACGGAGCCGGTCGCTCCTCTTCACTCACGCGGAGATCCCCGCCTCGTCGCAGAACGGCCCCGCGATGAAGTTAGTGCACGGAAAGAACGTCGCGGATCCCTCCTTCAGATCCTCGACATCCGCCTCGATCTCCTCCTCCGTCTTGTCCTGGTCGATACCCTCCTGCACCGTCACCTCCACCTGGTGGCTGTAGAAGGTCGGGTACGTCACGCTCAGCTCGTACCACACGATGTCGTAGTAGAACCGCCCGAGGGGCTCGATCTCCACCGACGCTTCGAGCGTGCCTTTGGTGCGCGTGGGTAGCCCCGCGACGTTTAGGTTGAAACGGACAAAGACGTCCACGACGTGGTCGTCGGGTTTGGGCGTTATTTCTTCGTCTTCTTCTTCGTCGGGTCCGAGGAAGTCTTCGCCGTCCTCCGAGGGCACGATGAGCGTCGGCGCGGTGACGTGCGTTGGGTCGACGCGTGTACCCGCGAACGTGACGTTCACGGACGCCGCGTGCAGCCCTTTGTTCCTGGCCTCGCCGCGGGTCACCCCGGGCAGAGGCTGCTCCAAACACAGCGTCTCCTCCGAGAATAGAATAGTACCGGCCGGGAGAGACTCGCCGCCGTCGCAGAGGCGTAATGGCGCGCGACGCGAGGTGAGACGCGGCGCGGGGACGTCGAGAAGGGCATCGCGTGAGGATGTGGTCGAAGCTCGGGCCGGGGAGCCGGTCCGCGTGGGGCGATACGCGCCCCGCGTGGTGGCGGTCGTTGCTCGCCCAGAACCCGAGGTCCTGCTCGCCGCCTCCGCCGCGGCGTGCACGACGGCGAGGGCGAGCAGCATCGACGTCAACGCGCGTCGGGGTGTCATATCGGCACTGATGGAACGCACGCCCGCCCACGACAGTCACGCGATGTGCGCGGGTGTTGTGTGTCGCGGACGGGCGGGCGGGGGGAGCCCCCACGTGCGACGGGGACTGACCCTCGGAGTGCACGTCCAAAACAAACAACCCAGTTTTTAGCAACCAGTTGTCGTGGCGCGATGCTGCCGCTGGCGATACTGGTGCCGCCGACCTTGGTCGCCGGGGTGGCGGGGACGTGGTGGGCGGGTCAGGTGGTAGCCACGCGTCAGCTGGGCGCGACCACCGAACCCCCGCGCGGTACGTTCGTTGGGTCCGTCGCGGGCGTCGCGGGCGCGATCGGGACGTGGAGAGGACTCGGCGCGACCGTCTACCCCGCGTTCGACGCCATGTCCACGACGCCGGTGAAGATCGAGTCGTTCAAGGACTTCACCAGGTCCGCGGGTCCGCCAGCGATCGCGAGGTGCGGCGGGGTGCTCGCGTGCTTCTTCGTCGCGGGAGCGTCCAAGACGGCGATGGACGTTTGGATGGGCACCCAGAAGAAGCCGATCGCAAAAGCATGATCGAGCCGAGCCCCAAGTAGTCGCGTTATAGCCTCTCTCAATTAGCCATCCTAGTGTACTAGCCTATGCCTCGTGTCATCGTTCGACGTTAATCATACCTCCATCAGAGCCCAGTCAGGAGCAGCTCCAGCGCCTGTTGCTCGTCCCCAGCCGCCCGTGAGAGCGCGTTCCGCACCACAGCCTCGCCGAAGCCCATCTCCATCAACTTGGACATCTTCTCATCCTTCTTCTTCTCCGAGGCGTACTCCGCCGTCCACTCCTTCGCCGTCTTGACGAACGCCTCGTGGCTGTCTATGTACTGCCTGGCGACTACCGCGTCCTGCGGGTCGTTGGGCTCCGGGGTGGACAGCAGCGCCTGGAGCGAGAGCATGGCCGTCTTGATGCTCAGCGCGGGGGACCACTGATCTTTGAGGATGTCGAGGCAGATGGCGCCGTTCGCGCTGCTGACGTTGGGGTGCCACACCTTGGTGATGAAGCGCATCTTGGGAGCCTCGAACGGGTAGGAGTTTGTGAGCTGGATGTCAACCTGGGAGTGGTGGACGTTGAGATGGACGTGGAGGTCAGCGGTGTGGGCTCTTATTGAGGAAGCACGTGGAAGAAAAGGCACTCGCGAGGAGGGGCTCTTGTGGTGCGAAGGGCGATCGGGGGGGTGACTCACGTAGAACTTGCCGCCCTCGTACGGGGATTCCTCGGGTCCTGCGGTGGATGAATGGTTCGATGGATCGGAGGTGAGATCGACGGCTGGCGGCTTCGTGTGGGACCGGGATGCGGGCCGGATGGCGGGCGCGCGAAAGGTCGGATCTGGGTCGAGCTCGGATCCGCACAGCTGTGCCGCGCGAAGGACGAAAAGGGGGGAGGTGGACCGAGGGTGACGCACCCTTGAGCGTGCCCTGCATGTGCGCGAGGTTGTCGCCCAGGACCTCCACGGTGACGCCGGACTTGGTGTCCGACTGAATCTCCCGGAGCTCCTTCGCTAGCCTGTTGGTGTCCATCCTGGTGGTGGCTGTGACCTTCGGTGTGGCATGGGGACGCGCGCGAAGTGACAACTCGATTTCACGAACGTCAACTCCGTGATCCAACTCGCGTAGAGGTTTCGGTGGCGACGCGGCGGTGAGGAGCGCCGCTGGGCGCCACAACGCGTCGCGCGTCGCCGGGTTTCGACCCGAGCACGGACCACTCGTACCCTTCGTAGATCCCATCCGGCCGCTGTCATGGCCCTGGCGTCCAGAGCCGCGCTCGTCGCGACCCGCTCATCACGCGTCGTCGGCGGAACGCGTGGAAAATCTTTTCCGTCAATCGCGACGCGCTCGCCTCGAGGGGCTTCCCGCGCCTCCGTCGTCGCCGCCGCCGCCGCGTCCGAGGTCCCGGCCGAGTACGTCACCCTCGCCGCGGATCTCGTGGACGCCGCGGCCGAGATCACCGTCAAGTACTTCCGCACCCCGCTGGAGATCGACGACAAGAACGACGCGTCGCCCGTGACCATCGCCGACAAGGGCGCCGAGGCTGCCATGCGCGCGCTCGTCCGCGAGCGCTTCCCGACGCACGCCATCTTCGGCGAGGAGGAAGGCATCGAGCTCGGCGAGGGCGGTGCGCAGGAGTGGACCTGGGTGTTCGATCCCATCGACGGCACCAAGTCCTTCATCACCGGCAAGCCCCTCTGGGGCACCCTCGTCGCGCTGCTCCATCACGGCGAGCCCGTGCTCGGCGTGCTGGACCAGCCGGTGCTCAAAGAGCGGTGGGTCGGGGTCAAGGGCACCGAGTCCACGCTCAACGGCGAGCCAATCAGCGTTCGCCCGTGTAAATCCCTGGGCGACGCGTACCTGTACTCCACGACGCCGTACATGTTCGAAGGCGATAACCTGTCGCCGTATCGAGCAGTCGCGGCGGCGGCGAAGGTTCCGATGTTCGGCTGCGACTGCTACGCGTACGGCCTGCTCGCGGCGGGCCACTGCGACCTCGTCGTGGAGGCTGACCTCAAGCCGTACGACTACATGGCGCTCGTGCCCATCATCAAGGGCGCCGGCGGCGTGTTTACTGATTGGAAAGGGGGCGAGCTGCGGTGGGAGGGTTCGCAAGAGGCGCTCGCGGCGGGCGAGTACCAGGGGGAGGTGATCGCGGCCGGTGACGAGGCGACACACGCCGCGGCGATCGAACGTATGAAATCGGCGCTGGGTATCTATTACTGCGAGAAGTGATGGTGTTTGCGAGCTCGTTTCAATATTACAAGAGACGACTGTCATTCTACGCGCCGTCTTCATCGACCTTTGCCTCTGCCTCTGCCCATTACTACTCCTCCCCATCCTCCCCATCTTCCTCGTCCGAATCCTCCTCGATTTCTACCGAAATCTGAGTGAGGGTCTTCACCTCTTCATCGACCCTTAGCCCCTGCCCATGTATCACCCGCTCCTTCCATCCCCGGAGCACGTACAATTCCTCCTCTTCCAAGTAGTGCATATCATCGTTGATCATGCCTACTACGTATTCATGGGGGTTATTTCGGCGGTAGTCGGGATCCGTGAGGCGCCTGATGTTCAGAGTCCAAGGATGGACATCACCCAGGTTCGTCTCTGTTACGGTCTTGGCCTCCTCAAGGTGACGATCCGCGCTCAAGCGTAGCTCATCCGTAAAATCGGCCAGCTCAATCGTATCATCAAGTCCGAACACCGTCATCCAGCTCCGTATTACATCCCCCAGTTCTGTGTGCAACTCCGGATCGTCGTCATACACAAATATCATCCTCTGTCTCACGTTCATGGCGATCATAGCTGTTTGTATCACGTTGTGGAGCACCTTACCCAAATCCTTTTGCACGTTGGCCCTGTCCAACTCGGCATCTTCTCCAAACTCTCGCAAGCCATCGATTGATATCTCCATGGACCACTTAGCCACAGCCAACAGGCCGAAGATACTCTTTGAGGTGTTGTCCAACCTTTCATAGTTTTTCCCGATGCCGATGCCGGTCGGCCTTCCCTGGAGCTCGGCATTCAATTCAATCTCAATTTTTGTGAAAGCTCGTGTAAGGGCGCTTGCGTGACAATAGGACACCTCACCGTACACCGCCATCGCGGTGTACATCCTGCGATCATCGCCCAGAGCTCGCCAGATGTTGATGGCTGTGCGGGCGGCGAGGGCCGCCTCCCGGAACCGTTCCCGGAACCGTTCGTTGATGTCAGTGATGTTTACATTCAGGATTGAATCGTCCCCGTCGTGGCTTCTCTCCTTCACGATTTTCTTGAGGAGACTGTCAAAGCCCAAGGTCTCGTCGTCTGCAGATCGCCTGATTGGGAAATAGGTGTTTGGGTCCACATCTTCAAAAAGTGAAAACTCGACAGAGTCATGGAACCGCGACATCTCTTCAGAAGCCTTCGCGGTGTGGGCCATGCGATCATTTGCGTCCACGTCGTACACTGGTGCCTGCTCGTGCTCATAGGGCCAAATGAACAGCGGCGGGCCAAAAGCAGAAGCACGCAAGTGACTCATCGCACCGATACCAACGTGTTGCGCCATGATGCCGACGGCACGCGCGTGTGCCTGCATCGCGGCAGCCAACCTAGCGAGCGCGGAGGAATAGGTCCCTCGCACGCTTTCACCTCGAGCCGTCCGCGCCGAATCTTGGGTCACCGCCTCCTCGAGCGTCAGCACACGTTCGCCATCCTTGCAGACGACGGTGTACATCTCGCGGATAGCTTGATTCGTCAGAATGACTGCCAGATAGAGTATTCCTGTGTCTTGGTCATCAACTCGCACATATGTTTCTGAGTAGATTTGATCGATGAGCCAAGTGGACATGGCAATGCTGCTCTCCACATGCCGGACCATGTCTGGTTCCTCACTCAATGTGTGGTCAAAGGAATCCGCGAGACTCAGACGCAACCATTCGTATCTAAGATTCGTATCAGGACCGCCCTTGAAACGCGTCGGCGCGTGTAGCGGTTCTACTCCCACATCTGGCACCGCATAGGCCATCAGGGCCACTGCCAATTCCCACCGCCCGATCGACGCGAGCCTTTCCGCCGTCGCCATCGCTCGACGCGTCGCGACTTTGAAGGTCTCTGTCTTGTCCCAATCATCCCCTCGTAAGTAGTCAAGGAACCGACAATACTCAATAGTGCCAAAGATGCACACCTTTCCGATTCCAATCTGCGCCCGTTTGTCAACGCCGCGCAGATCCGCGCCACCGAACATCAGCCACAGCAGCTGTCGTCTTCGCCGCTGCAAACAAATCGGGGCCACCAGACTCGGGTATCCTTTCTGCGGCAAAGCTGGCCTATCAAGGTCCAACATCGGGTTGGTTACGTCCGCGACAAACGCGCAAACAGAGCTCCAGCAACTGAGCCAAGTTTCACCAGGCATGAGGGAGATGTGCGCACAGGGGCCCACACCCTTCTGCCGCGGAGGCGCTCCGTCCCACTCGCCATCATCGTAGGTCATCTTCTTCATCACCCTTTCATCGATCGATCCCTCGTCTTCCGACACGTGGGGATTGAAGCACTCCCGATATACTCCCTCAGTCAAATCGAATGGTTCGCAGGTTCTTGGGTCGCAGGAGAGAACTTGCCGACACTCCGGCCAATTATCGGACATGTCGTCATGCAGGTTATCGGGACCCTCATCCACGAGCTTCCGTACGTCACCCGCCGCGTACTCGGTACCGTCCGTCCATAGCTCTCGCGCGCCCTTCACGAAGTCTGTGTACGTGCGCTCCGCGAATGCAAACAACGCCTTCTTCGCCGCGAGCTCCACGATCGCGTCCAACTGCGATGCGTCGGTATGCTTTGATGCCAGCGCGGCGACGCGGTAACGCGTCAACGCGGAGACGGAAAGGCGCGCGAGCACATCGGCGTGTACGTCCGCGGGTAACCCGGCGAATGGGTCCTGGTCTTCCATGTTCGCCGCGCTTCCCACAGTGCTGACGTGTTCACAAAAACTCGCGATCTTTCGGAAGGACGTCTGGCGATTTTCGTTGGAGGTGGAGACACAGACAGCCGACGCACAACGACGCCCCGCCCGCCCCACATGTCGTCCTCCGTCCCCGCCACCGCGACATCCTCCCTCCGCGCGCTGCTCAAGACCCCGCTGCAGACCGTCTTCGAGACCCGGCTCGAGTCCCCGACGCAGAGGTGGCGCCCGAGCTCTGGCAGCGGCGGTAACCAGCCTCGAGTAACTTCCCTCAAACACAACGACACCGTGGGAAGCGCGCTGACGAAGCTCGCGAGGCACCGCGGCGGCCTCACCGGCGCTCCGGTCATGATCGAGCCCGACCCTTTACACGCGGACTGCATGGACTTTGGCCACCGCGACGCCGACGACGACCGATACGAGCCCGCCACGCTGCTCGGCTTCTTCGACGTGGGCGACGCCCTGAGGGCGCTTATCGACTCCCTTCCCGACGAGGACAGGAAGCGCGCGACGGGCGAGATCATCGCGCCGACCCGCAACGTCCTCGCGTGGATGAAGCTCCTCGAGCAGATGCAAAAAGGTGTCACGAGCAAGCGCCTGGTGCAGGTCCTCGGAGACGACGCCGAGCTCCTCTACCGCCCGAACCTCGCGGGGCTCTCGCTCGGCGAAGTTATCCGCGAGGGCTTCCTCCACAACAAGAGCGCCAACGGCTTCGTCCACAGACTCGCGATATTCGACGAGCACGGCGAGATCGTCCGCGTGTTCAGCATGAGCGACGCGGTGCGATACCTCGCGCTGCGGTCACACGACATGGGCGGCCTCGAGGACATGACCTTAGCGGAGCTCGGCCTCGGCGCAGACACTGAAAAACTCATCACCGTTGACCCGGCCACCCCGGCCATCGAAGCCTTCGCGCGCATGTGCCACGAGCAGGTGAGCGGCATCGGCGTCCTGGACAAGGCCCAGGGCCTGATCGCCAACCTGAGCGCGTCGGATCTGCGGGGAGTGACGCCCGAGCACTTCGGCATGCTCGGGCTCCCAGTCGCTGAATTTCTCGCCTTGCTCCACGGGACGAGTTACGCTGGGTGAGTTTTTATCCCGCTCTTATCCCAATTCCCCCCCGACTTATCCCGCTTC
>Ga0257106_1001117_pt1 | contig 13877 bp, 2 predicted proteins | sample LP_taG_3_FD_190177 | JGI IMG/M metagenome (GOLD analysis project Ga0257106, IMG submission 190177) | Marine microbial communities from Northeast Subartic Pacific Ocean, Canada - LP_J_2011_P26_10m | ecosystem: Environmental > Aquatic > Marine > Oceanic | place: Canada: Northeast Subartic Pacific...
CGAAGCCGTCGTCGATGTCATCGCCGCCCCAGTCCTCCTCGGGCGGCCTCGGCTCGGATGAGGGCGTGAACGGAACGGGCGTCGCATCCTCCAAAACGAGCGAATCTTCGTGATTCGCCGCGTTAGCGGGTGTGGCCACTCCTGGAGACTCCGAAGATAAATCGGGGAGCTCATCGGGTTCGAACTCGTCGTCCTCCTCGACGGCGTACCGGTCCGTCTCGCCAATCATCTCCTCCAGCATCGTCGCCGCGGGTTTGGTCTCCTCCGTCTCAAAGACGTCATCTTCGTACTCGTCCCGTTCTGGAGTAGGAGACCTCGCATTCGTCGGAGGGTCGTCGCGGGGACGTGTAAACGAGGGAGTGGTCTCTTCATCGTCTCTCCACACCAGGTCGCCCTCATCGTCTGGCACCACCGGCGGCGAGGGAGGTTGAGCGGGCTGAGGAGGCGGGGGATGGGAAGGCTCTTCTTCTTCGTCGTCCCTCCAAACCAGGTCACCTTCTTCGTCGTCTTCCAGCTGTGAGAGGGACGATACCGCGGGTTCGACCTCCTCAACGGGCGGTCGTGGCGCGGCTAAAGGCCCGTCCTCATCGTCTTTCCAGACGAAGTCCTCGTCGTCGTCCACCTTTTCTGGAGGAGGAGCAGAAATCGGTGCGAGACTGGGTTGTCGCTCTTCCTGCTGCCTCTGCTGGTAGACAGACACCGGCTGCTCCTGCACCGCGGGTACGCTCTTCCCCGGTGGCCGACGCACCGGCGCCAGGAATGAACCCAACGAGGGTCCGTCGGATATGCCTCCAAGAGGTTTCAACGGCGCCAGCCGACCCATGCCCGACCCGCCGAGGAGCGGCCTGGGTCCGCCGAGGATGGGCACCGATGAAACAGCCGGAGCCATGAACTGCCCGGAGCTCTCGTCATCGCTGAGATCATCAAGCTCCCCGAACACCGTCTTTCTCACCCCGCTGCTCATGCCGACCGTCGATGTGCGCTGCGCCGCCCTCTTCCGCAGCGCGTCCTCCCTCGTGCCACCAACCTCACCGGGTTCTGGTTCTTCGTCCGAGTCGAGGTCCGTGAGTCGGCTCTTGTCCTTCTTTCTCCTCTTCAACTTCTCCACCTCGGCCGCGATGGCTTCGGCGTCAGGGTCCGCCGTCGTCGAAGCGGATGCCGCCGGGGCACCCTTCCTCGGCTTGGCCTTGGCCAGCTCAGCCTCGAGGTCATCCTGTACCTCGTCCATGTCCGGTGCCGAGTTGCTCGGGCGTTCCGCCAGTCGCGTGGGGACGCGTTTCTTGAGCACCTTCGACGGTCCCGACGGCCTGGCGGGCGAGTCGTCATCATCATCGATGAACATTCTCGCCTTGGGAACGGGCTTTGGGCCGTCGGACGTGAACACGGTGGACGGCTTGCGAGGAGATTTCGCCCCGGTCAAACCTCCCCCGCCACCCCCCGAGAGACTCCCGTGATCCTCCTGCGGGGCCTCGTCATCCTTGGGTATCTTTTCCACCTTGCCCTCCGACTTGGAGAACAAGCACCCCATCGCGGTGGGAGACCAGCCCAGGTGGCCCCTCCTTGCCGCTCTTTGGTTTGACCGTTGTTTTCCGAGAAGATTGCTTTTTATAGTCTGGCAATTTTTGGGTTGCTGTGTCGGCGTCGACGAGGCAAGATGCACGTGAGTATAGTGTATCCTATTTAATTCTATCTGAACAGTGTTGCGTGTTAATCTTTACTCGTCCATGGCGTCGTCGTCGTCCGACTCCTCGTCGTCGGACGCCGCCGGCTTCACGTCGACGCTGAACTCGTACTCTTGGTCGCAACCCAGGTACGAGTCGCACATGAAGAAGAGCGTGTACTCGACGTTCCCGGGGTCCGAGGGCGCCTGGAACTCGAGCTTCACCTTCTGCTTGCGCCCGAGGTTGACGCGCTTGATGGCCGACAACGTTCCCTTCTTGACGTCGCCAACCACCAGCCACCAGCTCTCGGAGTCCTTTTTCTTGGGGTACCGCGGCGCCACCACCGCGCCGAGCTCGTCTGACTCGTCCATCTCGCGCTCCAGAGACACAACCATCTCGACGCTGTCCCCCGCCTCCACCTCATCCGCGTTCACCACCTCGTAATTCACCTCGATGTTCGGGTAGCGGTTGCACGCCTCCGCCACCTCGCCCATCTGCGCATCCGTCATCTGCAGGAGCTCCGCGCGTTTGTCGTCATCCTCGATGTCGACCAGGTCGTAGATGCTCTCAATGCCAGCCTCGGTGCAGCGAGCGGCGCACTCCTTGTCCACGTGAGGGAGCTGAAGCAGCGGGGTGTCCTTATCCCACATACCCTGAACCAGCATCTGGCTGAGCTCCATCGCCGCGAGCGCGGGGGCGAGCCAGCCTGACGAGGAGATGACGTCGACGATGGCCTGCAGCAACCTCGCCGCATCCGGGAGGATCGCCTTGAGGTCGTTGGTCAGATCACCGTTGAGCTTCATGCGGCCGAAATGGGCCTGCATGAGCGCCGCCACCTTGACGTGCGGGTCAGTCGTGCGCCTGTTTTCGAGCGTCACGGCGGAGTGGTTCAGCACGTGGCGAAGAACGTTCGGCTCACCCGGGCGCACTGCAAACTTTTCAAACTCAGTCGCACCCGCAACAATCTCGAGCAGGCCCTTGAGCTTGGTCTTCGCCGTGAGAGACGCGGCGAAGAGCTCGATCGTGGTGTAGGAGATGTAGTAGTACGAACCGATCATGCCCAAGTTGAGAGGGGTCACGTCCATGTCGTCCTCGATGCTGATGCACTTGCTCGCCTCGAGGTCGCCGAGTGTCGACTCCACCAGCTCCGAGAGCGCGTCGGAGAGGTGCCTGTGAGTCACCCCGGTGAGGTTGTAGTAGTTGGGGTTCTGGCTCAGTCGGCGGTAGTAGAACGACCAGGTGAGATAGTCCACCGCGTCCTGCTTCGTCTCGATGGTTCGCGTCACAATCTCCGCCGCCATGTGATCGTGAAGGAAATGGTCGAGGTGGGACTCAACCGGGAAGGGTTCGTACAGGAATTTCTTGTAGTACTCCTTCCTCGGCGCGTGGCACAGCAAGACGCACACGCTGTGGTCGTCGTGCAGTGGCCTCGCCGCACGACCCATCATCGCGAGAAGATCGGTGACGGGATAGTCGGCAGACGCGGCGCCGCCCGCGTCGTAGTACTGCGTGCCCATGATCACCGACAGCTTGCACGAGGCGGTGAGACCCCACGCGAGCGGGGCGGTGACCACGAGAACAGTCGCCGCGCCAGACGTGAACACCCGCTCAACCAGCTCGCGCTCATCAGAGTCCATGGACTCGTGAAGAAGCGCGACACCGAAACCGAGCGCGTGTCGCACGGCGGGATCCGAGATCTTGTCGATGTGCGGCGCCAGATCCTCGGGGTCACACGCGAGGAACTTTTTGGGCTTCCCATCCGCGGCGGCAAACGTGAGCAAGTCGAGCGAAGCCAGCTTTGCGTGCTTGCGCGTGGGCACAAACACGATGGAGGGCTCGCCGGACGGCGCGTGCTGACAGATGGCGCTATACACGGGCCTGGCCATCGCCTGCATGCGCGCCTCGAAGTTGACGATGTCGATGCCGGTGACGCGGATATCGAGGGGCACCGGCCTGACCGCCGGGGCAAAGTTGAAGAGGCCGTGCGACGTCGCGCCGATCCACTCGCCCAGGTCCCTCGCGTTGGCCAGCGAAGTGCAAAGACCGACGATGCGAATCGGCTTTTCGAGCTGGGAGCTGATGTACCTCATGCGGCTCGTGACCACCTCCATGATCGGTCCCACCGCGCCTCCAATCAGGTGGAGCTCATCCGCAATGAAGAGCGAGACGTTCTGCACGTTTTTCCTCTGCTTCCACCTGCGGCTGATCACGTCCCACTGCTGTGGCGTGGCGATGACCACCTGGCCCTTCTCGAGCAGCTTCAGGTCAACCGCCGTCTCGCCCGTCAGGGATACCACGCGCGCGCCGAGCTTGTCGCCGAGCCTCGCGCTCCAGTCCTGCAGCCGCTCGCGCGCCAGCTCCGGCGTGGGCGCCATGTACACGCATCGCACGGCGTCGGTTTCCTTCTTGGCCAGCTTGTTGAGCATGCGCAGGATGGCAAACTCGGCGCAGACCGTCTTGCCGCTGCCGGTGGGCGCGCCGATGAGTGCGTTGTCGTCGGTGTTGTACATGCACTGGAACACCTGGGTCTGCACCGGGTTGAAGTGCTTGATCCTGGGCGCGTAGAGACCGTCAAATCCATCCTGCTTCAGCGCCGACGCCGGCAGGGGCTGCAGGTCGAGCAGCTCCGTGGGCGGCGGGTGCTTGTCCGGAAGGAGCAGGTGCTTGAAGCTGACTGGGATGATCGTCTCAGACCCGAGCCAGCTGTCGGACACCACGCGCACGAAGTACTGGGGCGGCAAGGGGTCGAGCAGGGTGACGGTGAAGGAAACCGCGTGATCCTCCTCGGCGTTGACCTGCTTGAGCAAAAAGAATTCGTGGTGAAGGATCATCTCGCCATCGTTGTCCTCGACGATGATCCAGAAGCCCTGCACGTACCCGTGCACCTTCTCGTCCCACTGAAAGTCCGGGGTGAGGGCCAGGTCCACCTTGAGCACTGATCGGGTGATGGGCTGGACGTGCGCGCTGAGCTCGAGGCGAGGGAACTGGTGGACAAACTTGTGAATCGCCTTGCCCATCTTGGGGAAGCGAATCAGCTCGCCAATCTCCTGCGACGAGAGGTCGTAGTATCGCTCCCACGCCAGATCCTTGCGCTCAACCTTGATGAGGATATCGTGAGGAATACCCTTGAACTGACGCAGCGGCGTCTGGCTGCCCCACGTCCTCCTCGCCGCCATCTTGCACAGCGCCAGAGCCTTATCCGCGAGCTGCGCCCAACCGCGCTTGAGAACAATCTCAAAGATGCACCTCAGGATGCGCCCCGCCGACTGCGTGACGTACACCATGTCAGCCATGAGCGCGAAGCCTTCGAGCTTCATGCCGCTGATGTAAGCCTGAAGCAGGATGTTGATCTTCGCGGTGGGCTCCTCGATGGATTCCTTCACCGGGATCGGGACGCGCTCGGCCAGTTTGGCGAGTTCCAGCTTCTCCTCTTCCCTCACGGAGACGTACTTGAACTCCTCGGCGAGGGCAAACAGGCGGCACAGCTCGATGTCTCCCATCGTGGGCTTGAGGTGCTCGTTGAACGCCTTTACGGTCCCGTGGCTGATGTAGTAGTGGCTCGCGATGCGGCCCAGGTCGGTGGCCTGCATGTGGCCACTGCGCCTGTCGTATCGGCACAGGCCCGCCTTGTCCAGCTGCGTCGCGGCGGTGTGGATCAGATCCGCGCGGCGCATCTCCAGCGTGGGATCATCCTCCAGCGCATCGACGCCGACTCCGTACAGGTTGGGGTTCCTGAGCATGCGGACGTAGAGGTAGGTGTAGCCGAGCCAGTTCACCGCATCCCTCGAGTCCTGCACGGTGCCGAGGACAACCTCCGCGTTGAGCGCATCCGCGAGGTTTTTCACAAACTGGGACTCAATTGGAAGCTGCTGGTTGAGCAGAGACAGGTAGTACTGCAGCTCGCTGTGCTGGGTGATGATGATACCCTCGCCGAACGTATCGAACTGCGGACGACCGGCACGGCCCATCATCTGCATCACGTCCTGGAAGCTGAGCTCGTCCCATCCGCCCTTCTCCGGGTTGTACATCTGCGTACCCTTGATGATCACGGTGTGCGCCGGAAGGTTCACACCCCACGCCAGGGTCGCGGTGCTCACCAGCACCTGCACGTGACCGTCCGCGAACAGCTCCTCGACCAACGTGCGGTCGGCGCGGGTCATGCCGGCGTGGTGGATGGCAAAGCCGTAGGGTAGCAAGTCTCGAAGGTCCGCGGATCGGCACTGCTCCGCCTCGGAGATGAGAATTTCGCGGCTCGCGCTGTCCTCCTTGAGAAACTTGGCGAGTTGATCGCTCTCTAGTGCGGTGTCGCGCATCGCCTTGGCCGTCTTGGCCGTCTCCTTGCGGCTGTGCACGAAGATGATCGTCTGGGACTTGCCCGCGTTCTCGAGCACCTTCTCGTAGCAGATCTCGTTCATGACCTGGAACCTCTGAAGGGGTTTCTTCACGGTGACGCCGATGAACTGCTGCTGCAGGGGGCACGGGCGGAAGCTGTTGTCAAACACGAACAGGCCCTTGGAAGGGTTGATGCGGAGGAACGCAGCGACGTCCTCAAAGTTTGGCAGCGTCGCTGACAGTCCGACCAGGCGGACCATCTCCTGCGTCGTCTCCACCTGGCGAACCGTGCGCGCCACAATGGACTCGAGCACGGGACCGCGGCCGTCGTGAAGGAGGTGAATCTCGTCGATGATGAGCAGACGAACCAGCTGCGTGTAGGTCCTGTCGCCGGACTTGCGGGTGATGATATCCCACTTCTCCGGGGTGGTGACGATGACCTGCGTGTCGTCAATCTGGGACCGGCTCAGGGAGACGTCACCGGTGAGCTCCCTGACGTTGATCCCGTACGGCTTGAGGCGGTTGCCGAGGTTACCCACCATCTCCGCCACGAGCGCCTTCATTGGCGCCACGTAGACAATCTTGAACGCGGATGTGTCGATGCTACCGTCGGACCTGCGGTGCAGGCCAACCTCGTGGAGGATGGTGAGCATCGCCACGTTGGTCTTACCCGCACCCGTGGGCGCACACAGGAGCATATTCTCCGGAGAGAGCATCGCGGTGTTGTACACCTGGCTCTGCACCCTGTTCAGGGACTTCATGCCACTGAACGCGGGTTGCGCCCACTTTGGAAGCTCTTCGATGGGACGGAGGACCTCGCCATCCGCGAAAGCCTTCGGCTTCAGCGCGGGGATGTGAACCTCCTCGTAGCCCTTCTTGGCGCTGCGGTAAGATCCCGGGGGCAGCTCGCACCGCTTGTTGGACATCAAGTGGGATCCCGCGGCAAAAGCCAGGGCATCCAGTTCGAGCATCTTACGCCCGGCGGCCACGGCCCCGGCGCCGGTGTCGGCCACGTCAGCCGCGACCTCGCCGCGTAGTTGCCGCGCTTCCTCGCGAATCTTAGCCTCCATCGCGGACTGTCTCGCCTTGGCCGACGCGCGCTCGCCCGTCTGACGCATCAGGTCCAACACCGCCGCCGCCTCGGGCCGGGCGCTCATCTGCTCCGCGATGCGCGCCTTCTCGTCGTCGTCCTGCGCGCGCGCCAGTCGGGTGCACCACACCACACGCGCGCGGGATTTGAGAAGCTTCTTGATGAGGTCGAACTTGTCGTAGTCGAGGAGGAGCACGAGCCGGTTCTCGCACGCCCGCTCGTCATCCGTCTCCGACCCGAGCGCGCTCAGCACCTCCTCAGCCATCTTCGAGGACTCCGCCGCGTCCGAGTCGGTGTACCCGAACGCGGCGGCGACCTGGCGCTGGAGCCAGTAGGCGTCGATGTCCGAGGGTTTGACGATATCCTTGTCGTACTCCTCGCCGTCGTCGCCGCCGACGTCCATGCCCTGCACGCCGCGGCCAAACCCAGCCTCCTCGCCGGCGCCCTCGTCATCCTCCTCCACGTCGCTCGCCTCGAGCACCTCGTCCAGCTCGTTGTCCTCCCCGTTGTCCTCGTCCTCCTCCTCGAACTCGACGGCCACGCCGATGTCGTCGTCGAGGGTATCGCCGGGAACGACGTCGCCCTCGCCCGGGCCGCCGCCCGGGTTGAAATCCGTGATGAGCTTACCGACGGCGACAAACTGCGCAAACTTCTCGCTGCTCGTCGCGCCCATGAGGGCCTCGACGTTTTTCTTCCTCTCCGGGTCCGTCTTGTGATCGTCCTTGAGCACCTCGAGGACCTCCTCGGCGGCGCCCCTGAGCACATCCTGCGGCTGGTCCCCAAACTGGCCCTGGATCATTCCCAGGAGCGCCTCGTACGCGGCCCTCGTCTCCCTCGTCTTGGGGCGGTAGGATCCGTCGGCGTCGGCGGTGAGCACGCTGGACACGGCCTGAGCCCTGCCCTTCTTGCGTCGAGCGTTCAGGGCGTCCAGATCGTCCTGGTCCATCCCGCCCTTGCGCCTCTCGCGCGCGCGCTTCTTGCGATCCTCGAGCTCGGCGGGTTTGTCGCGGTGCACTCGGTCGCCAAACTGACCGGGCTTGATGCGACCCCAGAGCGTCTCGGGCTCGCCGGTGGGCTCGCCGGTCACGCGATCCTTGTTGTCGGACGTGAGCACAAGGCTCGCGTTCTGCGCGGGGTTGGGAACGGAGACGGGAGGTCAGCGAACGCGGGTGGGTGGAGGGGCGGGGGAGATTGGATTACGGCGGCGGGGTTGCCCGGTGCGCGCGAACTCACCGCTCGGTACTCGTACTGCTTGTAACGCGCGTGGGCCTCGGCACCACCGCCCGTGGCGTCTTTGGGGCCTCCATCTTCGCCGCGGCCGCCACCTGCGATGTCGGGGTGAGTGGGAAACGGGACGGTCAGCTCCGAGGCGGGGGCGGGGATCGAGACGTGGCGGGGCGGCAAGGTTGAGGTTCTAGGCTTATTTGCCCTACGTACCGGTGGGCATTTTGCCGTTCCGCGCTCAAGATCCCGGGCCCGATCTACCCCTCGACCGATCCAAGCTCTCTCGAACGTATCGCGTTACCCTCGCAACCGAGCCGTGAACTCTCGCGCCCTCGTCGGTGGACGCCGATCGCGCGCGGTCGGGTTTTGACGTCGCGCCGTCCCCTGCCAATCAGAGCTGCAGAGAGCCAAAACCAAGTTCACAGAGTTCCCAAACGACGGTTGATCGATCTTGACTAAGTTGTCTGGTGTGGTGAAAACAAATTACCACATTTCCTAGTTTTAAGGTTAACATGTATGCAGGTTCAGTCACAGGTACACCAGGGATCTCGGATTGTTCGTGTCGACGCGATGTTATTTTCCCGCCCTCCGCCGGCGAGCAGCTTGCGATCGAGATGATTGGACCTAGTCGACGGCCGTCGGGCGGTGCGTTCGCAATGCGATCGACGCCAGGCGGCGATTGCTGATTGTTCAACAACAAACACACCGTACTCGAAGACGGCATTCGATACGAGAAGAGGAACGGCCTCTCGACGAAGACTGAAGAGGCCCCGGGACAGGAGCGCATCGGACCCGGGTCGACCCTTTCGCTCTCGGCGCCGACTGCGGAAATGTCCACCACCGGGGAGGATCGGCGGGGCTCCCGGCCCGAGGGTGTCCGACGCGAGGGCGCGGCATCGAGGTACACTCGATCCGCCGCGAGCAGATTCGCGTCGCGATGGACAACCCTGATCATCCTGATCATGACCCTCATCGGGACCGCACGAGCAGGTACGTGCCCTTGCGCAGCCGAACCCGTTGTTGCCTTATTTTCGCCGGCCAAGCGCCGGTTTTCCGGAAGCCGTTCGCGAGCGGCGCCGCGGGTTCATCGCGTTGAACGGGTATTTTGGAGCGTCGCCGGGCTCCATGCGATCACCGCGACCAACCGGACCGGTCGCACGAACCCATCGGCGGGACCGAAGCGCGTCACCGCGCTGCATTCGGTCATCACTAACAACACGAATTTCCCACGTTTTGCCCTCACCCTCGCTCTCCTCTCAAACGCAGGCACACTACTGGAGAAGCTCGTGTCGCGGACCGGCATGGTCGGCATTGGCAACTATAAGTACTATAAGTTGCATCTGCGCTGCACGCAGGCGGCGCAGCCCACGAGGTTCAAGCTCATCCCGCTGGATGGCAACCCTGACCTGTACATCTCAAAGACAGTGAGGAACCCCACCAAGAGCATGTACTCGTGGAAGTCCGACGAGACGGGGCTCAAGGAGGATGTCATCGAGATCGAGCGTCCCGAGGCTGGGACGTACTACATCGCGGTGTACGGTGAGGCCACCGCGACGTTCAAGCTCACCGCGTTCACCAAGATGTGGACCGGCAAGCATCCGTGCACGGGGTTCAGGATCGAGGACAACGACACCGAGGAGGAGAACACCGACGGATCCTTCCTGCTGGAGAACAAGATGACGGTCACGGGAGGGGTGAACTTCGAGTCCAATCTGAACGTGCTGCAGGATGTCACGCTGGGCGATAGCCAGACTGACACGGTGGCGATCAAGGGTCAGATTGAGCTCGGCACCGCGAGTCCGGGCGAGTACGTCATCAACAAGGCGGATACCCTGAACGTGACGGGCGGGACTCTCGTGTTGAGAGGAGCCAACACGATGGGTGCATCCGCTGGTAACGTCACGCTCATGGCGGGTCTCGGCACGCAGGGGCGAGGAGGGAGCATGAACCTCTTCGCAGGCGCCGCAAACTATGCGGACGCCGGGGACCTGACCATCGGAACCGGCCGAGCGCTTGAGGGCCGCGCGGGTAATCTGACCATCTTTGTGAGCCGCGGCGACGTGGGCGTGGGCGGAAATGTGACCGTGAAAGCGGGCTTAACGACCGCCCGGGATATGCCCGGAGGAAGCGTCAACATCGCCGCAGGCATTGGTGCACACACCACTGGCGGAAGGGGTGGTGTGGTTCAGATTGATGGTGGATTGGCCCTAGGGAACACAAGCTGCAACCTGACAGAGTACGTGTGCTCTGGTGTCGCAGTCAACGTGGCGGTGTACGAGGCTGTTCTTCATGGATGCATCAGCGACTTTTCTACGTTGACGAGTGTCGCTAACGTCACCTACCTGTGCGGTACACTGCCGGTTAGCTCAGAGCAATATTTTGCAGTTCTCGGCGGGTGCACCCAGAAATGCTTGGGTGGCGCTGTCGAGGTGAGCGGCGGTCTGTCGTCGGGTGGCGTGGGCGGCGCGGTGGTCGTGACGGGCGGTGCTACAAGCAGCACCGACCCGTACGCTCGCGGCGGTAACGTGGAGGTCCGTGGTGGCACGGCTGCACTTGGCAGCGGTGGCGCAGTTTTGTTGTCGAGCGGCCGCAGCGCGCAGCGCTCAAGTGGTGAGGTGCTTGTGCGTACGGAGACGAGCGGCAACGACGGCGTGAGCGGCGAGATCAGCGTCGAGACCGGCGCGTCCGCGGTCGGAGACAGCGGCGGGATCACGCTGGCCACGGGCTCTGCGATGACCGGCGCTGGCGGGGACGTGAACCTGCTGGTGGGATCCGGCGACACCGAGAACGGCGGAGCTGTGGTGATACAAGCTGGCGAGAGCCACGCCGACTCGAAGAAGGGCGGCGGCGTGTTCATCACATCTGGCGCCGGCACGAGCGCACAGGATGGCACCGGCGGCGAGCTCGTCATGATGGCGGGCAACGCTGAGGGCAGCTCGGCTGGCGACGGAGGCCGAGTTGAAATCAGAGGTGGCAAGGCCGTTGGTGGCAGGGGTGGCGATGCGGCCGTGTCTGGTGGCAACAGCTACTCAGGCGACGGCGGCGCGCTGATCCTGCAGGGCGGCTCCTCCGAGCTCGGCACCGGCGGCGACGTGATCGTCGACGCCGGCGAGAGCGGCACCCACCAGGAGTCCAAGGAGGGCATGATTCGCATTGCTCCCACCACTGCATCCTACGTCAGGATTGGCCGCAGCGGATCCAAGACAGTGCGCACAGATGTTTTTGGTGATCTGACTGTGCACGGCAGCTTCGTGTCGACAAACAGCATGGTGTTCCAGGACACCTACTCGGAGCGCGTGCACGTCAGCCAAGAGCAGGACATGGTCATCCAGGAAGAGGCGCGTGTGCCAAAGATCACGGGTCTTGACGCTGAAGATGTGTCTGCGACCCCCACGAGCACGCTGACTCTTGACGCGGGCCAGGGCGGCAGTGACCAGTGGATCGAGATCGGGCCTTGGGAGGCTGAGTACATCACCATCGGTGGCAAGAACAACAACGCCTCCTATGGTGCCCGCGACCAGTCTGCGCTGCTCCTGAGACAAGGCTACGACGAGGCTGACAAGCGCCTGCAGATGAACCGCACTGGAGCAATCCTGATGCAGGCTGCGGCGTCCATGCCAGTTCTGATCCACACCAACCCCACGCGCGGTACCAATAACACCGGCGGCGACATCGACATGCTGGTCGGGTCCGGCGACACCGGGCACGGCGGCAACATGACGCTGACCTCCGGCGACACCGTGGACGCTCGCCACAGAGGAGGCTTCCTGACACTCACGGCTGGTGGGAACAACAACACCGTGGGTGGCCGCGGCGGAGTGGTGAAGGTGACCGGAGGCTTCGCTGGTGGCACGACCGACTGCGATCTGGACTACTACGAGTGCGGCGGCCTGAACATCACTGTGGCGATGTACGAGGCTGTGCTGCACGGCTGCACGGGCGACGCCGGATCCGCGGCTGACTCTTCGGCATTCCTTTGCGGCACCATGGAGGTGACCGCAGACCAGCGCACTGCTGTGCTTGGAGGGTGCACCCAGAAATGCTTGGGTGGCGCTGTCGAGGTGAGCGGCGGTCTGTCGTCGGGCGGTGTGGGCGGCGCGGTGGTCGTGACGGGCGGTGCGACAAACAGCACCGACCCGTACGCTCGCGGCGGTAACGTGGAGGTCCGTGGTGGCACGGCTGCACTTGGCAGCGGTGGCGCAGTTTTGTTGTCGAGCGGCCGCAGCGCGCAGCGCTCAAGTGGTGAGGTGCTTGTGCGTACGGAGACGAGCGGCAACGACGGCGTGAGCGGCGAGATCAGCGTCGAGACCGGCGCGTCCGCGGTCGGAGACAGCGGCGGGATCACGCTGGCCACGGGCTCTGCGATGACCGGCGCTGGCGGGGACGTGAACCTGCTGGTGGGATCCGGCGACACCGAGAACGGCGGAGCTGTGGTGATACAAGCTGGCGAGAGCCACGCCGACTCGAAGAAGGGCGGCGGCGTGTTCATCACATCTGGCGCCGGCACGAGCGCACAGGATGGCACCGGCGGCGAGCTCGTCATGATGGCGGGCAACGCTGAGGGCAGCTCGGCTGGCGACGGAGGCCGAGTTGAAATCAGAGGTGGCAAGGCCGTTGGTGGCAGGGGTGGCGATGCGGCCGTGTCTGGTGGCAACAGCTACTCAGGCGACGGCGGCGCGCTGATCCTGCAGGGCGGCTCCTCCGAGCTCGGCACCGGCGGCGACGTGATCGTCGACGCCGGCGAGAGCGGCACCCACCAGGAGTCCAAGGAGGGCATGATTCGCATTGCTCCCACCACTGCATCCTACGTCAGGATTGGCCGCAGCGGATCCAAGACAGTGCGCACAGATGTTTTTGGTGATCTGACTGTGCACGGCAGCTTCGTGTCGACAAACAGCATGGTGTTCCAGGACACCTACTCGGAGCGCGTGCACGTCAGCCAAGAGCAGGACATGGTCATCCAGGAAGAGGCGCGTGTGCCAAAGATCACGGGTCTTGACGCTGAAGATGTGTCTGCGACCCCCACGAGCACGCTGACTCTTGACGCGGGCCAGGGCGGCAGTGACCAGTGGATCGAGATCGGGCCTTGGGAGGCTGAGTACATCACCATCGGTGGCAAGAACAACAACGCCTCCTATGGTGCCCGCGACCAGTCTGCGCTGCTCCTGAGACAAGGCTACGACGAGGCTGACAAGCGCCTGCAGATGAACCGCACTGGAGCAATCCTGATGCAGGCTGCGGCGTCCATGCCAGTTCTGATCCACACCAACCCCACGCGCGGTACCAATAACACCGGCGGCGACATCGACATGCTGGTCGGGTCCGGCGACACCGGGCACGGCGGCAACATGACGCTGACCTCCGGCGACACCGTGGACGCTCGCCACAGAGGAGGCTTCCTGACACTCACGGCTGGTGGGAACAACAACACCGTGGGTGGCCGCGGCGGAGTGGTGAAGGTGACCGGAGGCTTCGCTGGTGGCACGACCGACTGCGATCTGGACTACTACGAGTGCGGCGGCCTGAACATCACTGTGGCGATGTACGAGGCTGTGCTGCACGGCTGCACG
>Ga0257106_1001118_pt1 | contig 13874 bp, 18 predicted proteins | sample LP_taG_3_FD_190177 | JGI IMG/M metagenome (GOLD analysis project Ga0257106, IMG submission 190177) | Marine microbial communities from Northeast Subartic Pacific Ocean, Canada - LP_J_2011_P26_10m | ecosystem: Environmental > Aquatic > Marine > Oceanic | place: Canada: Northeast Subartic Pacific...
AGGAGGTGTGTCGGGTGTAAAAATAGGTTTTGAAAAACTAGTAACTTCATCTGTACCAGAATCAACTTTAGCGCTACCTGCATAACCTGTTACCTCCCCACCACCGTTTTCTTTTGAATTTGTTGGAGTGTATGTTTCTTTTTTAGAAGAATTCTCACCTCTCACACCACCTCTTGTGGTCCGCTTTATTTGAAATAATGCGTTATCTTGTGTGACGGGTAGATAAGTAGTTTTCCAGTTTTCGGCTGCTTCTAAATTAGAATCGTCTGTAAATCCTTTAAGAGAGTAGGTATTTTCTTGAACTCTTTCTATACTATCTTTACCAGTAAAAACGCTTTTATTTTTACCTACAGAAGTAAAACTGTCATTAATAACTTTTATCTGTTTGTTGTTAGTAGCCAGTTCATTATTAACTAAATTATTAATAGATATATTAGATCCACTATATTGTGATATTTTTATCTCTTCTCTATCTGTAGAGTTGTTAATATCAACAGCCGCACCTTTTTGATTAAGTATAGACTTACTTCTGTATTCTTGTTTTTCTTGATCTAAACTACTCATCACCTAATTTTTTTAAATTTTCAAATATACCAGGGTAATCTAAAGTTTGCTGGTCTTCATTATCCGAATCAGTTAAAGTTACTGACTGTCTAAAGTCTATTCTACTACCTATATATACTGGGAAGTTTAAATCTCCACGGTAATGGAACACCCATACTTGCGAGCCAACGGAAGGTAGACCAAACATTCCCTTAGCCTTATTAACATGATTACTAGGCCTATAATTATAACTATAAGGGTTATTACTACCTGAGTAATTACTTTTAGGGTCAGTAAAGAAGTCTCCAGCGTTAGTACTAAAGTTTTCATATAAAAAAGAAGGTCCAAAACTTCCAGTATCTATAGAAGGAGGTTCGTCATTTTTATTATTATTCTCGAAATCTTCTGTATTGTTACTATCAGTTATAGCTGCTAACTCTTCTACAGATTGATATCTCGCTGGACCACTTTCACCAAATATAGGAAAGCAAGGCTCTGCATATGGTAGTAATTTAGATATTTCTTCAAACACTTTTGCATCTTTCCATACATCTTTTTCATTATTTGTACCTGGAAATCTAAAATTTAAAGTACTATAATTCTTTAACCAATCATCAAGAGGTTGATTAGATATTTCAGGTATAAATACTTTTATACGGTAAAGCTTTTGAGGGTCCCAATTCTTAACTACTATACCTTTATAGAAGTTAGTATCGTCCCTTTTATACTCTACCGCTGCATTAGAACCACGAACAAACATTATACATATTTAATCTTGAATATATGTAATACGTAGTTATAATACTGTATGCTTGTTAGTCATGAATCCCCTATATCAATTCTTGAAGAGTCTAAGTTATATAACGATTACGATTATGCACTCGTTCATTTGTTCGAGACGCATCCAGAGTATTACAACTTCTTTAAATGTTCGCTTGCCGCCGGTCGTGAGGTGTTGCTTGATAATTCGATCTTCGAGCTTGGAGAGTCTTTCGACCCTAAAAAGTATATTAAGTACATTACCGAGCTTGATCCTACCTTTTATATTGTGCCTGATGTTCTTGAAGATGCGCAAGGTACAATGGCCTCTTGGGGGAAGTTCTTCTTAAACTATGGTCGAGATCTTATGGGTCGTACAGCTATTGGAGTTGTTCAAGGTAATACTTATCAGGAGCTTGTTGATTGTTATAAGTTTATGTCAGACCATGCTGACTATATTGCTATCTCTTTTGATTATAAATGGTATGAAACGGTTACTACAACTAATAGGACGGGTCGCGAAGGAATGCTTGATCGCTGGGCTGCCGGTCGTCACGGTCTTATCACTCGTCTTGTTGTTGATGGTGTATGGAATGCTCGAAAGCCTCACCACCTACTAGGTGCTTCTCTTGCACGTGAGTTTGCAGCATACGCACCTATTGCCTCGGAACTTAATATTAGGTCTCTCGATACATCTAATCCCGTGGTAGCTGGTCTATTAGGTCACCGTTATATGGCTAATCAAGGACTTAATCACAAGCCTTCGTTGATGTTAGCTAATATGATTGATGTTGATGTAGATCCAGATCAGATGGGTGATATTATTTTTAATACCAAACAATTTAAAAATATTATAGGTCGTTATAAATAATACATATGAAACGTAGCAATCTAGTTTATAATAATGATACTGATTTCTACCCATTAATAACAAGACGTATTACTAGATTTATTTTATTCACGTTTGTATGGTTATTTGGAGCAGCTACTATAGTAGCTTTACCGCTTCTTATTTTGATGATGATCGGTAAATACCATCCCAGTTTGTAGGATTTTGCTCTTTTAAGTTTAATATTCTATCTGACATCATATCATAATAGTTGGACAATATAGGTATTCCTCGCTTATTAAACTTAGCATGTTTTAATGCTTCATCCCAGTCTTGCTTTTTATACGCTGCTAAAAAATAATTATGATTTAAAAGATTTTTTGATGTTGATAATATTGTGAATATTCGCACACCTTCAGTTTTACCTTTTACAGCGATTGTATCTAGCTCATAAAAATTAAAAGCTTTATTATCCGTTACTGTATTTTCACCAACCAAAATACCTACCTTATAGTTCTTCGTCTGACTTTCTAATCTTGCTGCTAAATTAACTGCATCACCTAAACAAGTATAGTCGAAACGTTGATTAGATCCCATATTACCTACTACAACATCCCCTGTATTAATACCTATACCCATTTTAAGCTCTAAATTTTTATCTTGTAACTCGATATTAAGGTTGTCTAATAATTCAAACATATACATAGCGCAGGTTAATGCATTATCCCTATGATTCTCATCATCCACTGGAGCATTCCAAAAAGCCATTAGCGCATCCCCTATAAATTTATCTACTGTGCCGTTATTTTCTATAACACAACCTGTCATAGGAGTAAGATATTTATTTATTAGATCAGTGAGCTCCTGAGGGTTAGATTTGTACATTTCACTAATAGTCGTAAAGTCTCTTAAATCACTAAACAATATTGATAGCTCTCTTGTATCTCCACCTAGCTGCAACTTGTCTGGATTCTTTTGCAGTACCTTAACAATAGACGGAGCTAGATAATGCTCAAATTGATTCTTAATAAGTTTTTTTGTTTTGTTTTCTTGAACAAATCTTATAAATGTAGCACCTGACCAAGTAATAAAAATAGTTAGTACTGGCCAAGTAAAGTCATATAAATTACCTTGCTCAAACATCGAGCTACCTAATTTAGGTAATGCTATTAAACCTATTGCGCAAAATGCAAGACTTACAAGATACGGTAACCATAAAGCGCCTATTATAATAATAGAGCAAATACTAGCAGTTAAAATTAACTCATGCATAAAGAACTTCTCTTTACGCACTAATCTATTTTCATCAATTAGCATTTGTAAATTAGTAGCATGTACTATGTGGGTATAATCAGCTCCTAAATTAGTTGGTACTATATTTGTAAGACCTTCTGCTGTTGGTGCTATAATAACTATCTTATCTTTAATAGCACTCCAATCATCACTATTGAAAGATACTGTTGGAAATTTATATTTATAATTTAACCATATACGAGCATTAGTATCTGTCTCTATTGGATCGAATCCAAAAACTCTAACCGACACAACACCTACTTCATCAGCTTTTACCTGGTATGAATCCTTACCACCAAACAGTCTTAAAGCTTCTAAAGATAGAGTACTATAGTAATTATCTTTAACTTGTACAATAAGTGGCATGCGTCTTACAACGCCATCTAACTCCGGGGTAGTAGTCATCATACCAACACCAGCAGCCACCTCTCCTAACTCTTTAACAGGTCCAATTGCTTCTGGATAATCGTATATAAAGTCTTTAGGATCTTCCCCTATAACTACAACACCTCGAGGTACCGGCTCCCCCTTACCTTTTACTGAAGCTGATTGCCCCATTATAACAGGTACCTGTCCCATTACTTCAGCTAGATAATCATCTTGCCCCATTCTATCTTTCTCTGCAAATAATATGGGTAATATAACTAATGCAGCTCCATTTTCATAAGCTTTAACTATACTATCAGCTATAATATCTCTAGGCCATGGCCACTGACCATTCGTCTCTAAACTCGCTTCATCAATCTCTACAATTGCTACCTCTTCAGCTTCTATCTTTTCTTGATTCCTTTGATAATAATCAAACGATTTTAATCTTGCTGTCTCTATAAAGAAGGGATCTATTACTCGTAAGCCTATTAAGAAGATTGTTAGTAGTAAACATATAAAGTAATTTTTTTTATTAAAGCTCATTGTTCTATGTTGAATATAACACTATTACCATTATTAAGTAAGAATGATTGAAACACTCCGTTGTTAAGATAATTAATGGTAGTATTAGAGGTTGCATCTATATTTAACGAAGTAACGTTACCTTGTTCAGTAGTTTTTTTAAACAGTACCTTACTCATATCATATGGATTTGTTTGAAATAACTCAATAGGCTTAATAATTACCTTTGTATCTGCTTCCGATTCTTTTGTTTTCTTTTCTGGGTTATCGTTATTATTGTTATTGTTATCCCTCGGATCGTCCTTAACTTTTGGTTTATCATCTTGTGGTGCTTGTCTCGCTTCCTTTTTAGGAGCTGATGGTGGTTTAAGATTGTTTTCTACTCTTGTTACCTCAAATGCTTGATTTAATACTACTACACCGCTTGAGTTAGATACTGCTATAGACCCTGTATATGCGTTACCATTTGCATCTATAGATGGTAATAGTTGAAATGTTGTCTTACCGGTAGGTTCAACGGTCATAGTGAAGTCCGTACCTCTAACAGAAACACTTGCAGTTGGTGAAGTAATCTTTACATTCTTTCTATTACTTTTAGCAATTTTACCAGATGTATATCTTAGAGTCCCTAAACGACCTTTTAGGGAAACCTTACCTACCTTCTTATTACTATCATAAACATACTCATCTATAACAAGCTTGGAATACTTTGATAATGATACTTTAGTATCATCTTTGAATACTATGTTTAAGGTACCGTTTAACGTCTCAACTTCATCATACATTTTGACCGTAGTACCCACCCCGGTCAAAATCTTAATATCTTCACGCTGTATTTGAGCTGGCTGTGATTGCTTTACAACTTTACCAGCACCATATAAATTAGTTACTGCTACCAGTAACAGCAGAAGGATTGGTATATGTCGCTGCCGTGCCATCAGTTTGTAAGATAGTATATTTATTATCACTTCCGGTAACTTCAAGATCTAATACATGAGCTTTTGTTCCTATTTGATAAATATCAACTTTATTTGAACTTCCGAAAAGCTCAACTGTTTGTTCATGTCCAACACCACCAGTTTGTCCTTGCTGATAGGAGTTTACTACATTACTATCACCGGTGATTGCCCAAATGTTAGTAACATCAGCTGTACCCACCATACTAAAGGTTACATTGTTTGTATTACCTTTAATAGTTACATCGGTTTCAGTTTTACTTGTAGTGTTTTCTTTATCATTAGCAACATCAGCTTTTACTAATACTACGTTTGTATTACCAGCAATATCAATTGTTGTTTCATTAGAATCACCTTTAACATATGAATCAATTTTGTTAGTATTACCTGCAATAAGAAGTTCAGTTGTTGTACTATTACCTTCTTCTTGGATTAAAATATCGTTACCTGTACCTGTGGTAATGGATGTAAAAGTTTTAGAAGTACCTTTCAGTCCTGCTCTATCACTATCCTTACCAAACTTATTAGTTGCACCAGTTTGCTTAATAGTGAAGGTGCCTGAACCTCCTGACTGGTCAAGATAAATTTCATTGTTAGCCTGTATTGTACCTGTCACCAATAACAGGGATAAAATAACTTTCTTCATACAAGTATTTATTTAGAAAAACTTCTATTTCTTAAATTTCCAGTAGCCTTTTTCTTTTCCTTGATAAATAAGATCTATTAAGGCTTTATCGATAGCTGAGCGAACTGCCTTGGAAACTAGTTCATTTTTTGCTATACCTATCTCTGCTTCCGCTGGAATAGTATCTAGATCTACAAACCTAAACATTGAGACATTAGTTGATGTAGATATTACTGTCTTAGTTGCTGTTGTTGTCACTAAGACCTCTCCTGTTGAAGTACTAACAAATCTTAACGATACAGTGACAGTATCCTGTCTATACTCCTCTGAACCACCTATACCTAAATAACTAGCCCCAACTCCTCCGGATATATTGTTAGTCTCGTAATCTAATATACCACCAAATGCTAAGATACCAGCATATCGTAGAGGGTCTAGAGGTATAGGTGTCTCGTCAAAGGAATTTCGGCTTTGAGTAACTAGAGCTCTTTCTCTTAAAATAGATTCTGATTCTGCTCTCTCCAATACTTTAAACCAGCCAGACTCTATTAATGATTCCATTAACCAAGCCTCTCCTCCTTGAGTCACCACAGCAGAAAAACTAGCGACTGTATCTGAACTTTTACGCTTACCTGTTAGATCCTTAAACTTATTGACACCCACATACACAATCTCACCATCAATTTTCGGTAAGTCGTTTAATTCTTTCTTAAGTGGTGTCTTAGAGACTGCCGACTTAGTAAATTCAGGCTTATTAATAGTCCTAGATGTTACTAAAGAGCAGCTTGTAAGTAAGCTAAGAGCCAGCGCCAGTATTAGCAGTTTCATCGGTTTCGTTTGCAGCAGCTGCATCAGGTAGTGATAGAGACCCAACTGGAATAGTAATAGTTGTAACATCACCATCTACATCATATACAGTTAAAGTAATAGAATCGCCTAACTTACCCCATACAACAGTACTACCATCTAAAGTAAAAGTTCCAGACTCAACTCCTGTCTCAGCAAATAATTGTTCAGTAACTTGTTTAGAGAGTTCTGAATATATTCGAGTTTGTAAATTAGATAAAAAAGCGTTAATAGGCTTTCTATCTTCTAAAATTTGCGCCTGTAGTTCCAAAGCTCTAAGCTCATCACGCATAGACTTCTTACGTGAATATCTCATATTCTCTAGATTAATCATATGAGCGCTATAACCGGCACCGTTAAATGTAGGAGATTTAAACCTAAATTTAAGCTCATCTGCAGCAGCTGAAGTTATCAATAGAGTGATAAGTAAGGCCTTCATATACTTATTTACTTCCTCCGAGTATTTTTGGGTGTTTTTTCTTCTGTAATAAGATTTATTTTCATTGTTAATCTTATCATATCGTTATCTAACATACGAACCTTATCTATTAAACCTATTAACTTACCGGTAGTTTCCTCAATTACAGGTTTTATTTCTGTCGTTACCCATTTCCATATATAGTATACAAAGTATCCTAAGCCACAAGCAGCTATGACCGGAAAGCCATATTTACTGATCATTTCTACTACTGAGTCCATCAGTCTTTACGCGAGTCCTCTTTTCCGTCAGCTGCAGCTAACCTTTCTAAATTAGGTTTTTTATTAAACGCTACTGATATAAGAGCGTCGATTTTAACTATATCATTATTCATAGTATCAATTCTATTTACCAAACCGTTAATAAGATTATTGAGACTTTTAATAGAGCCGGTAAGTTCATTTAGAATAAATTTTAGGATGATAAAGATAAAGAACCCGGCAGTTAGAGCTCCAGCTATAGGAAAGCCTACTTTTTCCGCCACCTGTAAAAATTCATCCATTTAAATTATTTAGTTGAAAAGTAGATTTTACTCTATATAATAATAGTAGACTCATGAGTCAGTTAATATTACATTTGGTTGGAGACTATCTTCTCCAGTCAGGCTGGATGGCAGCTAATAAAGCGAGATGCCATTTTGCAGCATTTATACACGCGTTAGTTTACTCTTTACCATTTTTACTGTTACAACCTTCATTAAATTCCTGGTTGGTTATTTTTGGTACACATTTTATAATAGATAGATATAGTTTAGCTAAGCATGTTGCGAAGCTAAAAAACTTCTTAGCTCCCCGTTGTCACTGGCCTCGTAACGGTGATCTATCTCATTTCGGTTATTGTAAGAAAACTCCAGAGTTTCTTGCTATGTGGCTACTTATTATTACTGATAATACGTTGCATTTAATGATTAATTTCTTATCATTAAAGTATCTATGAAGAAATGGGTAGCTTTATTTTCACAAACAGGAAGCGAGGTTGTTGATCTCGCTTTACATTTTGATAGATGGCCGGATATCATAGTTACTAACAACAGCGATGAGTCGAAGTGGCATCCACAAATACGTGAGTTTCATAACAGGGGATTGTCTAGTTTAAGTGGTGAGTCTAGTCTAAAGGTAGTTAGTAATATTAAAGCAAAGACTGCTAACTTCTTACATGGTATTGCGGATAAGAACTCGCTTATCACATTACACGGTTGGCTTCGTATTATACCAGAGGATATTTGTAGTATATATACAATCTACAACGGACATCCAGGCCTTATTACTGAATATCCTGAGCTAAAGGGTAAAGATCCACAAGAGCGTATGTTTAGTACTGGTGAATATACTTACTATGGTAGTGTTGTTCATAAGGTAGTGCCTGAAGTAGATAGTGGAGAAATAGTTTCAGAAGTAAAGCGATTCAATACTATGAAAACACTCGATGATGTATTTTTAAGCCTAAAAAGTACTTCTTTAACGGCATGGATTGATTTCTTACAAACAACAGATATAATTAAAAGATGCTGATATCATTCTCAGGAGCTCAAAGTACAGGTAAGTCTACGCTACTTAATATTTTAAAGGATAATAATCCTGATATTTTTATTGTAGATGAAGTAACTAGAAAGATTAAACGTAAGTTTAATATGCCTATTAATGAGGACGGGGGTGATCTTACGCAATATATGATTATGAATGATCATATAGAAAATGTATACCGTAAGACGTATGCTGAGCATACTATCTTAGATAGGTGTGCTGTCGACGGTATAGTATATACTGAATGGTTAGTTAATCAGAGTAAAGTGAGTGGTGTTATATATGATGCTACTTTGCAAGTTTATAATCATTTAGTGGGTAAGTATGATGTAGTGTTTTATACTAATCCTCATGATGTACCGTTGGTAGATGACGGTGAGCGGTCAGCTGATATAAATTTTAGAAATGATATCATTGAGCTTTTTGAAAATTATTTACCTGATCTTAATAATGTAGTTACTTTATCAGGTACGGTAGAAGAAAGATTAAAAATTGTAAAAGAAACTCTTGAAGAACGAGGGTTAGATATTAAAATTAAATAAGTCATGGCATTAAAAGAACTAGACAATAGTAATATTAGTAAGCATTTGGGTCAATCGTCTCAATATAAAGATACGTACGATCCAGAGCTTTTAGTAAGAGAGCCTAGAGCGTCTAATAGAACGCATCTAGATATAGACGATGATAATCTACCTTTCGATGGAGGTGATACTTGGAACGCGTATGAAGTGTCTGGACTTACAGATCACGGATTACCTGTAGTAGGTATTGCAAAGGTTTATATTCCTTGTAATAGTGAGTTTATCGTTGAGTCTAAATCCTTTAAGCTATATTTTAACTCCTTTAATATGACTAAGCTTGGTAAAAACCAAGCGGAGGTATTAAAGACTATTGAACTAAATGCGCAATCAGATCTTACAGAGTTACTTGAACGTAATGTTGAAGTTAGAGTTGATACTAACGAACACGTACTTAGTGAAGTTACATCTGCAAATGATGAATGGGGTCATAACTACCGTGAGTTTAGTCATATTACTCTTGAAGAAGAGTATCCTATCGACGATTTGGAGTTTACTGTTTATCAAGAGACACCAGAATTACTCGTAACTGTTCAGAATGATGTAGATGTAGTACGTTATCATAGTGCATTGCTTAAGTCTAACTGTCGTGTAACTTCACAACCTGATTGGGGTGATGTGTATATTGAAATTGAAGGAGATAAGGCTGTTGATCCTATCTCGCTACTTAAATATATTGTCTCTTTTAGAGATGAATGTCACTTTCATGAAGAGATTTGTGAGACTATTTACAAGCGTTTATATGATATACTTGAGCCAGATAAGCTAGCTGTAAGATGTCTATATGCACGTAGAGGTGGTATTGATATTAACCCTGAAAGGTATTCAGATGTTAGTATGCGACATTTTACCTTACATGATGTTACAGTACCCCATGTAAAGACACCAAAGCAGTAACATAAAAAAGCCGGCAGCTGCCGGCTTTTTAATTTATATGTGTTAATCTATCTTTAAGGAATTAGGTTTAGTTTTACGTATGTAAACTTCTCCATACACTTCTAATTTACCAGTTTCTTCTTGAAACTTTTTCTGAGACATCTTTCTCCAATTCTTTAGACCCTTGTATATCTCCTCGGCTTTTTGTTCTACATACTTTACATCATCATAGTGCTTCTCACACTCAGCGTAAGGTCTCGCTTTAGCATTAAAGTGATAGAATGATGGTAGTGCATAACCACCTTTCTTCTTACTAGCCGCAGCAGTAGCAGCAGCTCCCTGCTTACGTTTCTTAATAAATTTAATATATAACTTCTCAGCCGATGTAACAGTATCTTTAAATGCTTCAATAAGTCTTAAAAACTTCATAAAACTATTTATACCATACAATAAAAAAAGCAGTAGGACTTTCGCCCTACTGCTTTAATTTTAGCTTGATAGCTGTATCTTATCTTAGAAGTATACAGACTGAGAGCCTGGTGTAAACGCCTCGCCAAGTCCATTCACTAGTATGACATGATAGTAGAGATCCGCCCCGAAGATATTATCAACAACGCCATATCGTGTTAGCAAGCCAACACGTGGAGCGAAGTCATTCGGGCCGATTGTTCTCTGTACCATGACAGGAATGTACGGACAATAAATGATACCAGTATCGTAGAATTCTGGACCCTTGTAACCAAGGAGTGCATATTCAATACTTCCGGGTGAGTTAGTATAATAACTAGTATACTCAGCGGAGTTCTGAACTTCAGTACGGGTATCACGGTAAACGTTAAATCTTCCACCAATTGAACCAACCTTGGCAATACCAACAGGTTGTGTATTTACGTCACCTTGAACAGGTACCCACTGGAATTCAGGGAGCATTTCAAGAATCGCGCATACACGAGGAGTTGCAACAATAAAGTTGGCAGCGCCTCTTCTGTTACGTACAGCAATACGATTGGCCTCAATGATTAATCTCTGATAGAAATCACGATTACGCTCAACTAACCAACGACCATCTGCAGAAGCAGGTGACCAAGTAGAGAAACGCTTGTGCCCGAGGGCAGCTTGGATCATTCTCATGAGCATTTCACGATCGATCTCAGCTTGGATCTCATACGACATAGCGTTTGTGATCTCAGCGTCAACATCGATTCCGTTCATGTTCTTGAGGTCTTGCTCGAGTTCAACCGACCAGCGCGCGCCTAAACGACGTGTACCAGCTTCAACGGCTGTCTTCTCGAACTTAACCTCCATTTGAGGAATGTTTCCAGTGATTTCGAAAGCAGAAAGTATCTGAGCTACACCTTTGTCTTGATCAGCAAATCTCCAGTCACCAGCTGCTTCAGACCCAGATAATTCTTGGGACTGTGCACCAGTAAAGCGGGTATCAAGTAATTGATAACCTGCTTCAGTGTTTGGAAGAGCGGCTGCACCATTATATGGTGAACCAGCTCCAGCTGATGGGGTAGACTTACCATCGATGCCAGTACCGAGTGTATCAGACTGGTAAGCATAACGCAAAGCGAATGCAAGACCAACTGGGCCACTCATTGGCTGGACACCAACAATTTCATTAGTAATAAGCTCAGGAAACGTACGACGAATCATCGGGATTAAGACTTTCGGTAGACGAGCATCACCTTGTGCATATGTGTCACCAGAACTAGCCTGGTTGGACGGATTGTATTGACCGCCAGCGTTGCCACCAAGGGCTCCTCCGCCGGTACTATTACCTTCTTCTATACACCACTTTTCCTGGTTCTCTAAGAGAACAGCAGTATTTAAGCGGGTGTGGTCATCGTCGATAGACTTAACGCTATCAGATGTATAATCAAGAACCGGAGCCCACTTTTCTAAAAGTGCGTCCGCTCTATCTCTATCAATAAATGATTGTGGTTTATTCATAATTTAATTAATTTTCCTTTCTTTTCGACCTACATGGGATTAAATCCCAAGATACTCAGGTGACTAGCACCTCATTGTTCGGGGTTAAAAATTACTTCATTCGTTGTAATTCCGAAAGATATGGGTTAGTTACCGGTGTTTGCTTTTCTTCGATAACTTTTGGAGCATCAGCTTTTACCTTACGATTTGTAAATGCTTCCTCCTTGATTACATCAATCCTCTCTTGCTCTTTCTTATCAAATAAACGAGCTGTGTAATCAAAATTCTCTTTAATAAATGTTGGTGACTTATCACCTAAAACTTTTCTAAGATACTCTTTCTTCTTTTCTGGTAAACCAGAAGTCTTCCGCTCTAAGAATAGATCGGATTGTGTAGTATTATAAGCTTCTTTAAGAAGGTTGTTCTCTTTCTCAACTTCATTAAGTTTTGTAGTAAGATCGTCAATAGTATTTTTACCTTCCATTACTGCACCTTTTACTGACTCTTTCATTAATGTAGAGTCAACAGCTAATACGTTTCTTAAGTTACTAAGTACCTCAGCGGCAGTTCTATTTTTGGTTGCTTCTTCGATTGCTTGTACAGGAACAGCTTCGTCAATATACTCTTCAATGTAATCTGAAATAGACTCTACTAAAGTTTCTTTAAATTGTGCTGCACTATTGTTAATTTCATTTTCATACCTCTTAACAACCTTTATAAGCTTAGTCGCATTACTTGTATCGACTGCTTCTACTACCCTCTTAAGTTTACCGGTATGGTCTTTATCAATAGCTGATACCAACTCTTCTAACTTCTCAGCATAAAGCTCGTCTTGGTTAGTCAAAGCTGCTTCAACAGATAATTCGACCTTATCTTTGATCGCAGTTTCTATAGCATTTACAGACTCTTCTGTTAATACTTCTTGGAGTTCTTTAGGCAATAATTCGTTATTCATAATTAAAAGAGTGGTTTTTCAGTTGCGGTATCGATTCTAGTCTTTATCTTGTCCTCAATAACGCTCTTCAAATATTTATTCGCCTGAGCGTAATTTTTGTTGGAAAGTTCTTCTATAAATTTAGAAATTTTATTTTTTTCTTCCATATTATTATTTAATGTAGTTTATTAATGAAGTTAAGAATTCTTTCTGTTAAAAATTTATCTATATCTTTCTTAGGTAGAGATGTTACACTCTCTTCAAACTTATCATACAATTCTTCGTATTTTCCATCATCAGCGAGTACCCATTGTTTTGATTCTAATATACCATTTACAAATGCCTTTGGATAAGAAGGATCAGCAACACAATCGATAGCAACCAACTTCATGTTTTTGACTGTATTATGGGTGCTACCCTCTTCTAATGTGCCTAAAGCTCTTGATGACATACCAACCTTTACACCATCATTTATAAGGGCACGTACAATTTGTCCACAAGGAGTTGTTAAAACTTTAGATTTTCCGTAAAAAACATTACCATCTTGTGTTATTTCGGTTACTATATGACAAGCTCTCTCAAGATCTACATCAGCTGAAGTTGGGTGATTTAATTCGCCCATTGCTCTACCTGGAACAACCATCTCTTCATTATAACGGGCCACTTCTCTTACTAGCTCTTCCTTGGGATATAATCTTTTATTTCTATTTACCCCCTCTGCCATCATATAAGGTCCCTTAATATAAAGGTTAGATGGCGAATGTTTATTAGTTTCTTCTTCGATATATTCGAACTCGTCGGAGACGTC
>Ga0257106_1001119_pt1 | contig 13872 bp, 4 predicted proteins | sample LP_taG_3_FD_190177 | JGI IMG/M metagenome (GOLD analysis project Ga0257106, IMG submission 190177) | Marine microbial communities from Northeast Subartic Pacific Ocean, Canada - LP_J_2011_P26_10m | ecosystem: Environmental > Aquatic > Marine > Oceanic | place: Canada: Northeast Subartic Pacific...
CTGGAACACAACACCAAGGTCGCGACGTGGAAGAAAAGAGAGGCGGCATTGAATAAAGGGGAGGCTATTTTGAAGCAGTTGGAGCAGTTGAGGAAGAAAGACGAGTTGTAATCGTCGCTCTTTCTTATAAAGGCAAAGTTTCCGAACAATGATCTTTAACATAAATAGTGTGTTCTTAAAATCTTCTGCGACGAGAGGAGGCGGAACCAACCAATTTTTTTCTTAACGATATTAAAACAAAGAGAGAGATAGAAATCCAGTAGATGCAAATTAGTGATATCATATTCCAAGAAAGTCACACTGCGTGATTGTGGATTGATTGAAGCGTGTCGAAAGAGATTTTATCCGGGGTGGTTTTAATTGGGGGCGACGCGTGTCGTAACGAGGAGAGGAGGAACAATAAATAATAAGGAAGCACTTAGCCTGCCAATTTATTCAATTCAAGATTCAAGATAATACTTGTGATTATTTTTAAAAGCCAAACTCTTCGAATGTTTAGTTGTTGTTTTTGTTTCTTCGCAGTACTGTAGTAGTTGTGTGTTGATCGTTCATCGTTTTATCTCTAAAGCTCGTCCTCGTCCTCGTCGCTCGCTTCGGTGATGTCGTAGATTTTTCGCACAATCTTTTGACCGTTGGCGAGGCACAAGCCGTGTCTATCCGCGGTGACTAAAATCGTATCGTCTTCGTTGAATTTGCCCTTCAAGATTTCCGTGGACAAGTTCTGTAACAATTGTTTTTGAATGGCACGTTTGACCGGACGAGCGCCGTATTGCGGATCGTAGCCTTCTCTCGCCAAATATTCAACCGCGGATTTGTCGTATTCAATCGCCATGCGTTGGCCATCGACTCTGTTGGACAAGTTCTTGAGTTGTAATTGGACAATCTCTTCGATTTGCGAATGATTGAGCGATTCAAAGCAAATAAACTCGTCGATTCTGTTGATAAATTCTGGTCTGAAGTGCGATCGGACGTGTTGCATGACGGCGTCTTTCACGTTACCTCTTCCTCTTCTTTTGTTTTGGTAGTTCATTTCGTCCGAACCCAAGTTCGAAGTCATGATAATCAAGCAGTTTCTAAACGAAACGTTTCTACCTTGAGTATCCGTCACGTGGCCTTCGTCCAACAACTGCAACAAGACGTTAAAGACATCGACGTGCGCTTTTTCAATCTCATCGAACAAGACGACCGAGTACGGCTTTTGTCGAACCGCGTCGGTGAGCATGCCCCCTTCGTCGTAGCCGATGTAGCCTGGCGGTGCGCCAATCAATCTAGCCACGGAGTGTTTTTCCATGTACTCGGACATGTCCAAACGCACCAACGCTTGGTCCGAGTTGAAGAGATACGATGCTAAAGCCTTTGCCAATTCTGTCTTTCCGACGCCAGTCGGACCGAGGAACATGAACGAGGCAACCGGCCCATTCGGATCGGCGAGATCCGCGCGCGAGCGTTGCACGGCTTCGGCGACGCATGTGACCGCTTCTTCTTGACCGATGACTCTTTCGTGAAGTTCAGATTCCAATTGCAACAATTTCTGTTTCTCCGAAGAGACCAATTTCGCCACCGGTACGCCGGTCCATCTGGACACGACTGTAGCGACGTCTGCATCCGTCACCTCTTCTCTCAACATCACCCCACCACCTTGTAAGGACAACACTTCGCCTTCCGCTTTCTTCACCTCGTCTTCCGCGCGCTCTTTTTCCGCTTCCAATTTGGCGAGGTCGCTCTTGCAATTCGCGAGTTGAGCTTTGTACTCGTCTGGCGCGTCCGCGGCCGAGGCCAATTGTACTTTGGCGTTGGCGTTTTGAATCTTTCTCACCGTGTACGCCAACTGCGCTTGCGCTTGTCTGTACGCGTTCATGCACGTCATTTCACTCGTAACTTTCTTTTGCAGCTCCTTTCGTTTCTTCTTCTCGTCGTGCAATTGCGCGGCGAGCTTTTGCAATTCCGCCGCGGCGATGTTGTTTTGACCAGCCTTTGCGTTTTCGCTTCTTTGCTTCAACAACAACTGATTGCGTTCTTTTTGCAACTGCTTTATTTTTCGGTCGCACACGTCTAATGCTTCCGGTTTAGACGATTTGTTCATTCTAACCGCCGCGGCGGCTTCGTCGAGCAAATCGATCGCCTTATCTGGTAACTGACGTCCGCTGACGTACCTGGCCGATAACTGCGCCGCCGATAACAACGCGCCTTCCGAGATGGCGATGTTGTGGTGCTGTTCGTATCTCGGTCTCAACCCGCGCAAAATAGAAACGGTGAAATCAACGTCCGGTTCTTCCACTGGAATTTGCTGAAATCGACGTTCCAAAGCCGCGTCAGTTTCGATGGATTTCTTGAACTTATCCACCGACGTGCACCCGATGCACCTCAACAAACCTCTCCCCAACGCCGGTTTCAAAATAGCCGACCCGTTGTTCCCATTCGGCGGCGGCGGAATCAAGTTGTGAATATCGTCGATGAATACAATCACAGGCTGATTCTCGGCTTCGTCGACAACTTCTTGCACGACCATAGACAATCTCTCTTCAAACTCCCCCGGCATTTGACAGCCGGCGCCAACCGCGCCTAAATCCAACTCCAACAACTTCGCGTTTCTCAACGACAAAGGCACGTCACCAGTCGCGATTCTCTGCGCCAAACCTTCCACAATAGCCGTCTTACCAACTCCAGATTGGCCCAACAAAATCGGGTTATTCTTCGTTCGTCTGGACAAGACGTGAATAGCTCTTCTCAACTCGTCGTCTCTCCCGACCAACGGGTCCAACAACCCTTTCTTCGCTTCGTCCGTCACGTCCGTACAAAATCGTTCAATCGCGGATAACTCTTCCTCTTGCCCAGGCATCCCACCACCTTGCATTTGTTGCTGTTGTTGCTGCATCTGTTGCATCATCAGTTGCTGTTGGTTCTCCGCATCGCCGCCATCGGAGGCGTCTCCGTTGCTTTCTTTCTTACTCGCCGCGTTGTTCGTGCTGCCAGATAAGACGCCTGGTCCAGAGGTGGCCACCGCAGCGCCCTATTAAGTTTTTTTTATTGTAAAAGGAGAGAAATACGGTCGGTCAGTAAATAAGAATACAAACACATGCATTATGAACAGAGCATACAATTCTTCTCGCATTTTGTGAGAACAAGCACAAAGAGAGAGTCATCGAGACCGGAAAAAAGAAGCCTCTCCGATGAAGATGAAGATGATGAAATGATGACGGCGGCGAGAGAGAATTTGGACCCAAAAATCCAATCGCGCTCAGGTTTATCCACTCTCCACCTCTCTTCCTCTCTCTCGCATCACAACACGCGTCGTCCATCTCGCATATCATCAACACTCGCAAAAGATGAGACGCGTCTTTTTTCTCTCTCTCACGAGCAGCGGCATCGTCATCATCATCATCATCATCATCAAAAAGAGATGATGATGATGATGATGATAAAAGAAGACCATCGAAAGACACTCGAGACGACGGCTAAAGAAGAAGAAAACGCACCATGAAAATATTAGCGATTTGATTCCGAACTTCCCGGTTGTAATAAATCAACGCATAAACGCTCGCGCCGCACGCGATTAACGTGGCCATCTTTGATTTGTCGTCTCGCAAGAGCGACGCGATGAGATTATTATTCGTCATTGTTATGTATTACTTATTAGTGTTAGTAGTATTAATAATGACGATTTGGATTCGATTGCTTTTTTTCCCTCGTTGTTGTTTTGGTCTGTCTTGTCTGTCTGTCAATTTTTCTTCTCTTTTTTCTCTCATGCAAGCAAGCTTCCTCACATTTTTTCACTCATCACACAAAAAACAAAAAAGAAGAAAAAAACAAACAAAATGAAGTCTAAACGAGTCTTTGGGTGCAGCAGCCAAGAATACGAGGAGGAGGATTTAGCGTACGACACTCCGGAGAGAAAGAAGAAACAAAAGGGAGGAAGGAGTAGCAATAAAGTGGTTCATAATGGTACGTTTTTTGTTTTTACGAGTTTGATTTAAAAATTGAATTTTTATGCGCAGATGATACAACAACGACTTCTAAGAATGAGAATAAAGACGGTGGAAGACTTTTAGTGGTGGATGATGATAACTTACCGGACGAGCCGTACTTACCCATGTCGCAAGTGCGAGAGGACGAGGAGAACAACATCAACATTTCTGGTGAAATACCAATGTCGCAAATGCGACAGAACCCGAACATTTTACGCGCGAGTGAACCCCTCATCGTGCAAGATTATTACACGAAATCACGGGAAAGGAATAAAGGGAAAGTCGTGAACGATCCGGTGCATAATCACATGTATTTTAGCGGGAAGTTGTGCGACGTGATTGATACGCCGCAAATGCAAAGGTTGAGGGAGTTGAAGCAGTTAGGGACGGCGTATTACGTTTTTCCGGGAGCTTCGCATAATAGGTTTGAACACTCGTTGGGGACGTCGCACTTGGCGAGCAACGTGTACGAGACTTTGACGAGGTCGACGCGATCGTTGAAATGGGACGCGGAGGATAAGTTATGCGTTCAATTAGCCGGTTTATGTCACGATTTAGGCCATGGGCCGTATTCGCACGTGTTCGATAACGAGTTTTTACCGCTGAGATTAGGCAAAGCCGAGGCAAAGAAGTGGAGTCACGAGGACATGTCGTGTGATATGTTCGAGTGGCTGGTCGAGGACAACGGCGTCGACTTATCGCCTAGAATTGTCCAAAAAGTGAAAGATTTAATCAGTTCGAACGATTCTGGGTATAAAGAGAATAAGTTTTTGTTCGACATCGTGGCGAATAAAAGAAACAGCGTGGACGTGGATAAGTTTGAGTATTTGATGCGAGACTCGAAAAACACCGGCATATCCGCTTCGGTGGACATGAACCGGTTGATTTCGTTCATGAAAGTCATCGACGACGAGATTTGTTTCAAAGCGAGCGAGGTATACAACGTGTACAGATTGTTTGATATGCGCGCAAATATGCACCACGTGGTGTACACGCATAAAAAAGCGAAGGCGGTGGAGTATATGATTGTAGACGCCATGGTCGAAGCAGACGTTGGATGGAACAGTCGAATATCGCACGCCATTCGAGACCCGAAAGAGTTTATTAAACTGGACGATACGATCGTGAAACAAATCGAATTTTCGAACGAACCAGAGTTACAAAAAGCGCGCGATATAATTAAACGATTACGAAAACGAGACCTGTACGTTTTTGTCAACGAATACACGGTCCCGGAGGAGTATTTGAGCGATTTCAAAGACGTCACGGAGGAAGATATCTCCACTTCGTACGAATCCAATAGCACTAGCAACACCATACCGGGCGGCTTGAAACCGGAAATGATCATCGTTCACAACGTCAAAATCGATTACTCCATGAAAGACAAAGATCCAGTCTCGAGAGTGAAGTTCTTCCAAGAATTAACCGACGAAGAATCCTTCCACATCGACCGATCGAAAGTCTCCTCCTTGTTGCCGACAAACTTTTTAGAACGCAAAGTCAGAGTGTACTCGAGAATTCGCGACCACGACGTGGAAGAAGCCATCGCGAAAGCTTTTTCCAATTTCCAGAGGAAAATGTACGGCGGGTGTGAAATCCAAGCGACGCCGTCGAGATCCCGGAAGAAGCGAGGCCATTCGCTCGGTCACGAAAGCCAGAGAGAACGAGGTACTGCGACGACGCCAAACGGAACCCAGCGTTCAGCGCACACGGATGTATAATAAAAAAAGAACACAACAATACCACATAGCTACTATTGCCGCTGCTTTGACTAGTAATAATAAGAATAAACAACACTTTGAAATACACATCGATTGCACGACTTCGCGTTCATTTGATTTGACTCGTCTTTTGGTCGATGAGCCAAAAATTTGCCTTTGTTTTGATGATGTGACTTTTTGCTTCAGAATTCTATCGGGGAACGACCCCTCGCACGTTGAATTAACTCTCTCTCTCTCGGTCCTAAGAACAGCTATTGATTATTAGTCACACGACGCGCGAGAGAGCACGACAAAGCCAGCATCGACGTCATATAATCGATATAAACATGGTCGGGGCTGCCTCGGAAGGTGCACTTTCCAGCGACGATGTCGTCGCCGCGGTCACTCCAACGTCCGTTTTCGTCTTGACGCTTCTGATGGCATCCATGACCGGTCTCGGCTCTGTTCCATTCTTTTTACTCCCGAAAGGGGAGAAACTCTCCCCGTTGTACGCCGGGTTAGCGAACGCCATCGCGTGTGGGGTCATGCTCGCGGCTTCTTTCGATATGGTTCACGAAGGCCAACCGCACGGTCCCGGTCTGGTGGTTTTTGGATTGTTCTGCGGGGCAACTTTTATTGCTTTTTTGCAGAAAATTTTACGCGCGCACGAAGACGTGTCGTTTGCGAATTTAGTCGGCGCGGATGCACGGAAAACGTTACTCGTGGTTGGTATCATGACCGCACACTCGTTCGGGGAAGGGTCGGGCGTCGGGGTGAGTTTTTCAGGAGTCCACGGGTGGGCGCAAGGGTGTTTGGTGACGTTTGCCATCGGCGTGCATAACGTTCCGGAAGGTTTGGCGGTGTCGACAGTGTTGGCGAGTAAAGGCGTGAAACCGATGCAGTGTCTGTTTTGGTCTATCGTGAGTTCGTTGCCGCAAACGGTAACGGCGGTGCCGTCGTTTTTGTTCGTGGAAACGTTTACGAGCTTGATGCCGTTTGGAGTCGGTTTTAGCGCCGGGTGTATGATTTGGATTGTGTTCGCGGAGTTGTTACCGGACGCGTTTGAAGGCGCGGAGGATGCGAGAGCAGTGGCAACGGCGGCAACGATGAGTGCGGCAGCGTTGGAAGGGTTTCGAATGGCCATGCAAAGGCTTGACAACGAAGATGGGACATTACGATCTCCGACGCTGAAAGATTTTGGTTTAGGAGGAGACGACGTGGGGAGCGGCGGGGGTGGCGGGAAGAGTACGTTTTATTTAGCGCTTGCGCCGGCGTTTATAGCCTCGTTCGCGCTGTTTACGTTACGCTTTACGAACAAGAGAGGGACATTGCTCGTCGAGCGCTTGTTTAGGGACAAGGTTCGAAGAAATGATGAAATAGATATTAACAGCAACAACAACAATATTGAAGGAGACGTGTTGAAATCGTCCTCGGCGCGTAGGAAAAGTAGTTTTGCGGACGGTAAAATAGGCGCAACGTTAGGGGTTGCGAGTGGTGTGTTGATCGTCATGGGTGTTCGCGCGATGTTACTCACGCTTCGCGCTATTTATTACGGAGGAGTAGTGGAGATTGTATTCGCTGTCGTCGGCGTGATGCTGGCGAGATTTATTCTGTTGCGACTCCCAAAGCTTGTCTTCTTGGACGCGTTCTCCTCGTCTGAGAGTGCAGAGAAGAACTCGACAACCACAAACAGTAGCAGTAGCCTCGCGAGCCTCGCGAACGGGTGGGATGCCATCGACGGCGCCTTTGAGGCGTTCATCGTGTCCATCACGTGCGTTTCCCTCTCCGTCCTCGATGGCGTCCGCTTCGCCTCCGCCTCTGAATCATTAGAGAACATTCACATCGAATTTCCGGCGTGTATCCGTGCTCTTGTGAGAACCGCTCCAGCTGCTTTGAGCGCGTTTAGCTGCAAAGCCGGTAACGCTTCTGAACTTGCGCTGCGCGCTTCCCTCTCGGTAGGTTTCGCCTTTTTCTTCTCCGCCGTCGTCGCGGCCAAGTTTGTGAAAGTCTTCAAATCCGAGCGCGACTTGAACAAACATCTGGAAGAATCTTCTGGTAAGAAAAACTTGTTCAAAATAGAAGGTTTATTGGAAGCTGCGAGTTGTTTGATGTGCGCCTACGCCTTCTCCAGAGCCTTGTGGCCTCGCGCTACCAGAGAAACCAGAAGAGGGAGCAACGACGAACAAGCCGGTTTGATGTTAGGATTGATGTTAGGGGTGAGTGCAAACGTGGCGCTTTTTGCGTTGGGTTCAATGACGCCGTACACGGACGCGCTTTGATTGTAGTGTATTCATTAGCAGTATTTGTAGTAGAACGCGCGTGAAGTAGATTCGTGAGTCCATATTTCACTTTTTGCTGAAGTTTCTCGTCTTGTCAACGTACGCGCTCGTACCTCGCCTGCTGGCGAAATAATAGAAGCTTAGGGAGAATATTCGCTCTCTAATTCGCGTCAGTATTTAACACGCGGAGAGACTTTACACACGGACAAAACGATGGCGAAGATGATACTCTGCGCGTATTAACCGCATCCTTTGTAAAGAAATAAAGAGGATGACTTCTGGTCTCGCCTTACTGGCACTCTTTCTAAAGGTGCTCCTTTTCGTCGTCGTCGTCCTCTTCTTTTCAACACCCGCGCAGTTCGTTACAGCGGTCCCGAGAGTGCGCTTACGGCACGGAGAACGGGTCGATGTTCTCGCGAAACAAACGATGGATTTGAAATACGTGCTCGTGGATGAAGAATACGAGAGGTTTTTGAACGAAACAATGCAAAGAGACGGAAACGAGAGCGACACAGACGACAAAGAGTTGCATTCGCAGAAGAGAATGCCTTCGAAATATGGAACGAGAAACGCGTTATTGCGGAGGAACGCTTCGCGAACGAAAAGAGCGTCTTCTTCGAATGCTGCTGCTTTTGGTGCGCCGCGATGGAGAGGAAAGATAAGTCGTAAAACTGGTGATGGAACTGGTAATGATGATGATGATGATATTGATGACACGCGTTTGTTCTTAGTGACGCTCGTGGGAGAAGCTTTGTCCACCCCCCGCATGTGGCGGGATTTGGATATCGCTTTGAACAAAGCTAAAGGTGGTTTGTTGGGACCGATACCGGAACAATCATTTCTAGCGTTTGGACCGCCTTTGGCAGCTGCAGTTGCGGAACGTTTTGGTGGAACGAGTGCGATGCAATATTCAGTCGTAAACGAGTGGCCGAAAGAAACTGCGTCCTCTTTTGCGTTTGAGAGCGTTTGCGCGAAAACTATGTGCGAATGGTTCGAGACGATGGTTGCGCCGGCACCGTTTTTCGGTGCAAGAGGTACAATTGCGCGAGAGGAAAACTTCTTGTTCGCTCAGTCAGTGGCAGAGGAGTTGAACGATATCATTAGCTCGCGGAACGCGTCGACTTCGTATTGTCGAGCGTCAGATACGAACGGCGTAAAAGTCCAGTGTACTTTTGCCAGAGACGTAGGAGGAGGAGAACGCGAGAGGATTTTCTCAAATATAATGAAACACAACGCGGTGGTGTACATGCATGAAACGCTTCCAATCGCCACGCACAATTATAACACGCAATCTTTAGTACAGGGAGGTCAAGGACTCACGAGCTATAATCGATGTCCTATGTGGAAAATCGGTTTGACAGGTACTAATCAAGTCGTCGCAATGACCGATACGGGCATAGACAAGTATAATTGCTACTTTAGCGACGTGAAAACGCCAAACGCCAACGCAACGACGTTTTCAAAAATTCTCGACTTGCGCTCACTGAGCGATAGTCAAAATATGGTGGATGATAGTGGCCATGGCACGAAAGTCGCTGGAGTGTTTTTCGGGTCGTCTGGCTCATTCTATTGGAACAACCAGTATGACGGTGTGGCTAAAAATGCGCGCGTCGCATTTACAGATATTGGATACGAGGACACCGACGGATCAGAAGTCTTGGTAAGTTTATCCAACGTTTCGAGGTCACTTTTGTATGGGTACCCAAGCGATACTTTCTCTGCTCGCGTGCATTCTCATAGTTGGGGTATAACAAATTCGTATTCGTACGAATCAAGTGAATATGAAGTCGACCTGTTTTTGAATGAAAATCAAGAGAATGTTGTCGTCTTCTCCGCGGGAAACAAGGGAAACCCAGGCTCCGTGGGGGGGAAAGCGCGCAATAGTATAACGAGACCAGCAAACGCAAAGAATGTCATTTCTGTCGGTGGGACCAGAAGTGTAAAATCACCGAGTCTCTCGCCGTCGCCATATGCGGTCAAAATAGAATTAGGGGATGGTTACGCGCACTGGGCGCACGCAAACGTGCGTGGTATGGCGAGCGTTAATAAGGCGTATGCGTCAACTGATTTGTATCGTGTAGTCACAGTGGGGAGTCCAGAGAACGGGTGCGCGGCTTTGCCAAGCGCGATTGATTCGAATCAAATTGTTCTTCTCAAGTCAGACGGAGTTTCTTGTTCGCACGCGGAACGATTAAAAAACGCAGAGACTGCCGGATACTATGGTGCGCTCGTCTATGCAAACGAAACAAAAGCGCGATTGGCATCAATGGTAGATGATCAGACGTCATCATCTTTCTTGTCTGCGTTCATTCCCCTGAAAGATGGTATTATTTTACGCGCGCTCGTTGAGAAAGGAGATTTGAATGCCAATGACGTGTTTCCTTCGTTGACAATTAAAGTTACCACAATAGAAGCTTCCATTGACAATCAATACGAGCACGCGGCGGATTTCTCGAGTGCGGGGCCTACAGATGATGGACGAATCGCGCCTTTACTCGTAGCACCTGCCCAAAATATTCAATCAGTAGATGTGAACACCACAAATACGGCATCCGTCGTGCATTGCAAGGTGTCGTCGTTCATTGCGGGAACATCGTACGCGGCGCCGGCGGTTTCCGGCGCGCTCGCAATCACTAGACAATATTTTACCGATGGATATTACCCTTCTGGAGAGAAGATATCGGAAAATGCATTGACTAATGTGAGCGGCATGTTGTTAAAGGCAGTCTTGATCAATGGAGCTAGACAATTAGAAGGTTTTGATTCCGTGGATAGAACTCCGTTGGAATCGGCACCTTCGATGAAAGCCGGTTTTGGGCGCGTAGACTTGGCAAACTCTTTGAAGTTAAAAGATATCGACTCGAACGTGCAATCTCCGACAAACATCTACGTGATGGATGACTCTGGTTTGATTTTCACCGAAGTAACGGCATCCTATGGCGCTTGCATGTTACTGTCAGACGATACCACGGAAACGCTATCGATGACGCTGACTTGGTACGACGAACCATCACTTTCTGGTTCGGATGGATCACTCATCAACGATCTCGATATTACGCTATACTATTCGAGAGACATGTCGGGCACTTTTGAGACTATTGCACCGTTATATCGCGATTCACTAAATACGGTGGAAAAGATTGTGTGGTCGTATCCAAAAAGGGGGCTATACTATGCGAAAATCAGCGCATCGTCGCTCGTTAATGACCAAAGCTTCGCGTTTGTAGCCACTGGCAGCTTCGTCACGGCTGAAGCAGTGCGCGATATATCCTCGTGCACGCCTCCTCCTCCTCCTCCTTCTCCTCCTCCTTGCCCCCCTCCTCCTTCTCCTCCTTCTAGTCCACCGTTGCCGCCGCCCTCGCCGCCTCCTTCCCCTCCGCCATTGCTTCCGGCTCCGCCTCCACTACCACCCCAAACGTCAGTGGAAGCGCTTGTGCCTCCGCCTGCGCCTCCGCCGATACCGCCTGAGTCTCCAGGAGGAGAGCAGTTCATGCCTACCGCATCTGGTGCGCAGTCAAAATTTAGAAATCAATTTGGTGTATTTATATTTTTAGTTCTAGCTTTAGCTTAGAAAGAAGTTGTTCAATCAGCGTACAGTACCGTTGTTTGTGTTATTGTACAAATTATCATCTATGCTCAACTACGGTGATATCTTCATTTTCGTTAGCACTACCTCCCGGAAAGGTGCGTCCTTGTGTGGCCAACTGGCGCCTAAAATTTTCTAGACGAAGCACTTCTGCTTCGGCGTCGACTATGGTCGGAATCATGCGCGATTCGTTGTCGCCATCGTCGTCTGGGTTCCAAATTCCTGGATCTCTCGTTGCCTCTCGTTCATTTCGTACAGGAGGTTGAGTCGGTATTGCCCTGAGAAATTCACCTTGCGAATTGGCAATACCGCTTGCGTATCGGTCGCGCAGACTTATCGTTGCTTCCGGAGAGAGCGGTTGCATTTGTCCCGTCGCGCGTTGTCTTTGCTGTTCACCTCCTTCGTCATCATCAAGCTGCCATATTACGGGCGCCGGTCGTGATCGGTGTCCGGGTAACGTGCGATGGACGGCAACAGGAACACCTACGTTTGCTTGATGTTCCAGACGTTTGGCCTCTGGTGAGCAGCATCGCGCTATTTTGCGCCTGAAGCAAAGGATAAGGAATATGAACACGACGGAAAGTACCGCACCAGCCAAAGCTGCGGGACTCGCAGACTTGGCAACATCAGTTAGTGTCAGCGGGGCTGGTCCAGGCGATGGCGGTGGAGGCGGTGACGGATTCGGAGGAGGGAAACTATACGTCAAATCCCAGTCTATATCCGCTTTGGTAGTTTCAAAAGCATCGTAGTACGATGTCTTCGAGGAGCTTGCACTTGCTAAAGGACCAGTAGAACTTATCGAAGCCTCTCCACTGTGCGATAACTCTTCAATCTCGGAAAGTAAAGAGGGCGACTGTGACACCGTAGCAACCGCCGCGATACTCGCTAAGAAATCATCGATCGATGATCCACTAGCAATAGAATCTTTCAAGTCTAAAAGTACCGTTGCGGCATTTGCAACTGCCGCTGCCATCGTCGCAACGCCTTGCAAAACTTCCGATCCATCATACTCCACGTTTCCTGCATTCTGCGCGACATCCAACGCATCTCGGACAACATCCGCAATGACTGCGGCGTTGTAGAAGTCTAGCAAATCAGTTCGCATAAGCTCGTTCAGCCGACGACGAGAATTCATGGCCCTGTTACTTTCAATACGTCCATATTGCGTAATTACACGTTCTGCGATCGCCTTGACGGCGTATGCCTCGCACGTAGACAAAGCTGTGTTGGACTTTATGCCACAAATCATTCTCGAAGTCGAAGCAATCAGATTCGCCAAATTCACGTTCGTCGTGGCAACGTGCACGTATTCCTCAATAACGTCATTTTGCGCTTCAGCTAAAGAATCTCTATCGAGCAGGTCCACTTGCGTATTATCCCATCCAAATGCAGTCTTCATTTGATCATAAGCAGACACCTCGGGATAACTGCCTATTTTCGCCATCATCGCGACCAAAATTGTCGACAGTGGCGATAGCATTGTCGAACCCGGAGGTGCTTTTAATATTGAAAGTGCGCTCGTTTGTTTTGTATAGGCATCTGTACATGACGTGCTGCTGGTATCGGCAATCAACATCGTCGATGCTACTGAATAACTAACCGTTGGAGAGAGCGTAAAAGCACCGAACTCGTCTGTTGTTGTTTGCGGATCAAGCATGAAATCTCGTTCGCCATTCTTATTAGTATCGAGATACACGGTACACTTCGAGAGATATCCGCTCGCATACGCGCGACCTGAAACTTTCGCGATTGGCGGAGGCGGAGGAGGTGATGGTTTAGACGAGTCTGGCGGTGGGCTCGGAGGAGGTGACGGCTTCGGACTTGGCGGCGGCGGTGACGGCGGAGGTGGAGGAGGGGAAGGCGGTGGAGACGGAGGACTCGAGGGAGGTGGAGACGGTGGTGGCGGTGGATTGTCCAGAGAGCAACTGTCATACGTCCTGTCTTCCAAATGCGTAAACGTCCCCGTAGCAACGACGGCATAATTTTGAATACTCCCATTTCCAGAGCCAAAGTTTCCATATTTCTTCACTTTGATCCAATACCTACCTTGCTGAGGATTCGAGTGAATAATTCTTTCGACGTTATTCATATGATCCTCCAAACCATCCAGAGGAAGGATTTTGGACATACCTATAAAGTTTGTTCCAAAGTGTAACTCTAAATCGAGATCGTTCACGAGTCGTTCATCAGCGACGTCGGCCCAAACCAACGTCATGCGGAGCTCGAACTTGGCGGCGTAGGGGTTCACCTCTAAACAAAAACCATCCTCGTAATCATTTGATGCCGACAATATCTTGTTATCGTGGATGTACATGGCCTTTGGGGATTCCGGTATATCGTCA
>Ga0257106_1001120_pt1 | contig 13870 bp, 8 predicted proteins | sample LP_taG_3_FD_190177 | JGI IMG/M metagenome (GOLD analysis project Ga0257106, IMG submission 190177) | Marine microbial communities from Northeast Subartic Pacific Ocean, Canada - LP_J_2011_P26_10m | ecosystem: Environmental > Aquatic > Marine > Oceanic | place: Canada: Northeast Subartic Pacific...
AACTTCTCTACTTCTTTTATATAAACGAACAACAACAACAACAACGACCATCCTCCTCCTTCTTAATCTCGATGGCTTTGTGCAGTCGAGTCGTCGCCGAGTCGTCGTCGTCTTCGATGATGATGCGACGGGGTGCCGCTTTCAAAAACAATCATCATAATAAGAAGAAGATCTTTCTCTCTTTCTTGCTGACGAAGAGACGCATCATGATCCGTTTTTCTGGATTAACGAACTCGTCGTCGTCTTCGTTCGAGCAAAGAGGAGGAGGAGAAGAAGAAGAGAATAATAAAGATGAAAAAGATAAATTAGTGATCATCACCAACGATGCGCTGCATTACGCTTCAACGATGACGCAGAAGAGAAACGAAGTCGAGGAGTATTTACAGAAGTGCGACAGCTTGGAGTTGGAGCTACAACTCGCTCTCGCGGCAGAAGATTACGACGCCGCTTCGAAAATCAAAAAAAATCTGCAACCGGAAAACTCGGACGATGAAGCCGATATTAATTTTAGCATGCTGTGCGATTTATGTCGACGCGTCAACCAACCACCGGCATCCGTAATAGGCAGCTCGGATGATGAAACTGAATCAGAGGAGATTACCATGGCAGCGAGGAAGCTTGGATTAATCGGTGATCCGAGAGCTCTACCAGCTCTCGCCCGAGCGCTTCGAATGCTCACTGTGAGCGCGAAAGCGCACGCTCAAATTGAACAAAGCATGTGGACTTTGTTCGGAAAGAGCGGCGACATGGAACTCGATTTACTACTTCAGAAAGGACAAGATATTATGCATGGAAAATACGTGATTCCCAGGTTAGAAGGAGAGGTCGGACAAAATGAAAAGAACGCGGTTGTAGAAATTGAACGAAACGGTGGCGCCCCAACTAAGGAGGAAATGGAAGAAAAAATGCGCGTTTTCGAGCAGGAGAAAGCGCGAAGTTTATCGAAATCGATCGATATCTTTACGACAATTATCGAAAAATCGAATGGATTGTTCGCAGAAGCCTGGAATCAACGAGCGACGGCTTTGTATTTGCGAGGCGATTTCGCCTCGGCATACGCCGACGCTGAGGAGGCATTTCGGTTGAATCCGTACCATTTCGGCGCGCGTAGTGGCATGGGTTTATGTAAATTTGGAATGAGATGCTACGACGAAGCGTTGATGGTGTTTGAGTCTACTCTCGAGATAAACCCACGCATCGAGTCTATTCAACGCCATTCCAAACAACTTCGAAAGATGATGGAAAAGCCTCGAGTCGAGCAACAAAAGCTCAAGGATGTGCTCGAAGATTACAAAAGGTCCATAGCGCCATCCTCAGATTCGTCGCAGCGCAAAGACGATGACTCTGAAACGCCAAAAATGTAAATTTACGATCAATGAGAAAAGAATGAAGTTGTACCCGGTATTTAAGAAAAATTGTATATACGCGTACACATCTTGGTGCAAATCATATTAAATCATGTCTAAGTTTTTCAGATTACGATAGATTCTTCCTCTTCGCTCTCTCAAAGGTTTAATTTTTTCGCAATAGCTTTCGTGGTAAGCGCGTTTACTTTTAGAAGTATTAGCCGTATCTTCCATAAAGTTCCTTCTCTCTGTCATGTACATCTGCATCTCGTTTTCGATCGTTTCCAAGTTTTCTTCGGATACGTCTCCGTCGCCCGGTAACAGCGCGTCGCTCACTACTTTGTTATCACCGATACCATCGAACTCGAGCTCTTCAGAAGAACCCTTCAAAACCAGTGCTTTGTGCTCAAGTTTATCATGCATTCCAGGTCCGAGATAGTGCCAGTTCCGTCGCGAAGCGCTTTGGATTTGGAAGTTTTTGTATTTTTCTGGGACAGCCTCGTCGGCGTTTTCGTTCGGATCCCACCACGTGCAAGATTCGAGAGTTTGCAGCGCGTGCCCACTCTCGCCATGATTTTGATCTTCCGCGACCATGGAGTGTTGACTTCGAGGAATTCTCCATAGTCTCAATTCTCCCGTTGATGTCGCTGTTACGAGTCCCCAGAAGTTCACTTCTGCGAGTCCGTTGTCGGTTTTCGAAGATATCGGCGCTTTGAGCCATGCCAAGTCTGCGCAAGCGCACTCTTCCGACGCGTTAAACTTACCGCATTTTCGCTCGTGTTTGAGCTCGAGCGCATCGCTCGAATACACCCGAACGTATGCATCATTACTCGCGACTGCTACAAACCCACCATATTCGTTATGTTGGACGCAATTGTGCGCTGAACTCGTACGCGTCCACTTTTCGCCCGCGAGTCTTAAAATATCACCAGATTTTTCGTCTTGTTGAACGAGCGCTTTTCCCGCTCCACTCGGTGACGCTCTGATTGAGAAACATCTCAAAATACCATCCGAAGCACCAGTTAGCAATGTGTTTCTTGTTCCAGGGTTCGGGTGCCAAGAGAGTGATGTGATTCTACTGGAGTGATCGTCGTACCATTTACACAAGCGCCCGCTCACAGACGACCAAACGAGAATACGATACGCACCTCGACCGCCATTCCCATAACTATCGCACGTGGTGGTTAAAATGAGACGTCCACAATTTGTATACGTCACATGCGTCATTTGTTTAGCCATCCATCGCAAGGTGTGCAGACAGCTCCCAGGATCTTTAACGTCTCCGTCGATATCAAACACACGTCCGTCACCGTCGTTTGAAACCGTCGTCAGAGATGCACCAGTTTGCGGGTGCCAAGCAATTTCATTGACTGCATCACGGTGATGATACTTCGTCACGCATTCTAAAGATCCAGTTTGAACATCCCATATGGCTACTCTACCACTCGAATCTGCGGTAGCGAGTCGATGTGAAAACAAAATTGGTGAAAACGCGCACGTGGTGACGGTTACTTTTTCATCGTGAAAGCCGCTTAAATGGAGCACTTGCTCGTTGCCGCTTTTCATCTCGGGAACCATATTTTTCCAAATCATGACAGTATTATTGCGTCCAATAATCGCGAGCGTGGGCGAGTCCAGTGAATCTTCGTATGCATAAATGTCGTCCTCGCAAGTGTCGTGTGTATCTACATCCTCGTCTGCCTCTATATCGTCTCCTGATACTTTCGGATCGCTCCATCGTATATCAACAACGTCTTCTGAACACTTTAGTCTCGCAATTTTTTCGCCATCTGCAGACCAGACGTTGATAAACTTATCTCCACCGCACGTTGCGATCAAGTACGTAAACTCCGACGAAGAGACCACCTTTGTGGTCGACGAGACGGGGAAACCTCTTTTTAGTAACGATATAGATTTTACCGCGACGCGTTTGACGCCTCCTTCGTGAGCGTTTTCAACAACCCACATCGACGACGAACTCCTCATTCTCTCTTCGCATCTGGCGATACCTTCGTCTATTTTCAATTGCACGTCCAGGGTCACATCTCTCGTTGGCGAATCTCTGTAGCTCTTGAGCGCCGCACTCCACCGTTCTAATCGCTCTAAAATATCTCCGCATGTCAAATACGGGTCAATCCAGAGTCTGCGAAATGAGCACGATTTTTCGGCATCGGACAATCCGTCTTCGTAATCGCCGAGCGCGCGATGACACAGAGCACGTTTATGGTACAGCTCCGCGTATCGATGCAGACCTTCGAGTTTAGAAAATGCGAGCGCTTGCGTGTAACATTCGCGCGCTCTCGAGAAATCCTCGTCTGTCATGGCGTCGTCGCCAATTTTTTCGAGATTCAAACCGTTCACGAGAGGCTGTGAATCCGCTGCATCTTCGCGAATCTCTAACACAATCTCCTTCGTTTTCTTCGTCTCTTCTTCTTCTTCTTCTTCTTCTTTTTCTCTTTCTTCTTCTAGATCTTGATCTTTTCTGTTGGTATTCTTCAGAATCGTTTTCGCTCTCCACGAATACGGCGCATCTGATTTCACGCGTCGGTAGGTGTCTTCAATGTTCTCGCTCTTTATTTTCGTCTCCTCCTTCTCACCTCTTTCAACCCCTCTTCTTTGTTTCTGATCGTGTTCACTATTGTCGGGATCATCACCGCGCGGTGTTTGTCGTTCAGTCTCCTTCTTCGTTTTATGAGTAGTACGAGTCTTACTCCTTTTCTGTAAAATCAACTCGTAACTTTTCTGAATGCGTTGAAACCGTTCGGCTGATCCTCCTTTATCGGGATGTGCCGTGCGAACGAGCGAACGATAGGCTTTCTTGACGTCATCTTCGCTCGCGTTCGGCGCGATTCCGAGCACTTTGTAGTGATTGAGCTTTCGAACCATCTTATTATCAGAGGTTTAGAGTGACTCTCGTATACATATGAATGAGATGAAGAATTTGTGGAGGGCGGGAGAAAAATTGATTTAAAACAAACGAGCGTTACGAACGAAATTAAAAAGCAAAAATATCTCACTTGTGTTGGGGAAACGAACAGTCACAACAAAATCTGGCAAGAGAAAGAGAAAGAGTCGCGTGCGCGAGTGAGTTTGTGTGTTTATCTGTGCGCGCGCAAGAGAGTAGTGGTAGTAGTAGTAGTAGTAGTAAATAGAAGACAAAACACACCCACTAAGTAGAGTCTTTTGCTTTTTATATACCAACAACATCGTATCAGAAAGGAGCAAAATGAGTGGAGGAAAAAAAGAAGAGGTAATAGAGATAGAAGAGCACGTGCGCGATGTATTCGAGGACTTCAGAACCTTGAAAATATTCAGGGATGACGTCGCTCGTCTCCGATTGAATCACAGCAGCAGCAGCATAAACAGCGACAAAAGTAGCAATAGTTTAAAGAGCGTTGATGATGGAACAACAAGAACCATCATCGACGTGTTACGGGAGATATTTCTTCAACGACGAGAAGAGGATGAGGAAGACTTTGCGAAGTTTTATCACTTTTGTTTTCTGGCGTGTTTGAAAGGGAAAACAGAGGGAACAAACGCGACGATTTCAGTGCACGAGGCGTGTGAACTGTGGTCGTTTCTCCTGTCGTCGACGAAGAAACAGCAGCTGAGAAAGTCTTCGTCGTCGTTATCTATAGAAGAAGGAGGCGCTCCACCGAGGACGACGACCACGACCACGCCATCGTCCGTTTTAGCCAAAGGGATGCTTTTACCGCGGTGGATGAACCGTACATTTTGTAAATTTTGCGCAGAGCGTGCGTCATCGTCGTCGTCTCCTACTTCCTTTGTTTCTCCTATTGTCGATGAGAATACATTTTTAAGAACGCTAGACTTTGCTCGGTCGTACAGAAGAAACAACGGATGCATGCAGGACTGGTACGGGAAGCAACAATGGCCGACGCTCATAGATGACTTCGTCTCTTCGTTAGGTCGAGAAAAAAGTACCACGAACGAGAACGATAAAAGTGTAGGTAACGACGACGCAGATCAGAACAGAATGGACGAAGAGTTGGCTTCTTCTTCCTTAGCGGCAGATGTAGCCTTTCGAAGAGGGAAAGGAGGAAGAGTTGGAATGAAAACTGTGCACCCGAGAGGACAAAAGCGCAAAGAGCAAGAGGCGAACGTGGAAGTGCTCTCATCCCAACTCTCCTCTGCGTTAAAAACGAAGAAACGAAAAACTGGCGGCATTCGCTTAGACTACTTCGACTGATTTCTATCCACATAATTCTACTTTACTAGATATAATCGTACACGAACACTTTTTAATTACAACAGCACGCAGCTTTTTTCGGTTCCAAATTCAGTCGTGGTCAGTCGTCATCGTTTCCCCGAGGAAACTTCGGTTGAAAAATCAGCCCGTCTGTTCGCTTCTATTTGCGTAACTTTCTCGTAGAACCCGCTGTGTTTTTCGAGAGAGAGAAAGAGAGAGAGAGGAGAAAAGAAAGAAAGAGAGAGAGGAAAGTTATTAGTATTAGTAGATTAGGGGATTTTTGAATTTTCATTCGAACGCACGTGTGAATCATGAACGCTTCCACGGCGGCTCCACACACGAACGAGGCCGTGGCTACTTTGTAATAATACGAGAGAGGAAAGTTGTGCACGGCAACTTTCCCGAATTTCGGAGCAGCCATCTGTCTTATTTGTGGTGGTTGGTGCCGAAGGAGAAAGAAAGAGGAGGAGTGAGGCAAAAATATATTCTCGTATGAGTTGCTCTCTGTCTGTTCACCTCAGGAAGTCACCTCAAAACAAACACCTCGTATAAAAATATAGAATACTAATACGAATGGCATCCATGATGGGGGAAGATGTGATAAAAAAGAACAAGGAGAAAGTCGAGCGATTGTATAAGCAGCGAGAAGAGCTCGAAGCGGAGATGGCATCGATTTCTCAGAGACTAAACGGACCAAACATGCCAGGTTTAAAAGGTTCTTTAGTGGACAACGAAGGCTTTCCAATTGGTGGAGGAGACGTGGATTTGTACTCCGTACGAGCGGACAGACAGAGATACAACTCGTTGAAGAACGACCACTTACAGTTGACGAATGCGATCGAGAAAGAAGTGCAACAGTTACTCTCTTCTTCTGCTTCTCCTTCCGCTGTAGGAGGAGGAGGAGGAGGAGGAGGAACAGATACAAGAAAAACGAAAACAGAGAAGAACGAGAAGGTGAAGATACCAACGGAGTCAACAACACCTAAAACTACATCAACAAATCGAAAAGCGTTCGCGGTGGTGGATATATTAGCGCCAGGGTCGCCCGCGGATCTAGACGGATTAATGGTACATGATCGAATTTTAGATTTTGGTGGAGCATTTTCGATCGCCGATGCGGCTTTGCTCATTCAAGGCAACTTAGGAAAAAGTCACCGCGTTCTTGTCAACCGTGCGGGAGTGGATGAAATTTTGAACATCGCGCCGCGGACTTGGAACGGGAACGGATTGTTAGGAGCTCATTTTCGGGCGTTAAACTTTTAGCGTGAACAGTGCAAATTTATACGCTTCACTAAGTAAACTACGCGATCTAATAACCGCGTTTTCTTTGCAGCTTTCTATATGCTTTCCTCTCCTCCTCGGTCATGTCTTTTGTCGATTTCTTCCTCTTCGCCGCGTGCTTCTCCGCTTTCGCAACTTTTGCGTCGCCGTTACTGTCACGAGCATCTCTTTCCCTGCCGCCGTCGTCATTGCATTTATCATCATCTACCTTTTCGCCGTCGTCGTCGTCGTCGTCCCATGCGCTTTTCTTTTCCTCGTTGCCGAGCTTCTTAAATACCTCTGATCCAAAGATTTTGTTTTTGTGTCTGTGCACTTTCACTTCCTCGACTTTTACCACGCCAGCTTGCTTTAATCGATCTTTTTCCAGCTTTTCGTCAAACTCTTTATCGCTCAACGGTTTTTGCTTTTCCAGCTCCTTTCCTAAAACTAATATTTTCTTTTTATTGCTATTCACGTCACCGTCTTCACCTGTCCTTGCGTTCTTGTCGTTGTCGTCTTCCTCGCCATCTTCGTCGCTATCGTGCTTGTTACCGCCGCCGTCGATATCTTCACCATTCACTACTGTTTCGAGAAAGCTTTTCTCGCTTTTATTCTCTTCTTTTTTCTTTTTGCCTCGTTTGCCCCTTCTTTTCTTACTCGGCAGACGCGCTTCTTCTTTTGCTGCCTCGTCGTCGTCGTCGTCGTCGTCGTCGTCACCAGTCGTTCGCTTTAATCCAAACGTCGGCTTTGTCTTGTTTTTAGTGTTGTCGTTCTTTTCATCATTATCATCATCGTCGTCATCATCATCATCACCTTGCAACGCTGGATGGCTCTTGTCCAAAGGATGCCCGTCTAAAGTTCGCAGTCGAGGACACATTGCCTTGATATTATCTACGTACGCTTTGCCATCGAGAATGGCAATCGGATTGCCTCGCAAACTCAAATGCGTCAATTTTGGAAGTTTCGCCAACACTTGCACTTCGGCAAAGGTTTTTATTTGATTGTGAGAGCAATCGAGCACGCGTAAATTGATATTTTTACTCAATCCCGACGGCAGACCCGTGAGCTTGTTCTTCGCTAATCGAAGTTCTCGTAAATCTGTGTTTTGAGAGAAGCTGTCATTACCTATGTTTGCCATGCCGTTGTTCGAGCACGAAAATTTTCCAAGCTTGCGAAGCGGAAGAAGCTCGTGTTTGAGACTCTCAATGGAGTTGTTCGATACGATCAACGAGTTCAACTCTCTACAATTTTTCACCGCGTTCAGGCACTCCTCCGTGAGCGCGTTGTCCGAGGCAATCAGCGCTAACAAACTTCTCGTCAAAGGCGCGTCCAACACGCCTTCAAAACTGTTCAACCGGTTTCCAGAGACATTCAACACACGAATAGTTTCGCAGCATCTGCTCAAAGGTTCCAACCCGTTCGATTCTAACCGATTATTCGAAAGATTTAACCACTTCAATTGTTTCAAATGTTTCAAGTTTTCAATGTTATTAATCGCGTTATCGCTCAAGTCTAAGCGCAACAGATTTGGAAACTGGACGGCGGCGTTCGTCGATAAAGCGATGGCCGTCAACGATTTACCTTTCAAGTCGCAAACGGCAACCGCTTCGGACGAAGAGACGTTATGCACGCTTCGCAGAATAGTCTGTTCGTTCAAAGCGAGGCCCATTACCTGCCTGATGTGAGTGTATCCCTATCGCGATAAAATGAACGCCGCCCGTCAGTGAGCGAAGTTTTTGTTGTGTTTGTTTTACAAAAATCAAATTTATTTTTAACAAGAATAAGTTTCAGTCTCTCTCTCTCTCATTTATATTATAATGTACAGCGCTCTCTCTTTCTTTTCTCTTCTCATGAGCTATTACCTCTCTGCAACAGCACCTCTTCTTCGTCCACTTGGTTCTCTCTCTCTTCTGCTTCTTCCTCTTCCTCTTCCTCTTCCTCTTCTTCCTCTTCGTCATCGTCGTCATCGTCGTCGTCTTCTTCGTCGCTGACGTCGTCTAAATCCGTTCTTCCTTCTCTTCTTTGATTGTTTCTTCGTTTCGGCGGTAACTTCCTCAAGGCGAAGAGAACCATGGCCGACGGCGCGATTTCCGAGACGATGTAATATATGGCGTTCAACTTCACACCGGTGACTACGTCCAGAGGGAACTTTTGTGGTGCTATTGCGGTGACTAAAATACACATCGCTCGGAACGTAAAACACGCGGTACACGAAGCCGTGACGATTCCGACTTCAAAAAGCTTTCGAGATTTTCCCACCGCGTCGTTTGGAAACTTTCTCAGCATGAAGAACAAAAGTCCTCCGTAGGTGGCAAACCCAATCGATGCCGCTAAGAAGGCGGACAATCGAATCACCGCCGCAGCCAAGATCCACCCGTTTTGTACGCTCCTTGTCTTTGCGCCGCTCGAACCGCTACTCTTTGCTTCTCCTATCCAACACACCGCTTGGGCGACGTACACGAAAGCGTTCAAGACGAAAAACTTGAACCTTAAGTTTCTCGTTTGAGGAGATATCGACCTCGCTTGCTCGTAGATCTCCGCCCAAAACAATATAAGGAGCGAATCTGTGGAATGTGATGATGATGATTATCAGAACGCGCCGTGTTTACGAGTAAGAAGAGTGGTTTTAAAGTAGTTAGTTTTTACTCATGAGAAAGAAAGATTTTTCAAAGAAGAAGAAGAAGAAGAAGAAGAAGAAGAAGAAGAAGAGAACGCACATGTGGAGAAGAATATCAACCCGGGTAAATCGAGTAAGATGGAAGCGAACACTCTCGGTTCAATCTCGTCCAGCCTCTCGCGAATAGCAAACACCACGGCTCGAACGGACATGACGAGAAAGTTTAAAACGACGAACGATTTTTGCGTCGTCCAAACAATCGAGTTCCTTTTTTGGATTCGAATCAGTTGCACGAAAGCAACCGAAGCGAGAAGAGCGTATAGGACGGCGAGATAGTCGTACTCGACCGTCACCATCGAAGACTTTGAATACGATGGCGATGCTGTCGCGTCTTGAGTGTTGTTTGACGACGGCATCTCTCTCTCTTCCGCTAAATAGATGGTTTTTGTGGAGAACGAGACGGGACCACCTTTTGTGTGTTGTTCTGTTTTTTTTTGTGAAAAGACAAAAGGAAAAAGGTGCCTTTCAAGGAAAGCAGTTAATTCTGCAGTTCTGAAATAATAATAATAATATATCAAATGTTATTGTTATTGTTACAAAAGAATACAATCTCTACAGAGTTACTATTAACCCTCTAGATATCAGTGGCGGTTACTTTTCTTCATCCTCTTCTGCCCTGCGAAACCTCCAAAAGTTTCTCTTACACTCGACTAAGTATTTCATTTGGCCGCGATAATATCCCGGCCAACCGGTTGCGGAAACAAAAGAAGCCGGCCCTTGGATCTCTCTCTTTGGAAGATTATCCGCGCACGATGTGTACGCATCGAGGATATTTCTAAAGTTTCGCAGAGATTTAGGCATCAGGTTCAACGAAAATTCACTGACTAAGCCTTCTGCGCCGTTGTATACTTGCACGTGAGGAACCGAGACGATGTTCATGTCCTCCGCGAAGCTGTCGTCAAACTCCGACAAATTGACTTTCAGGAACAAAACGTTCGAAAATTCACGCTCAGCTATTTTAGCGAACTTTGGATGGACGCTCCTGCACGCCGGGCAATCTTCCCGGAAGTATTTAACCACAACGAGCGGCGATTTACGTTCGAGTATTTGTTCGATGTCGTTGCTCTTCTCCTCGTCCTCGACGCCTTCGTCGATGGAATTTGAGTGGTTATCAATGTCGCGATGAATCATCGTCGCGGACGCGTATAAATAGCTGAGAAACTCGTCGATGTTCTTGACGAGTATCAAGTTTCTTGGATGAGAAGAAGTCGATTGGTATTTCTCCCACCACTTTTGTTTATTCGTATTCGTTATTGATTTTTTTATTCGTGTTGTTGTTTTTTTTATCATCTTCTTATCCTGTTTTTGTTCCTGTTGTGTGAACGCGCTCGTCGTCGTCTGAATCGTCTGAATCGAGTGCGTCGCCACGGAGTATTTCTTTTTACCGCTCGTCGCTTTCATGCTCAGTGGCTCTTGTCGTTGATGATGATGTTTCGTCGTGAAATCATTCGAGGACGACGCGGAAGTCGCGCGCGTCGTATTATCATCTCTTCCTGCTTTCAAACGACGACGTTTCGACTCCTTCGACAAAAAGAATGAGTGGTGTTCTCTTCTTACTCTTCTTCCTTTTCCTCTTTCTTTTGCGACGATGTTGTGTTTCGCGGAGAGTGTGTGCACGAAGGCATGATGAGATGAAGCGATGAGAGACATTTTCGGTGTTCGTGTGTTGTTGTAGTACTATGCGCGCGCGCCTTTTCGTTCTATCCTTTTCTTTTCTTTGGTGTTAAAATCTCTGACGCATTGAAAAAGAATACACGTGGAGGATGGGAAGAGGAAATTTGGGTTTCTTCACTTTTTTACTTTTTTGTTTGAAAAAGTGCAGGGAAGAGAATCTCTTTTAATAAACAAAACCAAAATATCTTTTCCCTTTCCACGTCAGAGAGAAGAAGAAAAAGTGGGGGAAATCTATCGAATCGCCACAAAAAAGAAGCTGTACTGCAGCGCTTACGACGCAATAATAAGAATAGTGTGTGTGTGTGTGTGCATTCATCTCATCTGATACTACAATAAACGAGAAACGACGACGAGAAAATTGAGTCACAGAATACGATCGACAATAATATAATAATAGAAGAAGAAACGTAAGAAGTTAAAGATGAAGAACGGCACCATCACGGCGGATGAAATTCTCGAGCAAAAACCGAAGCGTTTGTCTCACGACGACGAAACGAAGTTTTTGCACTCTATGCGCCCAAACTCGCCTCAAGTTGGCGATCAACCGACGGTTGTCTTGAAAGTCGGGACGTCCTCTTTGCTTCGCGGTGATTGCTTGCATTTATCCATGCTCGGCTTTCTCGCGGAAACGTGCGCGGATCTCAGTAAACGCGGGATGAGAGTCGTCGTCGTGACTTCAGGGTCAGTCGGTGTCGGTTGCAAGATTCTAAATTCGCCGAAACCGAAAGATTTGGCTGGAAAGCAAGCGTTCGCTGCGGTTGGACAAGTGCATCTCATGCGCATGTATGAAGACTTCTTTACGACGTTGGACTTGAAGATTGCGCAAGTGTTGGTAAGTTTAGACAACATGCTCGATCGAAAGCAATACGAGAACGCCAAGAGCACGTTCGGCGCTCTTTTAGAGAGACACATAATCCCAATTGTGAACGAAAACGATACCGTAGCCGTTCAAGACGTCAAATTTGGAGACAACGATACGTTGAGCGCGCACGTCGCGGCTTTAGTCAACGCTGACTACCTTTTTGTACTCACGGACGTGGACGGCTTATACACCGCCAATCCGTACAAAAATCCGGACGCGAAATTAATCAGCGTGGTAGAAAACGTTGAAGACCTCGAGGTGACCACGGATGGTGCTAGTTCGGCTCTGGGAACCGGTGGAATGGCTACCAAGCTTCTCGCGGCTAGATACGCAACCTCTGCTGGCGTGAACACCGTCATCATGAACTCGAACAACATGAATAAAGTTCAATCGGTTGTCCAAGGCGCAAGTATCGGGACGCTCTTTTTGGCGATGCCGAAACCGTTGAAAGGCCGGAAGCGTTGGATTCTGTTGCAACCGGTGATGGGCCACGTGTTTGTGACGGAAATTGCCATGCAAGCGATTGAAAAAGATAGCTCGTTGTTCGCTGCCGGTATCATATCTTGCGGAGGCGACTTTGACGTCGACGATTGCGTCACGATTAACTACAAAGATAAAGAAACAGGTGAAGAGAAAGAAGTTGGTAAAGCCATTGTGAATTACTCGTGCGCGGATATGGATTTATATAAAGGAAAGCAAACGGAAGAGTTCTTTGAATTGGTTGGGTATTCAGGAGCGGAAGCTATTTGCCACAAAAATAACATCTGTTGTTGGATCCCGGGTGGAGAAGAACCGTCCTCGACGTCGTATTTGAATCTCTCCGGGCTCTGCGTAACCGAAGAAGGCATAGAAGAAGAAGAAGAAAAATAAAAATAAAACGAATTAATACGAGTAATAAGAACAACAAGAGAAAAAGAACTGGAGAAATAAGACGAAGAAGCAACACGCGAGCGAGGGCATTTAATAATACACAAGATATATCGTGGTCGTCTGTTCCCGTGTCGTTGCTGGAGAAAAGATAGTAAAACAAAGTAATACTATCCTGAAACCATATAAATTGTCCAATTAGCAGAACATTAGCATTATATAATATAATAACAATACTATAATAGAGTCCATATTTTGTACAAACACTCGTAAAGGATGGATAGTTTAAAAGTTTATTTTCACTTCGTCCCCACGAAGTGTGATCGTATGGGTGGTATTTTTGAAAAACGAGTGGCTGTGTGTTGTCTGTGTGTGTGAAACTCCATTGAAAATTGAAAAAAAACGAAAAAAAGCAGACGAAATATCAAGCTTTTCGAGTTGGATATTTGAATAGAGATTTTCCGCGGACGCCATAACGAAGTTCGCGGTCTCGCGACATTCACCTATCCTTACTGTATACTTTAATGTGTGCGTGAGATAGTTTTGTATTCAGAAACGATGGAAAATTTTGCGGTAAACGCTATTTATGAGAGGAACGAGAGCGGAGAAAGAAGCGCGGAAGACGAGAAATGGTGGTTCAACAGTAATAGGACGAACGAGGACTTCCCGCTAAAACGAAAGGAGCAGGAAGTGGTCACGCGAACGCACATCTCCCGCGTCGAGTCGCAGATTCGAATGGAGAAAATCTCTCGAAGTTCATCCATGTGCGATTACGATGAAGAGTGTGAACGCATGGACTGCAACGACGAAGAAGAAGATGATGATGATGATGAAGACGACGACTCGCTCCTCGCTGTCGAAGATTTAAAAAGCTCACTCACGACCCTTCAGGAACAAAAAAACACAAAAGCAACAACGACGACGAAAAGAAACAACAACAACAACAACAACGACAACGACGCTAAAGCAGGAGA
>Ga0257106_1001122_pt1 | contig 13866 bp, 16 predicted proteins | sample LP_taG_3_FD_190177 | JGI IMG/M metagenome (GOLD analysis project Ga0257106, IMG submission 190177) | Marine microbial communities from Northeast Subartic Pacific Ocean, Canada - LP_J_2011_P26_10m | ecosystem: Environmental > Aquatic > Marine > Oceanic | place: Canada: Northeast Subartic Pacific...
GCAGTTAATTCTTTTTCAGAAGAACAAATAAAATATTTTAAAAGAATTAATAAAATGAATTTAAAATCCAGTTTACTTATAGGTTTTGGAATAAGTAATAAGCAAACTTATATGGATGCTATAAAGCATAGTAATGGAGTAATAATAGGATCTGCTTTCATAAATCATTTGAAATACCATGGAGTTGACAAGATTAGTGATTTTATAAAAAAAATAAAGGATTGATTACCTAATAAAAACTAAATCTTTAAGTTTTTCACTTTCTTCCATACTGTAAGAATAACCACCATAATTAAATTCTTTTAGACCCTCTTTACTGTTAATTTTATTATCTAGAATATACCTGACCATCATTCCTCTGGCTTTTTTGGCGTAAAAAGAAATAATTTTTAATTTTCCATTTTTCATGTCTTTAAATGCAGGAGAAACTATGGAAGTTCTTAAAACTTTTTTATCAATAACTGATGAATATTCATTACTAGCTAAATTAATAAAAAGTTCATTTTCATCTAATTCATTATTTAATTTATTAGTGATTTTATTTTTCCAAAAACCATAAAGATTAACTGACCCGTCAATATCTAATTTTGTACCCATCTCTAAACGATAGGGCTGAATTAAATCCAAAGGCTTTAACAAGCCGTAAAGGCCTGATAAAATTCTCAGTGAAGATTGGGCGCTTTTAATTTGGTTATTAGAAAGACTAAATGCATCTAAACCACTATATACATCTCCATTAAAAGTAAATATACTAGGTCTTGCATTATTTAAATTAAAAGGGGTTTTAAAACTATTATTTCTTTTCCAATTTAAGTCTGCTAATTTATCTGAAATACTCATTAAAGATTTTAGTTCTGTAGGAGATCTTTTCTTTAATGATTTATTAATAATTTTTGATTCTGATAAAAAATCTGGAATCGAAAAGTCTTTATTTATAAGTTGAGTTTTAAAATCGAGAGATTTTGCAGGTGAAATAATAATTTTCATACAATTTAATTTAATTTTATAAATTTAAAAAAAATCAAATATTATTTGAATAGTTTCTCCACTTATTAAGACATTCAACAAAATCATTAGGTAAATCTGACTCAAAATTCATTTCTTTATTTGATACAGGATGTAAAAAACCTAAGGATTTAGCATGAAGAGCCTGACGAGGCATAATTTTAAAACAGTTCTGAACAAATTGTTTGTATTTATTAAAAATTGTTCCCTTTAAAATTTTATCACCTCCATATCTTTGATCACTAAATATTGGATGACCAATAAATTTCATGTGTGCCCTAATTTGATGAGTCCTACCTGTCTCAAGTTGACACTCTAAAAGTGTCACATAGTTAAATCTTTCTAATACTTTATAATGAGTTATTGCATGCTTTCCCTGTTCTTCACTTTCAGGAACACTCATAATTAAGCGATTCTTTGGATCTCGTGCTAAATTTTCGTTTATAGTTCCCTCATCTTTTTCAACTATTCCCCAAACAAGAGCATTGTATTTTCTTTTGGAGGATTTAAGATAAAATTGTTTAGCTAGATTAGTCATAGATAACTCTGTCTTAGCTATAACTAATAATCCACTAGTGTCCTTATCAATTCTGTGTACAAGGCCTGGTCTACCATCTTTATTTGAAGGTAAATTTTTAAAATGATGAATTAATCCATTTAGTAAGGTTCCACTATAATTTCCGTGACCAGGATGAACTACAATTCCATAAGGTTTATTTATTATTAGTAAATAAGAATCTTCAAAAACTATATCAAGTGGCATCTCCTCTCCTACTAATAAATTTTCATATGGAGGGTGAGAAAACATAACTTTAGTAGAATCCCCAGGTTTTACTTTATAATTCGACTTTACAGATTCTCCATTAACAAAAATAAAACCGTTCTTGGCTGCATTCTGAATTTTATTTCTAGTTGCATTTTCAATTCTATTCATTAAAAACTTGTCAACTCTTAAGGGTTCTTGTCCGTTATCAGCCTGGAATTGATAATGTTCAAATAAATCTTTGCTTGAGTCAGCATTTTCTTCAACTTCAATCATTTTTCCATTTTAACTCCGTTTCCTAGAACTAAATCAATTTTAGATTTTTTGGGAACTAAAAATCCCGGACTAACTTCTTCATTTTTATATAGGATTTGAATTACCATATCCTTACCAATATTATCAATTAAACTAATTTCACCTAATTCTAAATCTGAGGACAAAAGAGCAGAAATAGCACTTCTTTTAGTTATTTGGACAATATTAGGAATAGCGATATTACCATAATTAACTGGATTAATAGTTAAATAAATTTTTCTATCTTTTTTAACTTTTGAATTAGCAATAGGTATTTGTTCTAAGACTGAATATTTTGGAAAATCAGGATTAAAAAAGGTGGAGTCAGAAATCTCATATTTTAAATCATTTTCATATAAAATTTTCTCCACTTCATTAATTTCAATTCCTTTTAAATCAGGAACAGAAATATAATTATTGTGATTCGTGGTGATATTCAAGAATAAGAAAACTACAGCAATTATAAAACCTGAGATAATAGAAGCAACAAAAATTTGTTTGAAGAAATATCTACTAAAAAAATATCTGATTAAATTCATTTTAAATTTTAAACAAATATATAAAATAAGTCTTCTCTGTGATTTGACTAAAAATAAATGATATTTTTGTTAATATGAAAAAAAACGTGGCTGTAGTAATGGGAGGTTATTCTTCTGAATATGATATCTCAATAAAAAGCGGTCAAGTTGTGTATGATAATTTAGAAGGTGAACTATATAATTGTTTTAAAATTGTAATTAGAAAAGATAAATGGATTTGTTTAGATAAAAGTGATAATGAGTATAATGTTTTTAAAGATGATTTTTCTGTTAAATTTGAAAATAAGATAGTAAACTTTGATGTTGCATTTATTGTTGTTCACGGCTCACCTGGTGAGGATGGACTTTTACAATCATATTTTGATGTAATTGGCATACCATATACTGGTTGCGATTCATATACTTCTGCTATTACTTTTAATAAAAGAGATTGTATTTCAGTTTTAAAAAAATATAATATTCCGTCGGCAAAATCGATTCATTTGAGTGTAGATGATGATATAGATGAAGAAAAAATTATTAAAAATATAGGGATTCCATGTTTTGTAAAAGCAAATAAATCAGGAAGTAGTTTTGGTGTTTTTAAAGTAAATTATAAGAAAGATCTACTGAAATCAATTCAAGGTTCATTTAAAATTGATAATGAAATCTTAATAGAATCCTTTTTAGATGGAGTAGAAGTTTCAGTTGGTGTAATGAACTATAAAAACAATATTGAAGTCTTTGGCATTACTCAATTAATAACTGAAAATGATTTTTTCGATTATGAAGCAAAATATGGTGGAAAATCTAAAGAAATCACACCTGCTAACATTACTGAGATTCAAAAAAAAAATGTTACTAAAATGTCTAAAAGAATATATAAAAAATTGGGTGTAAAAGGCTTTTCAAGAAGTGAATTTATTTTTGTAGGAGACACACCTTATTTCCTGGAATTAAATTCAATTCCAGGATTGACTGAAGAAAGTATTTTCCCTAAACAAGCGAAAAAAAAAGGAATTACATTAAAAGAATTATTTGGGGATTTAATTAAACAGGCTACAGAATAATTATTTATATTTAAAGTAATGAGAAAAGCAATATTTCCTGGTTCTTTCGATCCTTTCACACTTGGCCACTTAGACATTTTAAAAAGAAGTCTTTCCCTTTTTGATGAAATCACTGTAGGTGTCGGAATTAATAATCAAAAAAAAACAATGTTTAGCGAAAAACAAAGAATAAAATTTATTGAAAATTGTTTTTTAAATGAATCTAGAATTAAAGTAGAGGCTTATCATGGATTGACCATTGACTTTTGTAAAAAAATTGGATCAAATTTTATTGTTAGGGGAATTAGAAATAATGGAGATTTTGAATTTGAAAAAGCAATTGCCAGAACAAATAGAAAACTTTCAAAAATTGAAACAGTATTTTTATTAACATCTGCAAAAACTTCCTTTATAAGCAGTAGCATAGTTAGAGAGCTTATTTTAAATAAAGGGAATTACAAACTACTTGTTCCGGATTCTGTTGTTGCAAATTAACTTTCGATAAGTAATTTAATATTTGGAAAGGTTTTTTTAATCTTTTTAATCTTTTCTTTACTTTTCCAGACTACTTTGGTAATTCCCTCATTAAATTCAGGAATTAATTCACCTTTATAATCAGATTTCATATTAAACCACGATGTTTCTTTTAAAAAAAATTTACTTCCTTTCTTAAAAATATGGTAAGTGTCCATAAAATAACTGGAAATGACAAGGTCTTTGATGCCAGTTTCTTCTTGTACTTCACGAATTGCTGTTCTCTCAATAGATTCGTCATTATCCATTTTTCCCTTAGGCAAATCCCATTTATTTCTTCTAAAAATAAATAAAGTTTCTTTATTAGAATTTGTAACAATTCCTCCAGCTGCTTTAATAACTTTAATTTTTTTCTTAAAACGTGATATTAATTTTTTTGAATTATGGTGATATAAGTAAATTTTTTTGTGTTTTTTAACTTTTGAAATAATATCACTTAAGGAAGTTTTCTTCAATGGAAGTAACGTAATATCAGAGTCTAATGGAATTTCGTTAGTTAGAATTATAACATTTTTATTGAGAAAAACTTTATACATTTGTTTCTATGATTTTAGATTTGAATACTGCAAAAAAAACTGTTGAACTTCTACTACAAATTAATGCAATAAAATTGAATCCAAAAAATCCATTTACTTGGGCAAGTGGTTGGAAATCTCCCATTTATTGTGACAACAGAGTAATCCTATCTCATCCAAAAATAAGAGTTTATGTAAGAGACCAAATCTCCAAACAAATAAATGAGCTCTATAGAAAGCCTGATATGATAGCTGGGGTGGCAACAGGAGCAATAGGAATAGGAATGCTAGTAGCTGATATAATGAATCTTCCATTTATTTATGTTAGACCAAATTCTAAAAAACATGGCAGAAAAAATCAAATTGAAGGAAGTTATAATGGCGGCGAAAAAGTCGTAGTTATAGAAGATTTAATAAGTACAGGAAATAGTAGTTTAGTAGCTGTAGAAGCATTAAGAGAGGCTGACCTAAAAATAAAGGGAATGATAAGTATTTTTACTTACGGTTTTCCAGTATCGTTTGAAAATTTCAAAAAAAGCAACATACAATTAAATACTTTGAGTTCTTACGATATTCTACTTGAACAAGCACTTTCAACAAATTACATCAACGAAAAAGATTTCCAAATTCTTTCTGAGTGGAGAAAAAACCCACAAAATTGGGGATTAAAAATATAAATTATGAAATTAGTTAGCACCAAAAATGAAGTTAATCTTGCAGGAATTGTTTTATTTGAAAAGTTATGTGCAATTGAAAATTATAAACAAATAATGCCTGATAACGTTTCTAAATTTGAAATAATTGATTCAAATTCATTTATATTCTCCATTACTGGAATGCCAGCAATTAAATTAAAGTTTGGTGAAAAAATTTCGCATTCTAAAATTATATTAGAGTCATTAGATTCTAAAATAAATTTTACTCTAACCGCGATTATAAACACAATTGACTCTGAAAAAACTTCATTTCAACTCGAATTTGATGGTAATTTAAATCCGATGATACAGATGATGGTAAAAACTCCTCTTCAATCCTTTATCAATGACTTATCTACTAATTCCTCTAAGTTAGTTTAATGAAAAAATTTGCATTAGTTACAGGTGCAAGTTCAGGAATTGGTTTAGAAATTTGCCATTCTTTAGCAAAAAGAGGTTTCAATATAATCCTAACCTCAAGAACAGAAAATACATTAAAAAAAGTCTCTGACGAAATAAGTTCGAAATATAAAATTGAAACTACATATTTTCCTTGTGATTTAGCTGACAAACAAGGCCCACAAAATATTTTTAATTTTTGTAAATCAAAAAAATATCAAGTTGAAGTTTTAATTAATAATGCTGGCTATGCTCTTCCTAATTCTTTTGAAGAAAACTCTGTTGAAGATGAAGAAAAGTGTATAAGAGTTTTAGGAACTTCTGTGATTTCTTTAACTAAACTTTTTGTTAGAGATATGATTAAGAACCATAATGGAAAAATAATGATAGTTTCATCTGTTGCCGCATTTGCACCACCAGCAGCGATTCAGGTTTTGTATGGACCAATTAAAACTTTCATGAACAGATTTAATGATGCTCTAAACATTAACTATAATTCAAAAGGTATTACATCAACTGCATTGTGCCCTGGATATACTGTTACTAATTTTCATGCAGCAAGCGGAGTTCAAGATGAAATGGATAGTGTTCCAAAATTTTTAAAAAAATCTGCATCCAGAATTGCAGAGGAAGGTGTGATTGGAATGTTAAAGGGAAAAAGAATTGTGATTCCAACGAAAACTTGGAAAATTATTGTTTTTCTAATTAATATTGTTCCACATTTCATTTTTTATTTTCTTTCAAATATTTTAGCTCCAGGAAGATATGATAATTCAAAAAATTGAAATTCCCCATAATGTAATTATAGCCCAAAGAATATATTTCACTGCTTTTCCGAAAAGCATCCAAAATGATACTTTACTAAAATTTATTTTAAAAAATCCTAGACTGATTGCTAGTGGATCACCAATAAATGGTAAACAGCAAAAAAACGCAAGTAAACTTCCTCTTTTATCAATTTTTGTTTTGAAAGAAATAATTTTTTCTTTTTTAATTCTAAAATATTTTTCAACAAAATTCCACTTTCCTAAACTACCTAAATAGTAACTACTCAAACCTCCAAGCCAGTTTCCAATAGTTGCAACCACGATACTTAATTTAATATCGAATCCTTGAATTAATAATAAACTTAAAACTATTTCTGAACTTAAAGGAATAATTGTAGCACCTAGAAAACTGGAAAGAAACAAACCTAAATAACCCCATTCCACAAAAGATTCCATAAAAATTAATATATCATTTGAATTTCTTGAAAATTATAATTTTTTATGCTGTTATCTGCTATTTTTATTTTTATAATTCCCATTTTATTAACAGAAATAATTTTTCCAATAAATTTTTTATTTTCATAATCTAAAAAAAATTTATTTTCATTAATTCCATATAGGTTTTTATGATATTTGATAGTGAGTTTCTCAAAATCTAAATATGGTATTGAATTTAAATAATTATTTTTTTTTAGACTTTGTATGATTGAAGAAACAAAACGATCTAAATCATAATTAATATTATTAATTAATTTCAAAGAGGATGCGTTAGGCAAGTTTTGAAAATTTACTTGATTAACATTAAGACCAAAACCAATAATTATATTTTCAATTTTATCTCCTTTAACCTTTAATTCGTTTAAAATTCCACAGATTTTTTTATCACCTGACAATATGTCGTTCGGCCATTTAATATTTAAATCCGGTATTTTTAAGGAATTTAAAATGTTAATGATAAATAGAGAGAACAACATATTAATGCAAAATTGATCTTTAACTTTTAAATTTTCAGGAAAAATACAAATCGAAAACGCAATATTCTTTCCAGATTCAGAAAACCATACCTTACCCCTTTGCCCCTTTCCCTTTGTTTGATTAAAAGTATATATTACACAAGTATTTTTAATTAAGTTTTCTTTGACATATTTTTTTAAATATTCATTTGTTGAATTAATGGCATCAAGTTTGATTATTTTCATTTGAAAACTATATTATTATAAAACTAAAATAGTAGAACTAAATATCCTAAATTTACATACTTAAATTACCCATTTGAATACAGACAACTTAATTACTAGTATTATTGAAGGAATAGAAAATGTAAAAGGACTTAATATCAATATTTTAGATTTAAGAGTTGTTGAGAATGCTGTTTGTAAATATTTTATTGTTTGTTCTGGAACATCCAGTACACAAGTTAATGCAATTGCAGGTTCAATTAGAAAATGTGTCAGTAAAGAAATTGGTGAAAAACCTTGGCATGTTGAAGGATTAGAAAACAGCAAATGGGTTTTGATGGATTATGTAGACATAGTTATCCACATATTTAATGAACAAACGAGAGAACATTATAAAATTGAAGAATTATGGGAAGAAGCAAATTCAACCCTAGTTAAAACTAAATATTAAAAATGAAGAAGAAAAATTTAATAAAAAAACCAAAATTTAATACCTATTGGATTTATTCATTAATAGTTTTATTTTTTGTAAGTACATATTTTATTGGAGGAAACGAGACCACAACCGCTTCAAAAGACATAAATATCTCTAGCTTTGAAAGGTTTTTAAATAAGGGTGAAATCAAAAAAGTAACCGTTATTAATAAAAATTTAGCCCAAGTGACTTTAAACAGAGATGCACTAAATAGTCCCGATCATAAAAGTGCCAATACAACAAATTTTCTAGGTCAAAAAAATATTAATGGTCCTCATTATATTTTTGAAATTGGAAATCTTGAGCTATTTCAAAATAAACTTGAACAAGCTAAAACGAATGGAATTCAATTCAATTATGATTTTAAAACTGTTGAAAACAAACTACTAGATTATGTTCTAGGATTTCTTCCACTGATAGTTTTGGTCGGTTTGTGGTTCTTTTTTATGAAAAGAATGTCAGGAGGTGCAGGAGGAGGTTCACAAATTTTTAGTATTGGAAAATCAAAAGCCAAGCTATTTGATGAAAAAACTGATGTAAAAACAACCTTTAAAGATGTGGCAGGATTGGAAGGAGCTAAAGAAGAAGTTCAAGAAATTGTTGATTTTCTTAAAAATCCAACAAAATATACAAAATTGGGCGGTAAAATTCCTAAAGGAGCCCTTCTTGTAGGATTGCCTGGGACTGGAAAAACACTTTTAGCAAAAGCGGTTGCAGGTGAAGCTAAAGTGCCTTTCTTTTCTTTATCTGGTTCAGATTTTGTAGAAATGTTTGTGGGAGTTGGAGCATCTAGGGTTAGAGACCTATTTAAACAAGCAAAAGAAAAATCTCCAGCAATTATATTTATTGATGAAATTGATGCGATTGGAAGAGCAAGAGGGAAAAGCAATATGACTGGTGGAAATGACGAAAGAGAGAACACTTTAAATCAGTTACTCACTGAAATGGATGGTTTTGGAACCAACACAAATGTAATAGTTATTGCAGCTACAAACCGAGCAGATGTGTTAGATAAAGCATTAATGAGAGCAGGGAGATTTGATAGGCAGATTTATGTTGATTTACCAGATGTAAGAGAAAGAAAAGAAATTTTTCAAGTACACCTCAAGCCAATTAAAACTTCTAGAGGACTCAATACTGATTTTTTAGCTAAACAAACACCAGGTTTTTCTGGAGCTGACATTGCAAACGTCTGTAACGAAGCAGCTTTAATTGCGGCAAGAAAATTAAAAAAATCAGTTGATAAACAAGATTTTTTAGACGCGGTTGATAGAATTGTCGGAGGACTGGAAAAAAAGAATAAAATAATAACTGAATCAGAGAAAAAAACAATTGCTTTTCATGAAGCTGGACATGCAACTGTTAGTTGGATGTTAGAACATGCCGCTCCACTTGTTAAGGTTACAATAGTTCCAAGAGGAAAGTCTTTAGGCGCTGCATGGTACTTACCTGAAGAACGTCAAATCGTAAAGCCTGAACAAATTCTTGATGAAATGTGTGCTGCTCTAGGTGGAAGAGCGGCTGAAAAAGTGATGTTTAATAATATTTCTACCGGAGCTTTAAGTGATTTAGAAAAAGTAACAAAACAAGCGAGATCTATGGTTACTGTCTATGGATTAAATGATAAAATTGGTAATCTGACATATTATGATTCTAGTGGGGAAAATGATTATGGATTTACAAAACCCTACAGTGATGTAACCGCTCAAGTAATTGATAAAGAAATTTCCAATATCATAGAAACACAGTACTCAAGAGCTATTAAGTTACTTAAAAAGCATAAAAGCAAATTAATTGAGTTAGCTGATTTTCTTCTTGAAAAAGAAGTAATTTTCAAAGAAGACCTTATTAGAATTTATGGTGAAAGACCTTTTGATGTTGAAAAAGTTTTAAAATCCAATAAATTAAAAAAATAGTTTTATTTTTTTAATTTATTAATATTCCATTTGAAAACATTAAGTTTTTCTATCTTTATGGGTATATAATTTTGGAATTGAAAAAATTTATTAAATCTTTTTTTAGTGCAACTGAACATGCAAAAAATCAGAATGTTTCTGATGGAAAATATATGCCAGAAAAAAAAGCTCCAATTGAAGAAAGATTTACTTTCAATTTCACTAAAAACGGAGGTAAGTTTTTGTACTGTGAAAACAAATCTGAATGTGACTCGTTTTTTTTACAAATTATAAACGAAAATGAATGGAATGATTCAGAAATATTGTGTTATGATGATAGTTTATTAGATTTTTTTATTGAAAAAGAGAAATTGAATATTTCTAAAACTAATTTAAATTCTAAGTTTTTTTTGACTAAATGTGAGTTTTTGGTAGCAAGTGACGGGAGCTTATTAATATGTGATAAACAAATAAAATCACATAAGGTTAATGATTTTCCCAAAAATTTTATTGTTTTTGCAAAGATTAGTCAATTTACCGAAACACTTAGTGGCGGTCTTAATGGAATAAAAAGTAAATACCCAAGTAACTTACCTACTAACATCACAACAATAAAAAACTTTAATAGTCAAGTGAAGGAAAATACCAACTTCTTGACATACGGAAGTGCAGCAAAAAACCTTTATCTGCTTTTGTTAGAAGATTTATAAGAATGAAAGAATTTTACACTAGATCTTACACTGCTTTAGCTTATGCTATTTTTCTTTTATTCCCGTTATTTTATAATCAATATCTCTTCTATACGGCAGGTTTTATTTGCAGTTTAATTCTTGTTTTTGAATTTATTAAACTCGTGTCGGATTATAATCACAAGTTTTTATCCTTAGATTCAGGAAAATCTTATTTAATTCTTTACTTAACTTTCCCATTATATCTTTCTCTTTTTATTTTATCAAAATATTCTGAATTTCAGCTCGGATTTTTAATACTTATAGTAATTACAAATATATTACTTGGATTCTCTCTTTTAAAAAAGAAGTTATTTTCTTTTTCAATTCTAAAAAATCGTTTTGTTGGTCATTTTTATTTAGTTGGATCTTTAGTAATATTTTTTTCAATGTCTAATATTTCAGGGACATATAATCCTTTTATTGTTTTTAGTTTTTTGGCTCTAATTTGGATTTCGGATTCAGCTGCTTATGTTTTTGGAGTGAATTTTGGAAAAAGACCATTATTAAAATCAGTTTCACCAAAAAAAAGCATTGAAGGATTTATTGGAGGGATTATTTTTTCAATTATACTCTCTTTAATATTTAATTTTTATATAAATACTGATTTCTCTTTAGTTCAATGGCTCATTATTGGTGTCTTAACAAGCGTTTTAGGAACTCTAGGGGATTTAGTTCAATCACAATTTAAGAGGGAGGCTGGGGTAAAAGATAGTGGAAAATGGCTTCCAGGGCATGGTGGGTTATACGATAGAATGGATAGTATTATATTTGCGGCACCGTTTATATATTTAACTATCAAAACATTTATTTATGTTTCATAAAGAAGGACACAACATTATTGGGATTTCATTTATTACAGTTACCATAATCAATCTAATTTCAAGAAATTTAATTGATGATTCATTTATAAATTATTCCATTGGAATTTTAACAATTTTTGGACTAGGTTTAATTCTTCAATTTTTTAGAAATCCAAAAAGAAAAACTCAATTAAATGATTCATTAATTATTTCACCTGTAGATGGAAAAGTAGTAGTTATTGAAAAAGTTTATGAAAAAGAGTATTTCAAAGATGATAGAATTCAAGTTTCTATTTTCATGTCTCCATTAAATGTTCACGTGACACGATATGCAAATAGTGGAATTGTTAAATTTAGTAAATACCACCCTGGTAAATATCTTGTAGCTTGGCATCCAAAATCATCTGAACTAAATGAAAGAACAACTGTGGTGGTTGAAAATAATATTTTTGGAAAAGTTTTATACAGACAAATTGCAGGAGCACTAGCAAGAAGAATTGTTAATTATGCTAAAGTTGGCGACTCAGTTACTCAGGGGGAGGACGCAGGGTTTATTAAATTTGGATCAAGAGTTGATTTATTTCTCCCTTTAGATTCTAAAATTACTGTTAAACTCCATCAATTAGTAGTTGGTGGAGTTGATACAATTGCTGAAAACTAAAAAAATTACTTTTTCAACTTTAATTGAAGCATTTTAATTTTGACTTTAGTGTCTTCTTCTTTTTTCTTTTCATTTTCAACTACAATTTCAGGAGCGTTTTCTACAAATCTCTTATTGTTAAGTTTTGATTGAACAGATTTTAAAAATCCTAAGTTATAATTCAAATCTTCTTCTATCTTTTTTAAATCATCCTCCGACTCAACATAGTTCTTAACAAAATATTCTTTACTGTCGACTATTAATGAGATTCCATTTGGATCTTTGTTAGATGAATCTTTATTAATCTCCGAGTTAGCTAATTTAAGAACAATACTTCTATTGTTGTTTTTTAAAATAGAACTTGAATACAATTCAATTCTTTCTTTATATGAAATTCCTTTTTCGTTTCTGTATTTTCTAATATTGGTAACAAGATTAGAAATATGGTTAAAATCACTTAGTAATACGTTATCAACTTTATTTGGTTTAGGCCAATTTTTAATAATTAAAGGTATATCATTCTCTTTTTTTATACCACTCCAAATCTCCTCTGAAATAAATGGCATAAAAGGATGAAGAACTATTAAGCATTTTTCTAAAAAATATAATGTACTTTCATATGTTGAACTATTTATAGGATTTCCTTGATTTGGTTTTACAATTTCAAGGAACCATGAACAGTAATCATCCCATACAAGTTTATAAATAGTCATCAAAGCATCCGAAATTCTATACTTTTTAAAATGATCGTCAATTTCTATTAATTTAGAACTGAATTTATTTTCAAACCATTCAATTGCGGTATTTGAGGCTTCATTTTGTTCTATAGAATCCGATACATTCCAAGATTTTACTAATCTGTAGGAATTCCAAATTTTATTAGAAAAATTTTTTCCCTGTTGACATAAAGATTCATCAAATAAAAGATCATTTCCAGCTGGAGCACTAAGTAAAAGCCCAACTCTAACACTATCAGCTCCAAAATCACTTATTAACTTAAGCGCATCAGGGGAATTACCTAATTGCTTTGACATTTTCCTTCCTTGTTTGTCTCGTACTAAACCTGTGAAATATACCGAGTTAAATGGCTTTGATTTTTTAAATTCAAATCCAGAAACAATCATTCTAGCTACCCAAAAAAATAAAATATCCGGACCAGTAACTAAATCATTTGTTGGATAATAATAATTAAAATCTTTATTTTCTGGATTCCTGATTCCATCAAAAACACTAATTGGCCATATCCATGAAGAAAACCATGTGTCTAAAACATCACTCTCCTGAACTAAATCATTTTCAGTTAATTTTGAATTTCTAGTTTTTTTCTTCGCTTTTTCAAGAGCTATTTTAATATTTTCTGCTACAACAAAATCTTTATTATTAGAACCATAATAATAAACTGGGATTTGATGACCCCACCAAAGCTGTCTTGATATGTTCCAGTCTCTGATGTTTTCCATCCAATTCCTGTAAGTATTTTTGAATTTTTTAGGGAAAAGTTTAACTTCGTCATCATTGACCGCTTTTAATGCTGGCTTTGAAATTTCTTCCATTTTTAAAAACCATTGTTCCGAGATTTTCGGCTCTATAACACATTTAGTCCTTTCT
>Ga0257106_1001123_pt1 | contig 13860 bp, 9 predicted proteins | sample LP_taG_3_FD_190177 | JGI IMG/M metagenome (GOLD analysis project Ga0257106, IMG submission 190177) | Marine microbial communities from Northeast Subartic Pacific Ocean, Canada - LP_J_2011_P26_10m | ecosystem: Environmental > Aquatic > Marine > Oceanic | place: Canada: Northeast Subartic Pacific...
GAGCTACTGCTCTTGATTTTGATGATATGATTGCTGCTGTTAATGGTGGATTTGCTTCTACTCAAGCTGCTTCTTATGGTCTTTTTGACAATGATGGTGACATGGCATTAAACTTTGGATTTTCAGGTTTTAGAAGAGGTTCTTATGACTTCTACAAGACTGACTGGAAATACTTAAACGATGCTACTACTAGAGGATTATCTAAAGAGATTGATGGTGTAATGGTTCCTGCTGGAACAACTACAGTATACGATCAAATGTTAGGATCTAATATTAGACGTCCATTCTTGCACGTAAGATATAGAGCTTCTGAAACTGAAGATCGAAGAATGAAGTCTTGGATCACTGGTTCAGTAGGCGGTGCTTACACTGACACTTTAGATGCGATGACTGTAAGTTTCTTATCTGAAAGATGTTTAGTAACTCAAGCTGCAAACAATTTTGTATTGTTTAAAGGAGCTTAATAATTATATAATGTGGAGAGCTTAGGCTCTTCACTTTATTAATCTTTAAATAATAAAAATTATGCCAAATATGATTAAACTCCCGATAATTTCTTCGGGTGTATCAAGCAATTTAGTACCAAGGTTTACATGCCTTAATGCTGAAGATGTTTATGCAGTGAGTAAAGCTAATACGCCAGCTGACGTAATACACGTTCACTATGCTAAGTTAGCCGTTGCTAATGACACTGCTCCTTTGTATTTAAGAGCATCTATAAATTATACTGACGGTGGATCTGAATCCGTTACTGATCAAGATATAGAGAATCTTAAAGACTTGATTAAAAGTGCTAATCAAAACCCAAGCTCAATACCTGAGTTTGAATTGATTGGTGCTAGAAGCGCTACAGCTTCTACTATTACGGATTTCCAAGTTGCGGATATTCAAATTAAAGCTGAAGAACCTTACTCTTCAACTGTTTAAATTATAAATTATGAGTAATTTTATAAAAGTACCTTTAGCTAACAATCCTGGTAGACCCTTAATTGCTGCGACTGGATCTTTAACAGCTTCTATAACTACTAATAGTGCAGATGCAACTACATTAGGAAGTCCAACAGCTAAAGCTTTTACCACTAGTGGTAATGGCACAAGTGGTGTTGTTGCTTTGACTGTTGCAGCTGGTGCTGTTACAGTTGCTTCAACAACTACTGCTGGTGACGGTTATAAAGTAGGTGATACACTTACTTTTGATAAGTCTGTTATTGGTGGAACAGTCGATGTTGTTATAACATTAGTTGCTGATGATTTAGTAACTTCTGCAGGATCTTCAACTAATGAGTATGCTTTAATCCCTATAGATAATGTAGCATGTGTGAGTGGTGTTAGTACTACTGCATGTGATGTACAAATATTAGAGTACAATCAAGCTACTGGTTCTAGTCTTGCTGGAAAAGTAACTAAGTATACAATAACTGTGGACGATGTGCCTGCAACAACTAAAGCTGCTTTGCAAGCCGACGTTGCTGCTGCCATTATCAAAGCGGCTAGTGCTGAAAACGCACAGCCAGAAGTTAAATTTACAAGTGGTGCTGAGTGCCTCACTGTAGTTTTATCTTAAACTAAAACATAAGGTCCTGCTTCGGCAGGATCTTTTTTAATTATTATATTATATTATATTATGGAAACAAAAGAAAAGAAAACTCCCGAAGTTAAAAAAAATACTTGGGAATATAAAGATAGAAATTACTATCTAATAAAAGGTGAACCTTTAACATACACTTTACCAAGTAGACATTCAGCTAGATACCCTTTAGTTTGGTTTGACAAAAGTATAGGTTATGAAAGAGAGTTAAGATACGCTTCTAATCATCAATCAGTTTTTGTTGATGAACAAAAAGGAGCTGTAACTTTAAAGCATATTGTTTTTGAAAAAGGTCATTTATCAATACCAAAAAACAAAAGAAATTTACAAGAGTTTTTAGATAAACACCCTCATAACGGTGTTATATTTAGAGAGCATGATCAAGTTGTAGAAGCTGAAGATCAGTTTGATATTCTAGAACTAGAAATAGCAGCTTTAAATATGGCTTACGAAATGGATGTAGACAAAGCAGAGGCTATATTAAGAGTTGAAAAAGGCTCTTCTGTAACTTCAATGAGCTCTAAAGAACTAAAAAGAGATTTGCTATTATTTGCAAAGCAAAATCCAGCATTACTCATTAATTTAGCTGAAGATGAAAATGTAGAGTTAAGGAACTTTGCAATCAGAGCAGTTGAAGCTAATGTAGTAAAATTAGATGCTGATCAAAAAACATTTAAATGGGCTGCTAATGGGCGTAAGCTAATGACAGTACCATTTGATGAAAACCCTTATTCAGCAATGGCTTCGTGGTTTAAAACAGATGAAGGAGTTGAAGTCTATAAATCTATAGATAAAAAACTTAAATAACAAGTGATTATAAGTAAGGGTGGTTTTATCGCCACCCTTTTTTTTTAAAAATATTAAAATGGCAATAAACGTAAACACGGTATATAACACGGTTTTAACTATATTAAACAAAGAACAAAGAGGTTACTTAACTCCAGACGAATTTAATCAAGTAGGTTCTCAAGTACAATTAGAATTATTTGAAAAATATTTTGAAGATTATAACCAGTATATACGTATGCCAAAAACAGATGTAGAGTTTGCGTCTAAAATTGACCATATTTTAGAAGAAATACAAATATTTGAATTAACTAACAATTCTTCTAAAGTTATAGGTAGCAACACTTATTTACAACCTGATGATGGTGTGTTAACAGCTAGCATTATAAGTGCTGGAAGTGGTTATGCGTCTTCTGGATTAAAACAAACTACAACAACTGGTTTAGGAACTGGCTGTACTGTTAATGCGATTGTTAATAATGGTTTGTTATCAAGCGTTGCCATTGTAGATAATGGTAAAAACTATGTGGTTGGAGATGTTTTAAAAGTTTCTTTAACAAACGGTAATCAAACTCAAGGAACAATTGTAGTAAATTCTCTAGCTGATAAATTATATAGATTTGGATCTGCTTACTACAACAAAGGTGTAAATTCTCCTGAAATAGAAATAGTTACATCTAGAGAATATACTTCCCAAACACTATCTCCACTTACTCAACCATCTACTAGCTTTCCAATAGCTAAATATAATAATAATAATTTAATTGTTTATCCTAAAACAATCACACCTTCTACTTCTGACGTTTATTTTAATTACATTAGAAAACCAAAAAACATTAGATGGGGTTACAAAATTGGTGAATTAGGTCAATATATATATGATCCCACTGTATACAATCCAAGTTCTTTAGCTTTAGGTGATTTACAAATTGTTTTTAATGGAACCGGATTAAATGGAATTTATACTTTAAATCAAACAGCTTCTGCTTCTGCGGGTTCTAGTTCTTTTCAAACAGACGGCGCTGGGATTAATGCTAAGCTTTCACTATCAATAACAGGCGTAAATCCAGTAACCTTATCTCCATCAAATGCTGTATTAAGTGTTACAGGTTCTGGAACTGGCTTTGCTATTGGAGACACTTTAACTATTGCAGCTGATAGTATAGCCGCTGGTAATCCTTCAAGTAATTTAAGTATGATTTTAACAGAAGACAATTTACTTGGCGGAAGTACTCAAGGCTCTATTGATTTTGAAATAGATAGTAATCAGCAATATTTAGTAATATTAGAAATATTAAAATATGCTGGTGTAATAATAAGAGATCCACAAATAATTCAAGCTGTTTCTCAAGAGCTAGCTCAAGACGAGGTAAATTCAAAAAGATAATAAAATATGGGACTGATAACTGAAACAAATGCACAATATTATGCAGGACAACAAACTTTTCTTGGTGACAATACTACGGTTGATTTTATTTGTAATTTTAACACAGATTTAATAACAACTACTACAACTACAAATACTAATTTTTCTATAACAGTTAATGGAGTTCCAGTCACAAATTATACTTTGCCAAGTAGAAATTTAATACGTTTTGCTGCTGCTCCAGCCACCAATGCCAATATAGTAGTTCAATTAAATATACCTAGTATATGGGATAATTATGGTAGTTATTCTTATAACAGCTTAACCGATATAGTTAATAATTTTATGGTTGCTTATGTTGGTATGGACAAGTTAATACCTAGATGCAAAAGATCTGACGTTATATTTCATGCTAAAAGAGGTTTACAAGAGTTTAGTTATGACACTTTGAAGTCTGTTAATTCTCAAGAGTTAACTATACCACCAAGCCTTTCTTTAGCAATTCCTCAAGACTATGTTAACTATGTTCAGTTGTCTTGGGTTGATAAAACAGGTGTTAAACATATTATATATCCAACTAGATTAACTAGCAACCCAACACAACCTTTACTACAAGACGCTACTGGACAGCCAACTCAAAACAGCTTTGAAGAAAATAACGAGTCTGCTCAAGCTTTAACAGATATTAGATGGGCTAATAACAACAATTTAGATATAACAGGGCAGTTGACAACTCAAGAATTTAATAGTGCTGATGTTTATGACTGGCAATGGTGGAAAATGGCTTACGGCCAAAGATATGGTTTAGAACCTGAAGTTTCTCAAAAAAATGGTTGGTTCACTATAAATGAAAGAGAGGGTAAGTTTAGTTTTTCCAGTGGCTTGGTAGGTAAATTGATAATACTAGAATACATATCTGATGGTTTAGCATATGATATGGATACTAAGATACCTAAAATGGCAGAAGATGCCTTATATTCACATATAATGCATTCTATAGTATCTACAAGAGCTAACTTCCCAGAATACATAGTTCAAAGATACAAAAGAGAAAGATCAGCTAAGCTTAGAAACGCTAAAATAAGATTAAGCAATATTAAACTTGAAGAATTTACTCAAGTGATGAGAGGTAAATCTAAATGGATTAAACATTAATTATGCCAGAAATTAAAAATACTTTTCTAAAATCTAAAATGAACAAAGATCTTGATGATCGACTTGTTCCTAATGGAGAATATAGAGATGCAAAAAATATAAATATAAGCACTTCTCAAGGTGACAGTGTAGGTACCGTTCAAACATCTTTAGGCAATGCCTTTATAACTGATTTTGGCTTTGCATCGGATTGTAGAAGTAAAATAATTGGACACTGCGTTGATGAGCTAAATGAGATAGTTTATGTTTTTATAACTGACTATATAGACACTTCACCAGACAAGTTAAGTAATTTTGCAACATCAAATTCTAAATGCTCTATTAATTCTTATAATTTTAGAACATCAATTAGCACTAAACTTGTTGAAGGTCATTTTTTAAATTTCTCTATATATAGTGAAATGTTAGGAGTTAATTTATTGGAAAATTTATTGTTTTTTACTGACGGCAGGAATCAACCAAGAAAAATAAACGTAACAGAAGCTAACCCAGGAAATGAGACAACACCAACTTTTTATACTAACGAAGATCAAATAAGTGTTGCTAAGTATTATCCCTTTTCTCCAATACAATTAACAAACAACTCTATAACAGGTGCTGTGATAAATCCTAACGGAGGTAGTGGAGATCCAGCGGCTCCAGCTGCGTATACTGTATCTTCTAATGTGCCTTGTATTGGTGGTTCTGGAAGCGGTTTGTCCGTAGACATTACAGCTATAACATCGGACGGAGGTGTTTCTAGTATTTCAATTAATAACCCTGGAGTAGGTTATATTACTGGTGACGTGGTAAACATTGGTGAAGGTAGATTAGGAAATGCTAAACTTACTTTAACAGTTAGTTTAAGTTCTACAATGAAAGATGTTTGTAGTGAGTTTTTACCTTCTAGTATGACGGATGTTATTGACGGTGTTGATGTAAATAGCCCATGGGCTATAACAATGAAAAACGCTTTTCCACCATCAAATTTTCTAAAAATAGGTTGGAAAGTTTTTAATGTTCAAAATCCGTCGCAGGGTTTTGGTACAGTTTATGCTATAAATACTGCTAATAAACAAATTACAGTAAAGTTTCCTGCTAGTGGAGTGAGCGGTCCAAATCAAACACCTTGGATTTCTGGCGATACGTTATCATTCTGCGCGCCTAACCCTAATTATGATGATAAATTTCCTGGAGATTGTGAATTTTTAAAAGATAAGTTTGTTAGATTTGCTTATAGGTTTAGGTTTTTAGATGGTGAATACTCTTTAATATCGCCTTTTACTCAAGAATGCTTTGTGCCTAAACAAGATGGATATATAACTGCTGGCGACGAAGAAAAAGCTTTTGAATCCACCGAGTTAGAATTTTTTGAAAATAAAATAAATGAAATTGATCTAGTAATACCTTGTCCAATTTTAGAGGATAATACAGGTAACCAATCTTACGTATCTAAATATTCTGATTTATTTGAAAAAATGCATGTTTCTTCTATACAGATATTATATAAAGAATCTAACGAAAACTCTATAAAAGTAATAGATGATATATCTAGCGATGTTTTTCAAACAAATACTAATAATATATTAATTTATAAATACCAATCTTCAGCACCTTATAAAGTTCTTCCAGAAAAAGATTTAATAAGAGTTAGTGATGTTGTTCCTATTAGAGCTTTTGCTCAAGAAGTTTCAGGTAATAGAGTAATATATGGAAATTTTGTAAATAGACATTCATCACTAGAAGATTTAGCTTATCAAGTAGGTATAGGTAATAAATTAAATACAAATGAAAACCCAACTCAACAAGAATACCAAAACCATAACTTAAAACAAAATAGAAATTATCAAGTTGGTGTTGTTCTATCTGACAGATATGGTAGACAGTCAGATGTAATTTTATCTTCTTTTGACGAAGACTCAACAGGAGATGTCATAAATTTTGGTGGTTCAAGTATATATAATAATTTTAAATCAAATGGTTTTGAAGAATCATTAATAACTGCTAGTGACACTTGGCCTGGTGATAATATATTTATGGCATTTAGAGATATAATACCTAAAAAAACAACTCAAAGTGGTTATCCAGGTATTTATTCTTCTTTATTTAATAATGAAATAGCCAATTTGTATGGTGGGCGTAATTACACTGTTGGAACAAATAGAGGCACTACTGGTGGGTCTGGTAGTGGATTAAAAGTAGATATACTTGCTACTGGTAACGCTATAGGTGGCTTAAATACTAATGAAATAATAGGTTTAATAATAAGCGATGCTGGTACGGGATATTTAAGTGGTGATGTTATACTTATAGACGGGCCTTTTACTAAACAGGCAAGTTTTGTTTATAACCCAATTGGACAATCTAATTTATTAGGTTATTATAGCTACAAGATAGTTGTTAAACAGCAAGAACAGGAATATTATAATGCTTACTTACCTGCTGTAATAAATGGCGATATAGAAGATACATCAATTACTAATACTAGTTCATTGAACTCGTCAAAAGCTAACATAGTGCTATACAGCGACAATGTAAATAAAATTCCTAAAGATTTAAGTGATGTAGGTCCAAATCAAGCTATTTTTAGATCAAATGAACTATTATCATTTAGAGTTTCTAATGAAAATTTTGTAAATAAACAATATTATACTGGTACTAGTCCATATAAAGTAACTCAAATAGGAACTTTAACTGATTTAGGATTAGCTAGCTCTGTAGATCCTATTACTTTATCAGCTAAAACTACTGGGGATGGAACCACGGCACTTGTTACTTTTAACATAGAAAGTTTAGAAAATATTCCTTTACCTGGCTCCTCAATATCAATTAACGACACGAGCGGAGCAGATGTTACTGGAGCAGGAAGTCTTTTTAATAGAGCTTTTTATAGTATATCAGCCCCGGGCGAAGGACAATCTAGTATGAACAGAAACGCTACTTGGTCAAATGGCGATATATTTACATTTAACCCACCGTCTTCTATATATAATGCATCTTCAAATCCTTATATTGGAATTTTAAGTACTAGTGATGTTATAGGTAATAGACCTAGTGGATTTTCAACACAAGAAAACAGTAGAACTAAAAGTATACTAACAGTTGCTGAGACCAAACCCGTTTATTCTAATTTAAATATTTTTTGGGAAACAACAACCTCTGGTTTAATAACAGATTTAAACACTTCAATAATTTTAAATAGAGACATAACAGAAGCTGTTGCTTTTTCTAATATATCTGCTAATTTTGATGAAGGTTTTAGTATTGGAAATAGTATTACTAACGCTTTTTTTCCAGTTGATGGGGCTAATATAAATATTGTTGATGTAAGTGCTGTTGGAACTCTTGTTGATGTTAGAGATGGTGCTAACAACAGTAGAATTAGTGAATTTTCTCTTGAAACAGTCGGCGATGGTAGTTTTAAAATAAATACTGCTGCTTATTTTCTTTGTAGCAGTAATCAATTAAACAATAATTTTACATTTAGAGTATCTATACAAGTAGCGAACAGTATTGTTACGGAGGATATTACAGCTGTCTTAGACAATGTAGATCCTGTATTTGCTGATTTCAACGCCAATGGTTTTAATTTAGGTTCGTTGACAAATACAAGTGGAGGTAAATCTTTATCTTGTGAGTTTGGATTTATTTTTTTAGAAAACTGTACTAACGGTAGCGCTGACCCAAGTAGGAACCACGAGGGTTTAACATGGGAAATAATTAAAATCGAATGTGAGCAATCTAATAGACCGGTAGGGCCTAATTCTCTTACTTCTGGGGGAACAATAAGAACTTCATATCCTAATGGACAAATTTTAGTTTCCAGTTTTAGTGGTTTTACTGATTTGTGTAGCGTGCCAGGATCTGGTGTATCCACACCTGAAGGAGTTCCATTTGTTGTATATGATAAATATTCTTCAACAAACTTCTTGACTGAATACGGTGATGGTGAGGCATCTTTTAATTTTTTCTTGCAAGGCGGAAATCCACCTTTAGATAGAAGTGTTTCTGGCCTATCAAATGGTTATATTATGCTACAAACTCCAGGTGTTACAGATCCACCAAACCTATTTCAAGGTGCAGCAAGTACTTTTGGCGAATTAATTAACGGAAGAGTTAATTCAAATAACTCTTTGCCAACCCCATTTATAATACCACCGTCTACAATACCTTGTACTCAAGGTGGTCAATGTCTGCCTAGCGTAATAGATGGTACAAAATTTGGGCAACCAGGTAGCATGTCAATGATGTTTGGTCATCAAGTCTCTGGATTTACTTATTTAATTCCTCCTAAGTTTATATATACTATGGCCTTAAAAGATGCGGCTGGTGGAACAACTGAATATTCAATACCTATAACAGCCTGTAGGTTCGGCCAATAAAAATAAAAAAATGAGTTACATACTAGAAGTAAAATATTATAATTCTTTTGTTGTTAAGAAAATTGAAAATAATAATTCATTACCGAATGATTTTGCTAAATTTCCTATTTGGCCTGGCTTACCCTGGAATCCAGTCGCTTATCCTGTTTTTCCTGGTGATGCACAGCTAAATCCTATTCCAGCAAATAATTGGTTTATTGAAGAATCAAGAATAAGAGGTGGTTATAACAATAGCAGTGTTTCTTTAGGGGTTAAAGCTTATATAAATGAAGAAAATTCATTTCAAGAAAACAGACCTAACTCTTTAATATATTCTGGTGTTTTTAACTCTAGAACAGGCATTAATAATACTAATGTTTTTTCTATAGGAGAACCTATAACTAAAGATTTAAACCCTGAAAATGGTAGTATACAGTTGTTGCACACTGAAGATACTAATTTAAACATATTTCAAGAACAAAAAGTAAGCTATGTTTTAATAAATAAAGATACTATATATTCAGGATCTCAAGGAGCTAAAGAATCAGCTGGCTCAACTCCTGTTTTAGGTCAAGTAGTTCCTTATTTAGGCAAGTATGGTATTAGTAAAAACCCAGAATCTTTTGCATTTTTTGGATCTAGAAAATATTTTACAGATTCTGAAAGAGGATTAGTGTTGAGATTATCAGGTGGCGCTGGTGGTGGAAATGGAATAACTGAAATATCTAATTACGGAATGAAAGATTATTTTAGAGATGAAATGGGAGCATTAAGTGAGGAATCAAAACCTTATAATATACCTTGGGAGTTTGGTGATGGACAAGTTTTTACTAATTCAGTTAGTAGTTTTAAAATAAAAATAGCTAATAGTAATGCTAATAATAACAGTTCTTGTAAAGTTTTAAAAGGTAGTCTTTTTCAAATAACGAACAGTGGTGTGCCGGGAACTACTGGAGCCATAGTTACAAATGTGGTTGATGAGTTGCCAATTGAAGGTTTTAGTGTTGTAACAATCACATTGAACAAGCCTATACTAATAACATCTCCAACACCACCAGCTTTAACTCCTATACCTAAAGGATTACTTGTATACTATTTTAAATCTAAAATAATAGGCGGTTGGGATAATTACGCAAAAAATTATACATTATCTTTCCAAAACACACCTTCATATATAGATATAAATTCAAACTACTCTACCCTGTGTTTTGACGAAACAATTAATGGTTGGACTAGCTTTTATAGCTTTAAGCCTTCTTCTGTATTTAGCTCAAATGGTAAATTATACTCAACTACAGGTAATAATATATATGAGCATCATTTAGGTAATTTTCTACAGTATTACGGCAGGAATTATCAAGCTAGTATAGAATTTATTTTTAATTCAAACCCTAGTTTAATGAAAAATTTTCAAACTATTAATTATGAAGGTGATAATGGTTGGCAGATGACCAGGTTTGAAACTGGCATAAGAAGAGTTAATTTAACTTATCCTACTCAAGTGGGTTTAACGCCTTATTATGGCACTGAAAATTTTGATTCATCATCAGGTGTTCTTAGTTATAGTGAAGGTGCTTATACTCAAAACGGATACAATAAGAGAGCGGGTTTTAATAAAAAGAATAATTATTATATGTCTAATCTAATAAACAATAGTTCACAATCTGCTGGTGAAGTTAGATTTGGTAACGTAATAACAGGTATAAAAGGTTATTTTGGCAGGGTAAAAATAACTACAGATCAAACTACAGATATAAATGGCTCAAAAGAAATATGGTCTGTAGGTACTAAGTTTATATAATAATCGAGAAAAAATAAAATATGTTATTAGAAATATTAGAAATATATAATTACGAACCTAATTTAGCGGGACTTCCTTTGGTTTTAGGGCTAGTAGGTGTTGGAGGTCAAATTGCTAGTGGTATAATGGCTAGAAATCAAGCTGAAAGAGCTAGAAGAAACGCTAGTACTCTTAGAACTCAATTAACAGATTTAGAGAAAGCTAGGCAAGATGTGTTTGACTCATCTGATGATATAAGGGCTTTAGGTGACACATTAAGTAATCCATATGCTAACTTATCTGTAGCTACACAAGCCGCTGAAATGCAAGCAGAACAAACAGATATAGCTTTAGCAAACACGCTAGATACTGTTAGAGCTGGTGGTTATGGAGCTGGTGGAGCAACAGCCTTAGCTCAAGCAGCTGCTAGAAGCAAGCAAGGTATATCAGCTAGCATAGAACAACAAGAAGTTAATAACGAAAAACTAAGAGCTGAAGGAGAAGATAGATTACAAACACAAAGACTTTCAATTGAAGAAGCTGCTATAAACGCTGAAGGCCAAGCCTGGGCAAGACAAGAAGAAAGAGAAATGACTCAGTTAGATAGAAAGCAAGCTGAAATAGATCAAGCGTTAGGACAAGAAGCTCAGTCTAGAAGTGATATGATGGGTGCTTTTACTGGAGCTTTTGAAAGTTTAACAAGTTTAGGTCTGCCCAAAAACCAGAAAACACCCAATAATTCTTCTGCTAGTAGAAGAAGGAGAACAATGAGGAGAGATGCTAGAAATTTTATAGAGATTTAAATAATTAATTATATGGGAACATACAGACAACCAAGTCAAATAATAGATAAAAGCTTAAATACTTTAAATCAAGGTTTACAAAACGTTCAGCAGACTATGACAGCTGAACTAAACCGCAGAAGAGAAATAGAGCTTAAAAAAGCTGAAGCTGCTGAAAAAAAATCTGAAGCTTTTCAGTCTAGTAGAGATACTAAAGTAGATGAGTATAAGTATGCTATGTCTGATTGGAAGACTATAAATCAACCTAAAAATGATAACTGGGAGTCTGAAGATGTTTCTATTGAAAATCAATTAAAAAATAATGCTTTATATTATTTAGATATAATGAGCAATTCTGTAGAAGGAGATGAAAGATATAGAAATGCAGAGCTATCTATAAAGAATATGATTAGAGATTATCCTATTATGGCAGAATTATTAAACTCAGAAGCTCAAGAATATTCAAAAACTTTAGAAAATCCTAATTTACTTATAGAAACTGATGATCCTTTAGCAAAAACAAAGCAAGGTATGTTAGGTGATGTTTTTCAAGGCAAAAACCCTTATAAATTTAATGTTCAAACAGGTCCACAAGGTATGAGCATAAAATATAGAGGTGAAGATGGAAGTGACTTTAATTTAAGAGCTCAGGATTACGAGAAACATGTTTCAAATGGTTATAATCTTATTGAGACAACTAATAACGATACTTATAACGAGTTTATGGAAGGAGTAAGTGGAGTTGTTTTTCAGAATTATAACGATAACGTAACAGAACAAGAAATCAGCACATTTAAAGATGATTTAAAAACTGGTAAAAGAACTACAACTACTGAAGTTATAGAAAATTTTGAAAGAGCAAATGCAAGCGTTAAAAAACAGATATATGCTTATGTAGATAAAGGTGCTCCTATAACTCAAAACGAATGGCAACTAATTGGTGGTAAAGGAGTTTATAGAGGGGAAGGAACTACTGAAGACAAGGAAAGTCAGAAAGGTCAATTAGCAAATCTTCTTTACGAACAGCAATTAGCTATGAATGGCGTTCCCGATTCAGATCTTAAGATACTTAGAAAAAGAAGTACTAAAGAGAGTGGATTATCAAGTGAAGGTTCGGAGGGAGATGAAGTGGAAGTAGTTAACTATGACGCAATAATAAATGATGCTAAAGCTTTGAAAAAAAGCCTTGATAATCCTAATATAGATCCTAAAACTAAGAAAAGAATTACAGAACAACAAATTAAAGATGGTTTATTTGAAAGGTTGAGCAAGGAAGAAAAAGATAATAAGCAAAAACTAACTGATGATTTGAAAGAGAGATTTGGAGGAAGCGCATTTTCGACAGGTTCAGGAACTAAAGTAATACAGGATATAGAAATTAAATACAAAGATGGTGAGTTATTGTTTTTTCCTCAAGTTGATTACTCAACAACCAAAAATAAAGATGATATAAAAACTCTTAAAGAATATTCTTTAGGTGTACCTCTCACAAATGAAAGATTATTAAAGTTTGAAAAACAATTAAAACAAATAGCTAAAGGCTCTGTAGTTTCTAGCGGCCCAAAACCACCAGCATATTAAATAAAATTTAATAATGAACGAAGAAATATTAAAAAAACTTTACGACAGTGGTTCAAAATATTTTGACCTACCAACGTTTGAAATGTTTAAAGAAGACATGAGTGACGATGGTAAACTAGAGAAATTTAGAGACAGCATGTCTCAACATTATTCAATACCTGACTTTAAAACTTTTAAAAATGACTTATCTAGTGTAGAAAAACAAGAAAAAACAACCAAACCTAAAGAAGAAGAAGTTGTTAAAACTGATGACGTGGAATTAGTTGGAGAAGTTGTTCCTATAAAAAAAGAAGAAAAAGCTTTTACTCCAAATCCAGAAGGAGAAGCTTACTATGAAAGACTAAAAGCTAGAGATGGCATGATGAATGCTGAGGTAGCAGCTTATGAAAATTGGAAAACAGAAAATAAATCTGAAATAAAAGAAGTAAAAGAAGTTAAGACAGATAAAACAACTGGATTACCAGTAGTAGACGTTTCAGAAG
>Ga0257106_1001124_pt1 | contig 13858 bp, 15 predicted proteins | sample LP_taG_3_FD_190177 | JGI IMG/M metagenome (GOLD analysis project Ga0257106, IMG submission 190177) | Marine microbial communities from Northeast Subartic Pacific Ocean, Canada - LP_J_2011_P26_10m | ecosystem: Environmental > Aquatic > Marine > Oceanic | place: Canada: Northeast Subartic Pacific...
GGTTCGATACCGAAGCTGAAGCTGCGAGGGCGTTCGACGTGTGCTCGCTGAAGAAGTGGAGGGACGAAGGGAAAGGACACGGTCTCGGGGACGGCGGCGTGCTCGCGCACCAGGGACTGAACTTTGAGTTTGGGGACTACTCGGCGGTGGCGCCCGTGATTGACGCGATGTCGCTGGAGGATGTGGTGACCGCGGTGCGGCAGGGTAAACTGCGGGAGCACTACGCGTGAGCGAGGTAGTGGATGGATGTACGTATGTGTTTGTGAGTGAGCGCGAGTGACGACGATGAATTTTTGGACTTGTGAGAGTTTTTGTGCACTGTGAGAGAAATGACCCGAGCGATTTGAGTAGCAACCAATGCCTTGATTACAGAACTAGACCCATCCTAGGACCCCCCACGCGGGGCGGCTCGGACCCCCCACGCGGGGCGGCTCGGACCCCCGAACCGCCTCGCGCCACCCCCGAGCCAGCTAAAGTTCAAGAACTGTGCAAGGTGTCACTTGTGTTGCAAGCGGCACCTTGAACAACTGGGAAGACCTTAGCTGGCCCGCGGGGGTGAAAACCACCGATAGCAATTCGCTTACTTCTCGGTGTTCTCGCGGAGACGGCGGATGGTGGAGCGCACGGTGACCGCGGCGGAGGTGTTGAGGGTGTACGCCCCGCCCGCCTTGGTCTTCTTGCAGCCGGCGCACTTCCAGATGCCGACAGCCTGGCGCTTCATGGCGTACTTTCCGCAGAAGTCGCAGAAAAACTTGGAGTGCTGGGACACCTCCTGCTTCTTCACCACCTTGCGGAGGGAAGCACCGTAACGGGTGCCGTACTTGCCGACGATCCCTGGTGGGTTAAAGGAAGGAGTGGGACGATGCGGTCAGCGTGTGCGTTTATGTGGGTTCGATGACCGAACGGGCGAAGAGTTTGGGGCGGATCCAGCCCCCCGTGCGCTCATGGCTGGGTGGCTGTATTTCTCCGAGGATGGCGCGGGGATGAGCGCGGGATGACGCGATTGGTGCCGCGCGATGCGCTCGATGATGGCACGACGCGGTCGCGACGTGGTCGACGCGACCACGCGCGACGCGTTCGTCCGGATCGAGCGCCCGCGCGTCTCGCATCGCGCGTCTCCCGGCGGCATCTCACACGCCGTTCGGCGAAATCGATGGGCTGGAACCCTAAAACCCGATGGTCCGCGGATGCGGTCGGGGCCAGGGGCGGAGCACGGCCGCGATACTCACCGACTTTCTTAGTGCGCTTAGCCATCCTGTTGAATCTAACGCGAAAGGAAACGCGCGGAGACCTCTAGCAACGCCGAGCGTGCCAGTCGAAGAGGGCCACGGCGCTCGACGGACGCGGAATATAGAGAAGTTAGGGTCTCGGCTTGGACAAAAAAATGCATCCGACCAAGTTTTACGGCCGGACAAAACAAATAAGCTCGGCCTCGGCGCTCGAGGCTTTCTTTCTTCAAAACTCAGCACAGAAGGTACCGAGCGTGCGACACCGACGCCCGCCATTGAACGCGCAAGGACCGCCGAGCGGCCCTGACCGTGCTATTGACTCAATACGCACGCTGGTGTGGTTGATGAGACGCGACACGACACGGAACGACCCGTCCATGAAGATATACGCCCCGGAGATGGAGCGCCCCCGTGTTTTCCTCGTCGCGATGTTCGTGCTGGCGACGTGCTGGCCCGTGGAGGCGAGCAACTGGACCGATATCGCAGGGTTGGTCAGAACGAATCTGTTCGGGACGTCCATACAGCTTAACGGCAACGGTACGATCCTGGTCGCAGGTGAGCCCGGCTCTATGACGGCAAAAGTCTGGCAGCATTCTGGCACAATGGCGTGGTCTGTGCTTGGCAGCATTTCAGACACCACCCCCTACTCCGGTCGGTCCGTAGCAATCTCCGAAGACGGTTCGAGCGTCGCTGTGGCGTCCAAGAATTCCGTAATTATGTATTCTTGGGATCCAACCATGAATCCACCCTGGAGCTATATGCTTGCAAACACCGACGGCAGCGGTATGACGTGGAGTGCAGATTTGTGTCAAGACTCAAATTCTCCGGCTGTGGTTTCAATGTCGAAAAGTGGAACACTCATGGCGTGCATGACTGGCACCAGCACTGCTTCTTTGCAGTTCTTTGAACGCGACATACCGTTTGGCAGCGAATTGAGGTGGTTTAAATATTCAGAGCAAGCGCTACAGGAAAACACACAGTATGATACCAGCGTCGGTGCCCCTTTGGGATATCATCGCCTTGCTGTTGCTGGGACCACGCGAACCTCGGCAGTTATCGCTGTCGGTTTTGGATGGAATGGGGCTACAGGAAAAGTCAGGACTTATCAGATCGTATGCAGTGGTGGATGTGGACTGAGTCAACTCGGAGATGACATCCTAGGGAACACCAACTACGTAGACAACTTTTTTGGCTCAGCGGTGGCTCTTTCTGCCAACGGCACCCGTCTGGTCGTCGGTGCTTCTGTGGAACCTTACCGTGTTACCAACGCAGCTGGCATTACGTGCAACCCTTGTGGACCTGCGTACGCACGCGTTTATGATTTTGTGCAGACTGGGTCGGCCGGGGGAGCCAGAGTTGGATCATGGTCGCAAGTAGGAGGCGATATCGAGTATGCCACCAGTTACGACTACGCTAACTCTAACGGCCAGTTTGGGAAAGCCGTGTCAATCTCCGACGATGGATCGATAATCGCCATTGGTGCACCTGCAATGCACTGGTCAACGGGGAAAACATTCGCTCGTATATACATGTTTTCCTTGTCGACGAATGAGTGGGAACAGCATGGCGACGATATCGAGGCAGAGTATGTTGGCGATGAGACTGGTTTCTCAATTTCACTCTCCGGTGACGGCACGCGAGTGGCTGTCGGTGCGCCAAACCAGGGTGGGTCTGAAGGATACGTGAGGGTCTACGAGCTACCGACGTCCAATTCGGGTTCATCTTCAGGGAGCTCGAACGCCTCGGCAGGATCAAGCGGCTCCAGCAACGCGGGCGGTGCGAACAACTCATCAAGCGGGGGTGACGGTTCGTCGACCCCGTCCTCGTCGGAAGACAACACGACTGCCCCTCCTCCACCTTCCCCTCCGCCCAAGCTCGTGCTCGACGACGAAGACGTGGCCATCAGGTTTAGAGGTTGGACCCCCGCACTGATCGCGTCCGCGTGCGCCATCATGCTGATGTGAATCGACCAGCCAAAGCTTAGATGTTTCCTAGCTAGCTAGCTGGTCCGAAGGTGGCAATCAAATCTAATAGGACGATCACCTCTTAAGCCTCTGCCGCGTACTGACGCCGCTCGCCTCCTCGACCCTCGCCGCCGCCGCCCTGTACGTCCTCTGCAGTCCCCGCTTATGGCACAGCCTCCACCGCAGCGCGAGACCCGCGTTGCTCTCCGGATCCACCTCCGCGGACCCCGCCTCCGAAGGAACACCGTCCTCGTCCTCCCCCTCTTCGCTATCGCTATCGTCGTCCCCGAGGGACCACTCGCGGGGCGCCACCCCCGGCTCCTCCTCACCGACCTCCACAACCACATCGCCGTCGTCCCCCCATCGCGCCGCTCGACACCTCGTCAGCACATCCAAATCATCCCGCGCAGTCGTCGCCAGCGTGGAGGTCAGCGCTAACGCCGCCGCGTCGACCACCGCGCCGAACGCTTTCCTCTCGTTCGATGCGCCAATGGACATGCCGTTGGCCGCGGCGTCCCTCGTTCGCTTATCGCACCGAACGTAACCACCCGCGGCCCACAGACGGAGCCCACGCACGGCGTCCCACTCCAACGACCCGTCCACCGCGGACGCCCGCACGATCGTCGGCTCGTCATCGTGAACGTTATTACCGTCGACGTTGAACGCGAGCGAAACCTCGACGGAATCGTGCGGATTGCCGCCGCTATCACCGTCGCCGTCCAAGAGGAAGCCGTAGTGCTCCAGCAGGCCGAGGTTAGTGTGCCGGCCGTAGCACAGCATGATCTGCTCGCCCTGCACGTATCGACGACGCGCGCGGAAGACGTACTCGCCGGAGTCCTCGTCCCAGGACCCGTCGCCGGAGCCAATCGCATCTGCATCTTCTTCATCTTTTTCTTCTTTTTCTTCTTCTTCTTCGTTGGCTTTGACTTCGCCTACGCCGCCCTCGAGCGGTGTTCCAACGACGACGTGCCCGTGCGGCGGAGGCGGCGGCGCGTAGTTGAACATGTCACCCACCGGGCACAACGCGCCGGCGGCGTCGAACGGCACGTGCACGGTCCTGCTGCTCACCGCGCAGTGCGCCCACCGCCACGCGCGAATCGTTCCCCATCCATCTGTACTGGTCATGCCGAGCGATGCGAGGACACCGCGCGCGCGACGCCATGACGTCCGCGTCGCCTGGCGCGCGCGCTCCGCGACGGCGATCGCGCGAGGGTCCTGCAGCATCGCCCGCTCGCGTCGCGTCCAGACGCACAGCAGGTTGTAGGCTCTCGGGAGTCGCGAGATGTACGTGTGCCATGGCGAGTCGCGCCCCTTGGACGCCTCGCGCAGCAGGTGCGTCGCGAGCTTGTCCGCGGGGGTCAGACCCGCGCCGGCGGATGAATCGTGCGCTCTGAACGCGTCGCACAGCTGTGTGTCCTCGTTCATGGACCTCGCGCTCATCAAGAGCGCGCCCGGGACGCGGAGGACGACGGCGTCGCGCTCGATGTCCTCGGTCGCGACGATGCCGCGCCATCCCTCGGCGACGTCGCGCGATTCGCATCGCACCGCGACGACGCCGCGGGAGGATGCCCATCGCCAGAAGTCGGCGTCGGCGTTGGGTCCGTCCGCGCCACCGAGCGTGCGCCGCGACATCCCACCCGTGCCTCTCTCGCACCGCGCCTCCCGATGTGCACCGTCTGATGACGAGGATCGCGCGAAAGATTAATCAAACACTTTCCACCCCCGCGTCAGCGGCAGCATGCGGGCGGTCATCCAGAGGGTCAAGAGCGCGTCCGTCACCGTGGACGGCGCGGTGGTATCGTCCATCGGCCAGGGGCTCATGGTCCTCGTCGGCATCGGCGCCGACGACACCGAGGACGACACGCAGTACGTCGCGGGTAAATGCCTCCGCGCAAGGCTTTTCCCAGGCGAACCCTCGGGTTCGGACGAAACGAAGAACTGGGACGGCGCCAAGCCGTGGGACAGGAACGTGATGGACATCGACGGCGAGGTCCTGTTCGTCTCGCAGTTCACCCTGCACGGCTACTTCAAGGGCAACAAACCCGACTTTCACCACGCGATGGGACCGACGGATGCTAAAAAACTCTACTACGAGTTCCTAACGTACGCGAGAGAGAAGGTGTACGTCGGAAACGGGACGCGGATAAAGGACGGAGTGTTCGGCGCGAAGATGGACGTGGCGTTGGTGAACGACGGGCCGGTCACTTTACTCCTCGACAGCCACGAGCGCAAGTAGCCGCATAGTCTCATACGTAGGTTGTCGTTAATGCGTTGCATTTATGTTAAAAGTACAGCTGTGCTTCGTTGATCATCTCCGATCAGTCGCGGCTTTGGTACTCGCCGTACCAGAGCCCGCCCGAGTTTTCCCCGGATCCCTGCATCGACCACGCCATCGGCCGCGCCCCGTTCCTGTCCATCGTCAACGCGTTCGGCTCCGAGAACGGCGCCCACATGTCCCGCAAGCCGAAATCCATCACCGTCAACCGCTGGTGCTTCCTAAACGAACTCCTCATCACGTCGCCGATGTAGTCCAGGATGTTAATCGACGGATCTAACCGAAACTGCCACCCTTCAAGCACCATGACCGTCACCACCGCGACCATCACGTTGGGATCGATCGTGACGTGGTGTCGTTGGACCGTCTCGAAGATGGCAGCCATGCAGTCGCCCGCTCGCGGCGTGCTATCCTGGAAGTGTCGCACGGCTGTGGTCACGTCCTTGGTGAACACCGCGCTGTCGAAGGACGGCTGGAGGTTGGAACTGAACGCGATGATGTTCTTGGCGACGTTGGCGCCGTCCCAGTTGATGATCGCCTGGAAAAACTCGGCGAGCGAGGCTTGATGCGCCGGGGTGAGCTCGGTGGCGAGGCCGGTGTCGAGGATGACGATCTCGGGCTTGGACGGCGGGTGGTGCGGTTGGTGGGACCCGCCCTTCTCGGCGCCCCCACCCCCTGTGCCACCACCACCCGATGATCCGCCGTTCGCGTCGCCGTTAGCTGATGAATCCAGCTTGACCTTGCCGGAGATGACGTCGGACATCGTCGAGAAACCTCCTTGGATCCCGCCCGGAAGTCTGACCAGAATATTCCCCGGATGCAAATCCGCGTGGAGGAAATTATCGTCGATGAGCATCTTGAGCAAAGTCTTGACCCCAATCGCGGCGAGCTCGCGGTTCTCCACCGGGACCATCTCCGCCGCCGCCTCCGCCGCCGCGTTCGCCGCCTCCGCCGCGGCGTGAATGCGCGAGACTGTTAAAAGGGTTTAAGGGTTTGTGTCAGTCACGTTGCCGGTACGAGCGTTAAAATAAACTCACCGTCGCCGCGAATTTCGAGTTTCGTTCGCTTCTTATCCCGCGCCGCCGCCTCCTCCTTGGCGACGCCCTCCGCCTGAAGCTTAGCGCCAAGTGCCGCCTGGATCGCGGCGTCGATGCTCGCGGTGTGTGCGTCGTCCATCAGGAATGTGCTGATGGACACGCCGTCCTCGAAAGTCTCCACGAGAACCTGTGAACAAAACACGACGTCACTCTAATTGCCCATATGAAAGTAAAAATAAACTCACCTCCTCGGTGGCGAGATTTCCGACGGGGACGGGGAAAGAAACGTCGCCCCAGAGCGAAAACGCCTTTTCAAACTTTTGAAGGTTGGAAGCCTCCAAGGTGAGGTCCACCTGCTGCAGCATGTGCACCCCGAACTGTAAACACAAAACACGACGTCAGTCAAATTGCCGCCATTACGGAAATAGAAATACGGAAATAGAAATAATCTCACCTGCTGCACGGTGTGCTCCAGCTGGAACGGTTTGAGCACCTCGACGCTGCGCGTGGCGCGGGCGATCCACGCCAAGATCGCAAAGTCCCTTCGAAGCGCCTCCACGACCCCGGGGTGTCGGACCTTCACGGCGACGTAGCGGCCCTCGTCGGTTTTGTCATCCGGTCTCTCCCCGAGCGGCTTCTCCATCGTTCGATCCAAAGCCTTAATCAAACTGGAAGCAACGTCCCCAGCCATGACCACGGCGCTGTCATCCTCCTTAGTTCCGCCCATTGGGTTGACCGGGAGGTAACTGCTGGGGTTCCACTCCCACTTCCCCGCCGATTTGTACCACTCGCTTCGCATCTTCAGAAGCAAACCGCGCCATTCGCCCTTGGCCAGCAACTCAACCCCGCTGCCAACGCTCCTCAAAAGCCGCTCGTGAATCGTAAACGTCCGCGCGCCGTTCTTCTCCGCGACGCCGTTACGCAGCTTGGCGCGGTGAATCTGCGCGATGCTTCCGGACGCGATCGGCGCTTTATCCATCCACGCGAAAATCTCATCCAGCTGTTCGCCGCCGTACGCTCGTTCGAGGATCTCGCGAGTCTTTCGCCAGCTGTGTTCAGGAGCTCCGGCTTGGAGCATCTCGAGCTCCTTGCACAGCTGTGCGGGGAACACGTCGTACCGCGTGGACGCCCACTGCCCCCACTTGATGAACGCGGCGCCTCCGGATTCAAGTGTCCGTCTCAGCAACGCGTACCTGTGAATGAATGAAACACGACGTCAGTCTCAAATCGCTCATACGCGAGTTAAAAAAAACGTACCACAGCCGGGTGGCCCAATCGCCCCACGGCCCGTAGAGCAGCACGGGCGCGGTGAGAACGCACGGCGCGAAGAGGACGGCGAGCTGGACGGCGCGTACGATCGTCGCGGCCTTCTCGAACGCGAGCGCGAATCGCTTGGGGACGCGGAGTCGTTCCGCCCACGTGACTTCAGCCGCGTTTACGGGCACGATCATCTTGCCAGCTGTGTTTTCATCGTCGATCTCGGGCTTGCCGTCGCCGCCGGGGCCCTTGGCGCCGCGGCGCTCGAGGCAGTGCGCGGTGGTGGGCAGCAAGGTTCCGCCGCCGCCGAGGAAGATCATCATCGGGAGCCTGTGCGCCTGCATCTCGCGGAGAACTCGGCGGGCGGCGAGTTCCCGGAGCTCGTGCGACGCGGCGACGACGCGCCGGGAGATGCCCGCCGCGTTCGTCGCTGTGGCTGTGCGCGCCATGCCCAGGCTCTCGCGCCAGACGCTTTTGGCGAACTCGCGCGCGATGTGCGAGGGCGACGCGAGGACGCCGGGCGGGGCGACGCGCGCGAGGGACGCGTTCGCGCGCGCCACCGCCGCGACCGCCGCGTTCCATTGCGTCGGCGATTGCCGCAGCAGTGCCGCCGCGAGCGGAGACACCGCCTTGGGGACCTGCTCGGCGAGGGATTCGGGAACGCCTCGCGCGATCCAGGACGCCGCGGTGGACGCGGCCTCGGACCCCGCCGCGATGCGCGACGCCGCCGTGCGGATCATGAGCCGCGGTCGGGTATCAGCCAAGCGCGTGAAAGGGAGGAACAGCCGCAGAGAGACGAGGGGGGAATCTCAATGATGCCACGTCTCCGGTTTTCTGAGATCGGGCTTGCAGTACTCTCGGCGGGCGCCCTCTTCCGCGGTGTGCGCCGGTAGGGTTCGACTTCGTCGATGGGCGCGCTGGGCTCTACACGCCTTGGCGGGTTCGTACGAGTCGCCACCGATGCCTCGTCCCCTCCCGCGGGCGCTTCTGCTGTTCTCAACAATCACCGGTGCCCTCTTCTCCGGAACGACGGTTCAGGGCTCGGTGCTTCTCCGCCCTTCGTTCGGGTGAAAATAACGAACCACAGTGTATTTAGTAAAAAGCAATGTATTCGCGTGCAATACTAATACCAATTATACATTATTCACACCACGAAACAGTGATGAGAGTATTTGATGAGTATGTCTGAAATCAAACAAACAAAAGTGTGCTAAACTGTTGGTACACCTCCTCTCTCCTCTCGTCACCATGAGTCGAGTGACTTCGACTTAAACCTTGAGCAAAACCTTGAGCAGCGCCATGCGGACGTACAGCCCGTTCCTCGCCTGCCTGAAGTACGCCGCCCTCGGATCGGCGTCCACCTCCGTGGTGATCTCATCCAGCCTCGGCAGCGGATGCATGACGATGGCGTCTTTCCTCATTGCATCCATCACAGCCGTGTCGATGTTGTAGATGCCCCGGCACGCCTCGTACTCGTCGAGCCTGTCGCCGAACCGTTCCTTCTGGATGCGCGTCTGGTAAAGGACGTCAACCTCGGACGCGACGCCGAGTAGGTCTTCCGATTCTTCCCATTTGACGCCTTTTTCGTCCAGTTCGTCTTTGATGTCCCGGCCCATCTTGACGACGTCTGGCGCGATGAAGTAGAATGAGACGTTTTTGAAGTTTGTCATCATGGACGCGAGGGAGCGGACGGTTCGGCCGTTGGCGAGGTCGCCGACGAGGCCGATCTTGAGGTTCTCGAGCCGTCCGAGCTCGTTGTAGATGGTGTAGGTATCGAGCAGCGCCTGCGTCGGGTGTTGCCTGCGTCGTTACATCATCGTTTGAGAAAGAAATTCGTCAGATTTGGTTGAAAGATGCGGTTGAAAGATGCGGTTGAAGCATCGAGAAGCATCGAGAAGCATCGAGGTAGTAGGAAGTAAACGTTCACACGTACCCGGGTCCATCGCCCGCGTTGATGACGGGTGTATCCGCCGCGTTCGCCGCGCGTCTCGCGGCACCCGCGGTGAAGTGCCGGAGCACGATGATGTCGCTGTATCCCTCCACGGTTCGGATGGTATCCTCGAGCGTCTCACCTTTCGCGGCGCTGGAGTACTCCCCGGCGGACTCGGTGGACAGGATCCCGCCGCCGAGCTTACCCATGGCGCCCTCGAAGGAGAGGCGCGTGCGCGTGGACGGCTCGTAGAACAGTGTGGCCATGTTGAACCCTTGCAGCATTCGTGAAGCCTCCGATCCGGGCTTGACCTCCGCCATCGCGTCGGCGACGACGAAGAGCTCCTTGAGCATCGCCGCGTCGAACTGCTGCGCCTCGATGCAGTTCGCGAGGTCCTTGAGCTTGGTGGTGGGCATGCCGGGCATGGGCGTCGCGGCGCACGGGACGCCGCGCGCGGTGGACGCGCGGCGAGCGGCGGTGACGGCGCGGGGTACCGACGCCCTTACGCGGGTGATGACGACGTTGTTGCTCGTAACGGCGGCGTTCATGGTCGGATGTAGAACGGTCTCGATGCAGGGTTTGGATGCGAAATGCGGCGACGCGCGGCCGTCACGCGGGTGCGGTGATGTGACACGAAAGACGCGCGCGTGGGGACGTCGCCGGGCGTTGTGGCGCGCGCCGACGTATCGAGCGTATCGAGCCCGAACCGATTTTTGAAAAAAAACCCACTCACACGTGCACTGGCGCCAAAGTTGCTGCCGAGTATTTCAGTGGCCGATTGAAGTGCTACGTACTCTCATAAACTAATCGGATACGACTAAACGCGCTATCATAAGTAACACTCACCTAAGACTCATCAGACCCGTGCCGCTCCGGCCACGTCCACTTCGGATCCAGCAGCATCGCCCGTAGATCCGCGCGCTGCGGCTTGAAAAAGTCGTCAAGCCTGTGAAAAAAAACACCGTCAATCCAATTGCCCATACGCGACAATTAAAATAGAATCACCTCTTTCGCGTCTTTGGCTGGATATCGTCGGCGGGCCATTTCGTCGCCATCGCCGCATCGTCCGGCCTGCACTCCTCGTCGCACGCGTCCATCTCATCCAGCATCGTCTCCGTGATGTCGTCTAGCTCCAGGTGCTCCAACGCGAGTCTCAGCTGTGCCTTACGAACGGTCGCGTCCGCGTGAAATACGTCTTCGGTTCGTAAACTGCAAACAAAACAATACGTCAGTGCAATTTCCCATAGGAAAATAAAAATAAACTCATAAATAAAAATAAACTCACCACAACACGTGCTCCGAGCCGAACATGGAGAGCCATCCTTCCAAGAACGTCGCGTACATCGTCTTGATGAGCTGATCGGCGTGGTAAAACACGGACTCGTACTTTGGGTCGTACGACTCGAACCGGTGCGCGCATCCCTCCCACCCGTGCTCCGCCTCGCACGTCTCGAAGGAAGACACAAAGAGGTCCACGAATTTATCAAACCCTGTGAACAAAACATGACATCAATCTAGCTAGTTGCCCATACGGTGATTAAAAGAAACTTACCATCGGCGCCGGCGCCGAAGTGCGTGCCGTAGTGCTCGTAGTTGTGAAACGCCGCGTGCAGCCGCGCGGTTGGCTCCCTCAGCACCGCTATGATCTTGACCGTCCTGTCGCCGTACACCGCGCGCATTAAGTGCGGCACGGACAGCGCGTGGCCACCCGGAGATTCCCTCGGCGGATCCTTTACGGGAGTTAAAAAAACACGTCAGTCTAATTGCACGTACGATGATTAAAATAAACTGACCTTTTCGTTGGCTTTTTCGCCGCATCCCTTCGTGTTATTACTACTCTCCTCGTCGCCGTCGATGCACCGCCTGCGCTGCGTCGGTGAGTCTTTGGGCGCCCCCAAAGGCGGGGTGTCGGGTAGGTCCTGGCACTCTTTCCAGCACGTCGCGACCGTTTCTTTAAACGCTCGGTGCAGCCGTTGCGATTCCGTCCACGTGTTTGCCAGGACGCCGGGTGAGTCGTCGCCGACGATCAGCTTCCCGCGTTTCGTCTCGTCGCGGCTCGCTCGTTCGAAAGAGTCGTATCGATCCAGGTAGGCGCCCATCGGCCTGTCTTCGTTCCAGAAGTGCGTCTCCGCTGACTTGTACACGTGTGGGTGCATGGATATCTTGGCGTTCAGAGCGCGCCCGCCGCTCTGCCACGCGCCGACGACGTGGTAGTAGGGGAGGCAATCGCGGTAATCAACCTTGAACGGGACCATGAAGCATGGGTTCTTACTGTCGTCGTCCCATTGGCCGCCCGTGGGAGGCACGACGCGGAAAGCTTCCGGGTCGATGTCGTGGAGAACGACTCGGTCGTCGTCGCTGAGGTACCGCCACTCGGCTCGTCTGAACGCGCTGAGGGGCGTGCGAGCCTCGCCGTTCGCGTCGATCTCCAAACCTTCTCGGATCCCATCTCTGAACGCCGCTGGAGTCGTGTCGTGTCCTTCCACGATGCGAAGCGGGTCATCGCCGGTCGAGGCGTCTTCGCCGGCGTCGTCGACGGCGAACGGGGACACCCCGCCGCGAGCTCCGAGGGTGGTCGCCGCGAGGACGACCGTCACCACGACAGCCAAAGTCACCAGGTAGTCGCGGCGCATTGATCTCTGAAAAAAAAATAGACGGGATCCTCGCACGAGCCTCTCACGAGCTCCGAGAATCATCATTCATTCATTCATTTCGCGCGCCGGGGGACGCCGCCACGCCACGCATCGACCGCGGGGGAGGGGACGCGATGGCCCTCACCGCGCTCACCCCGTCGCGCGCATCCACCGCCGGCGTTCGCGTCGCGCACCCACGATGCCCGCGGACGCACCGAGGGAGAGCCGCGAACCTCCAACGCACCACTCGGCACCTTCCGACTCCACGAAGGATAACCTGGGTAGCAGCATCTTCTTCGTCGAACGACGACGGTGAGATGGTCGATTCGACGCGCTCGTTCGACCCGCACGCGCTCCGAGTTCGGCACTTCATCAACCTCAAGAACGGCATCGAAGCGGTTCCGACCCTCCACGCCATGAACGTCCACGACTACGCCTTTTGCCGCGTGCAATCCACCATGTGCGAGGCCGGTGACATGGAAAAAGTGCTATGCGAGCTCGACGCCAATCTCCTCGTCTCACTCGCGCTCGGGTACAGCTGCGTAGTCTACGACTTTGGCAGCAGGGACAAGAAAAGGGGAGTACCACGGGCGCTGTGGTACGGAACAGAGTTCGTGCGGTACGCGTTGGACTGGTATTGGTTCGACGCGAAGGACGACACGCAGACACCCATCCTTCGGTGAGAGTTTCTTTACATTTCCGTATTTCTATTTATCTTCGTACGGGCAATTGGATTGAGACGGCAATTGTGTTTTTCCTGTTTATACTCATCACAGAGGCAGAAGAGTGAACGATTTGTTCAGGCGCAAGCTGAATAACCTGTCCAAGAGCACCAAGAAACGTCTCAAGTATTACCGAAAGTTCGTGCCGGATGATGTGGCAAATACGAGGCCGGGGGTACGGCTCTTAGGGGCGTATACGGGGACGGACAACGACGACGACGAGGGGTACTACGCAGACGTCCTGAAACACAGCTGCGCGCCGAATGTCGTAATTGATTCATCACATGAACGCGTCGGTGCAGGGCGATTAGACACGGAGGCGGAGGTTGTGGAGGAGTTGACGGCGCGCGGGTTCTCGATGTTCTACGGGGGTGAGTATGACACGGAGTGGACGGACAGGTGGGTGCACCACGGGGAGAAGGCGGCGGTGACAGAGGCGGAGGCGTAGGAGCTTTTAGTGAAGACTTTTCGAAAATTATTTATTTGGAGGCCAAGATTCTCCATCATCCGCGATTTTCGAGGAGCTTTGGGTGGAAACAAACCGGGGAAGCATCGCGCGGTGACACTCTGACGCACCGCCTGCCGCCATGCGCGTTGCGGTGCTCGTGCTCGCGCTCTGCGCGGCGCTCGCCAACCCCGCGCTCGGGTTCTACCTCCCGGGCGTGGCGCCCCAGGACTACGCCAGGGTACGCGGCGCCCCCCGTCCCTCCCGCCCCAGATCAACATTTTCATTTCCACGGCTCACCAACGTTCAGTCGATTTTCCTCGCACGCGTTCGACCCCGTTCGCGCCCCCCCCATCATCCCACGCT
>Ga0257106_1001125_pt1 | contig 13852 bp, 9 predicted proteins | sample LP_taG_3_FD_190177 | JGI IMG/M metagenome (GOLD analysis project Ga0257106, IMG submission 190177) | Marine microbial communities from Northeast Subartic Pacific Ocean, Canada - LP_J_2011_P26_10m | ecosystem: Environmental > Aquatic > Marine > Oceanic | place: Canada: Northeast Subartic Pacific...
GCCGCCTCCGCCGTACGAAGAAGACGACGAATACGAAGCGCCGGGGCCCCCGTAGTTATTGTTGCCTCGATTTTGCGTTTGCGTTTGCTGTTGCCCACTACTAAGACCACCACCACCACCACTCGCTCCCCACGGCGGCGCCGACGGCGTCTCTCTCGCGTAATAGTTATCCTTGTTGTTCGACGCGTACGATGCCTCCTCCTCGCCAAAGGCGTTCGATTTCGCATCGCTGGGCACCCACTTAATCGCCCGATTCGCCCCGGGACCGGACAACCGATCGCCGTTGGAAACGACCAAAGGCGGCGACGCGAACGCGTCTTTGTATTGATTCTTCTCTTCTTCTCCGTAGTAGTAGTTGTTGTTGTTGTTGTTGTTCTCAGACGACGACGAATAAAACGAAGAAGCGCTTTTTGTAGATTTCGCTTTTCCGATTTCAAATCTCCCCGTCTTTGTCGTCGGAGGATAAAGCGAAGAACGAAACGAAAAAAATCGAGATGCCGTCGCCGCGCCGCATCTCGTCGAGGAGGAGGCAGCCAAGGAAGAGGCAGAAGAGGAGGAGGATTTGAGCGAGAAGATATATAAACGAAGTGGACGCAAAGACGCAGACATTTTACTCCTAATGTGTAACGCGTGGAGAATTTTTGAAAAAAACGAGAGTTTTCACATTTTTTTTTTCCTCGAAAAATCGAAAAGCCAGCAGCCGCGTGGTGTCCAATTTCACATCCAATGTCTCTCACTAATCTTGCGCATACTTATTACGCGCACACTTACACTCACACGGATATCATCTGTCAGCCTTTTGCGAAAAGAAGAGATCGAGAGACGAGGCCTCGTCCCGTTTTAAAAAAAAATGACAGCCGAGTACTACTCGGGAGGTGGCGTCCCCCCTTCAAATCATCATCATCACAAAGACGTCCGCTTGCACCTCGCGCTGTTCGCGATACAATGCGTCTGCGCGATATACAACACCTTGTGCCAACTCTTCTTGAGTAAAAACAACTCTACTAACGATGATTGGCGCGCGGTGTTGGTGTTTTCCTTGTACAGGGACGTTTTAGCGGCGCCGTTGCTTTACGTGTGCGCGTTTTTGCACGATTCTCACCAACAACATGTCAGCGGTTTAGTCTCGTCAAACTTCAGATGGTTCCCGAGTTCGCAAGATTTCCCGCGAGTGTTATCGCAAGCCTTTTTGGGGATTTTTTGCAACCAACTCGCATCTTTACTCGGGATTCAACTCGTCGGAGCGGTGATGGCATCTTTAGTACATCTGGCGACACCGATGTGTGCGATGGCGATCGCGGTGTATTTAGGACAAGAGAAGTTGAACGCGTTCATAGCGAGCGGAGTGGTGGTGGCGTGCGTAGGCGCGATGAGTATGAGCGCGATTGACGCGTACTTGAAAGACGTCAGCGTGGAAGAGGAGAAAAAAGAGAGCTCGCCGGTTGGGTTGTTTGCGTTGTTTGTGGGGAGTTTGGCGAGCGCGGTGTATTATAATGTACAAAAGATTACGTTGAAGAAGAAAGAGAACGTGCCGTTGATGGTGACGGCGTGGGAGTACGCCTTCGGGGCGTCCATGATGGCGTTGTGTGCGGTGATTTGCGTGCCGTTTGGCAATGAGGCAGAAGTATACGCGTACGATGGCGAGAACAGCGTGTCGTCCATAGCCGCAAACGCCATCGCCTCCGGAGGAAGGAGCGCTGCGAATAAAAGGTGGGTGTTGGAAACGGAAGGCTTGTACGCTCTCTTCTTCGCCGTCGTGTTCAACTCCATCTTAAAGTACGCTTTGAGCGCGTATTGCAACAAAAGAGCCGGAGTGACGTTACTCACCGTCTATTCCACGCTACAACCCGTAGTCACCGCCGTTTTAGCGCTTTTACTCTTATCCCAACCCTTACGGTGGGGCTACGTCGGCGCGTTTGCCATTTTTTACGGCGTCTGGTTAGTCGCCAAAGGAAGAGATCTGAACGCGACGAGCGGGAAGATGAAGTACGACGATTCCGCGCCAACAACAACATCAACAACAATATCAACAACATCGAATACTAATAACACTAGAAATAAAAAAGAGGAACAACCGTACAGTAGTCTTAGCAATAGCAAAGAGTTACGCGTTTAGAATTTAATTATTTGTAAATAGTACGCGGATGATACGCGATTGGTTATGTATATATGTGCGCTCTCTTTCATCGAAATCTCTTCACTTTCAGAGACTGTTCAGACCTTTTGAAACCAAAATTCAAACTATATATGTTCGTAAACGTGCTCGTCGCCGCGGCGTCCGCGACGACAACTTTCTTCGTCTCTCGTCGTAAAAGTCGTAATGGTGAAAACAAAACGAACTTTGAGCAGGTATGTACGCGAAAGCGTTTTCTTTTGAGCAACGAAACTCGCAACAAAACGTTCCTCGCGGGGAAGAATTTCAAAATGTAATCCGCTGACACCAAAACGCTTCGTTTCTTTTTTCACATCAGGAGAACAATATAACCGCCAATTTCCCGCCATTTTTAGCGCGAGATGATGGGTGTTACTGCCGACAGTGTCCCCCGGATGATTCTTCGCCCGTTTCCTCCTCCTCCGCTTCTTTTGATGAAGGAGAAAACAAGGAAAATTTTGGACTCGATTCACCACCAAAGAAGAAACCAAATCCACTCTCGAAGGAAAAACGAGAGCGCTATTTATCCTGGGACGATTATTTCATGACCGTGGCGTTTTTGAGCAGCCAGAGGAGCAAAGATCCGAATAAACAAGTTGGGGCGGTGATTGCGTCGGAGTCAAAGTTGATATTGGGTAGGTTTTTTTTAATCTTATCGTTGTTGTTTGATTTGCGTCGTCTCGCTCGCTCGTCGCTCTCTCTTCTCGAAGCGGCGTTGACATTTTTTTGTGACTACATGAACAGGTGTGGGATACAACGGTTTCCCGCGAGGGTGCGGCGACGACGCCTTACCGTGGGCCAAGAAAAGTCCCACGGGCGATCCTCTCGAAACCAAATACGCGTACGTGTGCCACGCGGAGATGAACGCCATCATGAACAAAAATTCCGCGGACGTGAAGAACGGAACCATGTACGTGACCATGTATCCGTGCAACGAGTGCGCGAAGTTGATGATTCAAGCCGGGATTAGAGAGGTGGTGTATTGCGAAGGGAAGTTGAACAAGGACGATCGCGATAATAATAGTAATAAGAATAGTGCCAGTAAGAACAATAATAATAGTAAGAAGGTGTTCGGAGAGAACACGAAGAATATCATCGACGGAGCGAGAGTAGCGACCGCGGCGGAGAAAAAAGAGGAAAAGAAAGTCGACCCGTCCTATTTTGCAAGCCAGAAGCTCCTCGCGTTGGCCGGTGTCACCGTTCGGCAATTCGAGCCGAAAGTGAAAGTCGATTTGACGTATTTACGCGATTAATATTAATTTAAGTCGTGTTGTTTTAAGTACCTTTCAAATAACACGCGGCGGATCTCTTCTTTTTATTCTACATTTATATATTTTGTTCAATACGCATCTCTCGCGCGCACTATGTGCGAGAGCGTCGTTTAGAATTCCTTCTCCCATCCCGGCTCTCTCACTCTTTTTGTCTCTCTTTCTGTATTTTATAATATATTTCTCGTCGTTTTTTATTAGCAGCGCGTTCTTATAAATAAACAAACAGCTCAAATTAGTTGCCCTTCGCTTGCTCTCTTTCCTTCGCGTCGCTAATCTCCTCGACCGTTTCCCACTCGACCGCGCAATCCTCGGTGCACTCCTTAGCCGCTTTCAACGCGATTTCCAAAGACTTGGAAAGTTCCTTCACTCTCGCGCTCTCCTTCACTTTACCTTGAACTTTGCCCAAACTCTTCGCCGCGGTTTCGATGGAATCCAAAACCGCCTTGTCCATGTCCCCAGACTTGGCCGCTTTCAATGCATCTTGGGAAGCTTTGATAAACGCCAAATCTTCTTTGGACACTTCCGCATCGACCGCCGCCGGTTCTTTCTTGGCGTGCGCGGACGCGGCGGAGATTTCCTCCACCACGTCCCAGTTCGCGGCGCAATCGTCCACGCATTCTTGCGCGTTTTTGATGGCATCTTCCAAAGCTTTGGACACCGCGGCTTGGTCCGCCATGCGGACGATCGTGTTCACTCTACGAGCAGATGTGGTCTTTTGCTGTTTTGTGGTGATGAGATCGATGAAAATGTTTGAGAAAGACAGAAAGAGGGTCAGTAATCCTCTCGGTAGGTTCGTTTCCCCGGCGGGGAGATCATCGCTTTGGCCCTCGAGATGATATCATCTCTGCGCTTTCCTCTTCTTTTGCTAAAGAAATCAAAGCGAGGCGCGAACAAAAATAACAACAAGAAAAACAACACGTTCGTGTCCTTTTCGTCTCCGAAAGAACAATCAAAGCGTCCTCCAAAGTCGAAAGAGGAAATAACGTGATGGTGATGACGCGATCGATTACTCCGCTAAAAGAGAACTAATAATCCACCCAAAATTCAACGCTTCTTTCGAGGAGAAAAGCAGAGAGCAACGAGTAAAGCGAGGAGTTACTCATCACAAAGAAGATAAAACGCGCAATAATCGTACCTGTCTCGTGATCACTTTGCAGTGCGCGAACGCGGAGGCTCTTTGGGCGATCATGGATTGCATCTTGTTCTTGTTTGTCTGTATGTTTTTGAAGTAAATTCTCGGGCGGAAATGTCTCAGACGGTTTTCAAGTAAAAACCCTAAACTCTTATCTTGTTTTTCCTCCTGTTTTAGAGAGGAGCTAACGCGTGAGGTAGGAGCGGGGAGTATATATAACAGACAACTTCCAGACAACTTTAAGACAACTTCGAAGACATATATACTGGTAGTAGCGTTAAGAAGAAGGAGGAGGAGGAGGAGGAGAAGAAGAGTCCTCCAAAGCGTTTGATGTGTGTTAATATATATATCTTTATATCTTTTCTTATCTCGTATAAACAACACCCGTCTGTCTTCTCGTTCTCGTTCGTTTATTTTTATCCTTCTTTTCTTTTCTGTTGTGTGGGCTATGTTCTTTTAATAAAGTCTTTTCTCTCCTCTTTCTCTCTCTCTCTCTCTCATACACTTTGTTGAATTCTCTTTTTTAAGCGCCGCACATGAACTTGGCCGCCTCGACTAAATCGCTCGCTCTTTTCACGACTTCTTTCTCCATCTCCCCGGCGTACGGCACCGGGGCGTCTTCCATGCACAAACGCATCACCGGCGCGTCCAACTCGTCAAACAAGTTTTCGGAAACGATGGCGGATAACGTCGCGCCGACACCACCGGTTCGCGTACTTTCGTCCAAGATTATCAACTTGTGCGTGCGTTCGAGAGAAGATTGGATGGTTCTCCAATCGACTGGTTTCATGCACGTCATTTCGATGAAATCAAACTCGATGCCGCTGGCGGCTAACTCTTTCATGGCTTCTTCAGATTCCTTGACGCCGTGTAAATACGTAACCACCGTGATCGCTTTGTTCGCCTTAACCGCCGCGTCCGAAGCCTTCGCGTGTTGCGTGGACTTGTGCAACGGTAAGAATTGGTTCGGGTTGCACGGACCTCTGGTCTTCATCATCTTCACCGGCAACAACAAAACGCCCGGCCCGTTGTCGCGAATCATAGATTTCGCTAAACCGTACGCCTCGTTCGGTTTACTCGCGGAGCAAATCTTCAAACCAGGGATGCCCATGATGTACGCGTGGAACGGTTGCGAGTGCTCCGCACCAAGCGATTGGTTCGGCGCGGTACCACCGGCACCGATGACGGTCATTGGCATTTTGAACTGCCCGCCGGTGGTGGCGTACGTGTTCCCGGCGGAAGAGAGTTCCGCCATGCCGTAGATACCAAAGTTTGCGTTCATCAACTCCACGATCGGCCTGTATCCGTTCATGGCTTCACCCAAGGCTTTACCGATGAAGTGACCTTCGTCGATGATTTCATCCGCGGCTCGCAATCTCCCGAACGCTTGTTGCGTGTTCGCCGGAATGTTGTACGAAGACCCGGCTTGTAAATCCTCGGCGTGCGCCAAACACGTCGGGTCTCTCAACATTTCTTCCAAAACTGCCAAGTTGACCGCGTCGCCGATGGAAATACCTTGCGGTGTATCGCACAATCCTCTCAAGTCCGCGATTCGCTTTTCCAACCCAGCTAAAGTGTTCGGGTCGACGATTTTCTTCGTCGTTTCTTGCGCCTTGGCCAAACCCATCTCCGGTTCGCGTTGCGAGTAATCCACTTGCCCGTTCGGATCTGGGTACTCCAACTCCGCCGCTAAACTCGGTGGCGGTGGCGGAGACGCGTCCGCAAAGTCCAACGCTCTCTTCACTTCGTCCTTCGCTTTCTTTGTCAACGCTTGCAAATCCAAACCTTGCGCGTGCGCGGACTGTTCGAAAATCGTAATCGGGTCGCACTCTTTTCTCGCCCATCTCTTCTCGTCCTTGCGGTTTCTCTCGTGTTCTGGATCCGCCGGCGAGTGACCGTTAAATCGAAACGTGTGCACTTGCAAAATTGCCGGACCTTTCGTTCTCACGTGGTTAATCGCCGCTTTACCAACCTTCAAGACATCCGTCACGTCTTGGCCGTCGACCAAGACGCCCGGGACGCCATAATGCTTCCCTTGCTCAAACACCGACTGGTTTTGCGCGACATCCTTCGTGAACGTGTTAATCGCTCTCCCGTTATCGATAACCAAGAACAAAATCGGCAAATTCTCCTTCGCGGCGGCGTTCAAGCACTCCGCCATTCTCCCGTTTTGCGCGCCGCCTTCGCCGACAAACACAATCGCGATGCGTTCGTCCTCCATACCTTCCTTGCCTAAAAACTTATCCAAAACGATCGATCTCGCGGCGCCAACCGCGTACGGTAACTGCTCAGAAACCAACGCCCATCCACCTTGGAAGTTATTCTCCACGTCGTAAATGTGCATACTTCCTCCCGTACCTCTGCACGTCCCGCCGTCTTTCCCGTACAACTCCGCCATAACTTTACCGGCGTCCACGCCGCAGGCGATGGCGTGACAATGATCTCTGTAATACGAGTGCTTCAAATCAGACTTGCGAATGCTGTTCGCCAACAAGGCTGGAATAGACTCTTGCCCGTTATCCAAGTGCATGAACCCGCGAATCTTCCCGCCCATGTACGACTGGTTGCACTCGTTTTCAAAGTCTCTGCACAACTGCATCATCTCGTACGCGTTTTCCAACTCTTCCTTGGTCAATCCCCCAAACGTTTTTAAATCCTCCTCGGAGGTTTTAAACTCCGATTTCAAAACCGTTTGCGCGTCCTCCCACGGGGTCGAGATGCGCAAACGCTCCAGGTTTTTCGGGACGTCTTCCTTCTTTGTCGTCGTTTTCGCGGCTGCCGCTTTTGCGAAGCATCTCAATCCTCCTCTCTCGTTGTTCTTGTTCGTGTTGTAATTGTTGCGCGTTTTATTCGTAGTAGTAGTAGTATTCAAAACGTGGTGTCGTCGTCCTCCCAGCAGCGCGAAACTCGTCGCCCGTGTCGTCGTCATCATCTTTATTAAACAACAACACGTTTCGATGTTGTATCAAGAAGCCCCGCTCTCAAAGTAAATCGTTATGCCTCTCGGGAAAAGAATGAATGAGTAACGCTATTAAAAACGCTATCCACAGGAGTCAAGGAGTCGCTTTATTTTTTTTTTGTGGCAACCAACCGCTTTTTCTTTCTTTTCTGCGGTTGGTTTTTTTTCGTGGTCGAGGGTTGATTTTTCACCTTTTTTTTACGGAGGAGGAGCTCTTTTTTTTTTCCGAAAAGCGTCCCCTTCCTCTCTTGTTCGGGGCGTCCTTTACTCACAAAAAGTCACCATTTATCCAATACTAATAATCGGGTCACAAAACGCGCGCGGATATATATACATAACACGCATGCATTCCAAAACAGAATAAACACGCGTTTTCGTAAGAACAGCGGAGGAGGTTTTTGTGCTTTTCACTCCCTCTCTCTTTTGAGACGATGTTTTTGACGACGATGAAAACTACTTTTTTGAAGACGTTGTCGTTTGGAGAGAGGAGGAACGAACAACATCCCCAAGCGACGACAAAAACATCATCCTTGGCGAAAAGGAAAAGGAAAAGGAAGCGTTTGATGATATCTTCTTCTCCTCGCCGGGCGAGGACGATGAAGGCGTCGTCTGAATCGTCGTCGTCCGAGAAGAAGAGGAGCGAAAGAGTGCTCTTAGAAGAAAAAGAAACGACGAAGAGTAGTAAGAATAATGATAAAGATGATAATACGAACGCAACAACATTAACAACAACAACATCGAGAGAGGTTTTACTGGCTGAATGCGCCGCGGACGCCAAAAGCGCGTCGTTCTCGACGTGCGCGGATTCGTGCGAGGCGAACGTCGTCTTACTCGAGAACGAGTTACCGACCGCGGCGAAACGGCTGGAGTTTAAAAACGACGACATCGACAATCGCCCGGGCGTGTATCATCGAGTGGGGAACTCGACGACGGAACAGGCGTTGGCGAATTCGGTGAATATTCTGTTAGGCGTTGGGACGTTATCGGTACCGTACGCGTTGAGAGAGAGCGGATGGGCCGGGATCATAGTTTTATTGTTGTTGGGAGCGACGACGAATTACACCGGGAAGACGTTGATTCGATGTCAAAGGCGAGGCTCTTTGCCGATGCGAACGAATTTTAACACGTACTCGGACGTGAACGAAGACGGGAGCGTGACGGTTGTTAAAAAAGCGAGGAGAGCGTTAACCACGTATGAAGATATCGGTGAAGCGGCGTTTGGAGAGTTTGGGAGAAGTTTGATTAGTTGGGTGCTGTACGCCGAGTTGATCGGGACGTGCGGTTTGTTTTTCATCTTAGAAGGCGATCATTTGAAGTTGTTGTTTGAATCGACGATGTCGCAATCGAAAGAGACGCTGATGTTGTTAGCTGCCGGTGTTATGATCCCTACGACTTGGTTGGTTGATTTATCGAAACTTTCACTCATTGGCGCGTTGGGATTTGTCGCCTCGGTCGGTTTAACCGGAGTCGTCGGGTGGGATTTAATTCAAGCGTTGACGAATCCGAGCGGGTACGAGTTTCCGCACACGGCTTTGGTTCATTATTCCACGTACCCTTTATCTTTCGGTTTGTTAGCGTTCGTGTTCGCAGGACACGCGGTGTTTCCTGCGATATACACGTCCATGCAAAAACCGGAAGAGTATGAGTCTATGTTAGACAAGACTTACGGGGTCGTCATGATTAACTGTTTACTGCTGGGATGCGCGGGGTATTTCTTATTCGGCGACCAAGTGTCCTCGGAGGTGACGTTAGATTTACCAGCTGGAATTATTAGCACGATTGCTCTAGGATTAATCACGATCAACCCGCTCGCTAAGTTCGCGTTAACGATGGACCCGGTCGCTCGAGGCGTAGAGGAGAAGTTCAATTTAGACACATCGAAAGCTGAAAATTTACTTCCCGCGAGAGTCTCTAGGACTGGTTTAGGATTGTTCGCGCTCGGTTTAGCCGTGAAACTTCCTTTTTTCGGCGTAGCCATGAGCTTAGTCGGCGCCGTGCTGACTTTATCGGTTAGTCTTATCTTTCCAACCGCGTGTTATTTAAAAATGTTCGGCGACGAGTTAGACGCCAAGGAGAAGTGGTTGAATTACGCCATCGTCGGTCTTGGATTTTTGTGCGTCGGAAGCGGCACGTACTCGGCGGTGAGCGCTTTGATGGACGCCAGCTCAGACTTTGGCATGTAGATATTAGAGGAGAGGTGCCTTCGGGTAGACATATAGATAGCAGCAACACGAATTTGTACATATTATTATTAGAAGTCAAAAAGCTAAGTTCACAGAGGAAAAACTAAATCTATCATCATCATCGTCATCATCATCGCAAACTGGTCCCTCGAAAACTCCCACCATCTTTCACAATCTCAAAACACACTTTCATCCACCACACGGGAAACACGATCCAAATCACGTTCGCGAATAGCACCACCATTTTGCTCCCGAAACTCGCCCGTTCGTAATAGCGCTGATACGTGTAATTCGAAAAGTAAATAACCGTCCCATACATCATCTGATAGTTAAATATCAACCCAATCAACCCGTACGCCAACGGCGATACGCCATACCTGCTCAAATCGTACGTCGCTCCAACCGTCATTGCAATCGTCGGCGCAATCGTCACAAATCCGTTTCCGGTATCCACCCAAAACCCCCAACTTTGCGTCTGGACGTAACTCGGGTCCAACAGAGCGTACGTGGACCAAATCACGTGCCAATGTTTTAAACTCAAAGCTTCCCGAAGCGTGATTTTCTCGAACAAACACAAAGGCGTCGGTAAATCTCCTCCTCCTCGTCGTTTTTCCACTTCCTTCTTCAACTTTCGGTACGTTTTTTGCACCTCGTTTTGGTGCACGAATAAACTCATCTCCCATATGCATATGAGAACGTTCACGGCGTTGAAAAGCGTCAACAACGCGTGCGTGAAGTTGATTCTTTTCTCATTAACATCGTGATATAAATCATAATGGACTTTGACGAACGGGAGCCAGAAAAGAAGAACGAATGCGGTCACGTACGTGAACGCGTGCAGTTTTGGCCCCCCCTTTTCGCTGCTGCTGCTCCTCATTCTTCTTCTCGGTTCGTCGTCGTGTGCTCCTCTCGGTAAAGAGCAGCTTTTGCCGTGCAAAGTTGTGTGCTTGTTTAGTCAATCGGATATGAGGAGTTTTTAAACTCTCTTTTCGTCCCCTCTGTCCAAAGAAATTTCTTAATTTGAGAAAAACGGTTCTTTAAAAAAAAAAAAAAGCAAAAAAAAAGCTAATTAATAAGCGCACCTTTCCCTTCTTCGCTTTGAACGGGCGCCGTCGCGCGCTGTTGTTGTTCTCGTTGCAGTAAACGAACGAGAGAAGGAGAATAGAAGGAAACGACGACGAAAACAAAAACAAACGAGAGACGGAAAAAAGATGTTGAAAGCAAAAACATCTGTTTCGGTAAATGTAAACATTTATATATAATTCTCTTAAACTCTTGTTTTGTTAACACCCGGCAACAACGATTCGCGATTGATGATGGCGTTTTTCTCACCGTAAGTAACCACCACTTTTACCCCCTTTTACCACGCAGGAGAACTATGAGGACGCGAAGATGGATGATGATTTTCTTACCTTCTTTCGAGTCGAAGATATTTCCTTGAAAGATATCGATCTGAACGTGGAGAGAGATTACGAAGATTTTGATCTCGACGCGCTTTTTTTAAAGAGCAGCAATGTGACTTTTAGCAGCGAAGAAACAACAACCACGGAGGAGAAGGAAGAGGATCAAAAGAAGATGAAGAAGATAAAGGTCAAAAAAGACGAAGACGAGGACGAGGATGCGATGATGCGCGCGTTTCTGTTCAACTGCGCGGACGAATACGTGGAAAAGTTTTGGACCGTGAGCGAGGACGTATTTTTGAACAAAATGTGGCAAAAACCTTCGACAAAACCGACTCTGTCGTCGGTGTCTTCGGATGCGACTTCCGAAGAAGACGAATCTTCGGGTGCTCTGTTTTTGGATCGATTGGAAGCGCTCGCGAAGGAGGACGAAGACGTCAAGGCGTTGTTTTTCTTGGACGATGTGATTCCCGCGGCTGAAGATGGCAACGAAGAAAAAGGTTTTGATCTTTCACGCATGACGTTGAGCGAGGACATAAGAGGGAATAAAAATGTTCTCGGGGAGAAGTTGGCGGCAAACGTTCGAAGGCACGCGAGAGACGTGTTACTGTTCGAGCTCGAACGCGCTGGATTTCTCACCGCCGCCGAAAAGAAGACGAAGAAGAAGACGAAGAAACAGGATGAAAAGGAAGAGGATACGAACGCGACGATACCAACCTCCCCCACGCGAACTCCCAAGAAATCTTCTACGATACAACCGCAGCCGTGGGATAATCTTTCCTTCGCCATCGATCGCATTCGAGAGTTGCAAAAAAGCGTCGTCGCGTGCGCTTTGTCCAGATCATTAAATCCCTCGAAAAACAATTCCGACGACCAAAAAATCAACATCGTCGCCGATAACGTGTGCTCGAGTTTGCGAGATTTGAACAACATCGAAACTCGTCAACTGAATCGCGCAAAGAAGGCTATGAAAACGACTTTATCCGTCCCAGACGGGCGCGTGTTGCGAGTCATCGAAGATAAGTTCAAACATTCCAGGAAAGTTGCTCTGGTGGCCTTTGAAAAGTTTTGCGCAAAGACGACGACGACGTGCGAACAGAATTCTATTCCTCGCGATGACCAGGAGAACGATAAAAAGTTGGTGAACACGCCCACTCGTGATAAGAAACATTTGAAGAGTGAAGAAGAGACGCGCGGCGAGAATGATGACGTCGACGACGACGACGACGATGAAGGAGAAAAATCGAAACGACACGGGAAACGCGTAAAAAAAATTCTCTCAGAGTGGCTGTATGAAAACTTTTATCCGACGGGCACCAGAAAGCGACCGGTACCGACAAAAGTGGAGAAGAAAATGTTAGCCCAGAAAACTGGGTTGACGCAAACGCAAGTGACAGATTGGTTCGTAAACGCGCGGGCGAGGTTGTGGAAACCGAGAGTGGAAGGCATCGTGCGTTCGGTCATCGACGAGTTGAAGAACAAGGAAGGAATGTGAATAACGCGACGACGACGACGGCGGCGACGGTTAATATCTTCTGGTATTATTATTATTATTATTATTATATTATCATACCGTTATCACATCTTTCACTCTCTCTTTCTCTCTCGCGCTCTTCTCTTCGTCGCACTCGCGTTGAGAGAACACGCGAGAAGTTTTTACGGTTGCATCGTGTTCGCGGCTTCGTACGCCAACAATCGATCCTCCTCTCTTTTAAACGCCAAAAACTCCTCGCTCGGTTTCGGATGCGTCTTGCCGTTTTCCGTCTCGTAAAAATCTCGTATCTTTGGAATGTGTTCGGGCACGATAATCTGCCCCTCGTACTCCGGATCCGCGCCGTGCCTTTTCAACGCCTCCATCGCTTCCTCGTTTTGCATATTCTCCGCCCAACGATACGGCGTATCCCCGGCGTTATTCGACGCGTTCACTTTCGCCCCGAGCGAAACCAACAAATCGATCCCTTCCACCCAATTATCGTACGCCGCGTTAAACAACGGCGTGTTCCCAGCCGCTTCGACCTCGTTCACGTCCATCTTCTCTGTCTCGATTAAATCTCTGATCAGATTCTCGTCTCGTCGAAACACCGCTCGGTGAATCTTCATCGGACCAACCACGCCTCTCCCGCGCATGGACCCGCCGCCGTCCTCTTTCACGCCGATGCACCCGTACTTTAAGGGGAACGGGCCGGAAACGCGTTTGTACCACGGTTCGATTTCCGTCATTTGTTTACTATATAGTTTGTTGTTCGTTGAAAATCTAATGCGTTTTGGCTCTTTTTTTAAGCGTTTTTAATAAAATTAAAGTGTTTAGGGTTTTTGACGTCTTTCAAACCACCCTTTAAAATTCCAGTCAATCGTCAGTCTTGCGCTATATCTTATTAAAGAAAAGAGAGAGAGAGAGAGTCAAGAAGAGAGACGGATCGAACGCAGGGGAGAGACAAAAATAATGGGTCTCTTCGATGGTTTTCCCTCCTCCTCCTCTAAAACTTCGTCTTCTTTAAACGCCTCCTCCTCTAAAAACGACGAGTTTCCGATGAATTCTATTATTTCCGACGTCGAAACTTCTCTCGTCGTGACCACAAAGGACAACAACAAGCACAACAACAGAGGAGAAGAAGGAGAAACAATAACGATGGACAACAACAACAACAACAACAATCTCAGCGTCAACGAAATGCCGATGTCGCCGCAACCGTCGAAGGAAAAAGACCCGATAAAACTTTGGGGGGTGAAACTTTTGTTTTCCGAGAGGAGCATC
>Ga0257106_1001127_pt1 | contig 13823 bp, 13 predicted proteins | sample LP_taG_3_FD_190177 | JGI IMG/M metagenome (GOLD analysis project Ga0257106, IMG submission 190177) | Marine microbial communities from Northeast Subartic Pacific Ocean, Canada - LP_J_2011_P26_10m | ecosystem: Environmental > Aquatic > Marine > Oceanic | place: Canada: Northeast Subartic Pacific...
CGCGCCGCGCGGTCCCGCGCGGGCGGCCGCGCGGCCGTCGCGCGCGCTCTAGCGCGCGATCGTCGACGACCCGGCGCGTCGCAGCGCCCTTCCCCGGCCGCTGGGCCCCCGTGGGGGCGCCCGGGGGCGCGGGAGCACCGAAAAAAAAAAAGTGAAAAAAAAAGTGTCAATAGCTCCCATAGCTCGAGGGGTCAAAATTAACCCCGATCTGCTTTATGGTTCATATTTGGCTAGTCATATAATGGGCCTTAGCCCGTGGAGAAGTGGATGAATTTGGCCGCTCGACTAGAGGAACTGACACCTGCGAGCTCGCAACGAAGAGCGTCGTTCATTGCGACCTCCGCATACGGTGATGTATTGGCGTTGAGTCAAAACAACGTCTTACATTATACGCATTCATCATTGCGTGATCTTCGACCAATTCTTGTCGATGGCAATGCGTTTAAGCTCGCTACGTTGACAACAATTCGTTTCAATGCTAGTGCGGAGGCGGTTCTTGTCGCCGGCCCGAATATATTATGCACTGCGGGTTTCCTGAGTTGGACCCAGACGTTGCAGCGAAAAATTACAATTTCTTCGCCAGGTCTTGCCACCACCACGTGGAAGGGATGGGGCGCTGTGCCGCAGAGCCGCATGGAACAGCTCGGTGCTTATCGATCAAGCTTGCAGTGTTAACAGTAGTCTCGTTGATGCGATATTTCCAGCACAATTTGATGATTACATCTGCACACTGGATGCCAACGGCGTGTTGTGCTTCTGGGATGTTGGGAGCAGCAAGGCAACAACTATCATAACCAGGATTCAATGTGCAAGGGCCTTTTGCTTTGGGTCTGCACGGTGAGGATAGGGCAGCGTGCATTTCAAGTAATAATGTGCTTGATGTCAAGCTGTGAATAGGTGGGGACGATTCAATATCTTTGCCGTAACATCAAATCATCTCGCGACTATATGCCCAGTAGCGCCGAGACGATGTTGCATATCACGATCTGAAGTAACAAAGCTGCGCCGCGCCTGCACTGGCACCTTCAAGAGCGGGGATCATGCATTGGCAGCGATCAAATGGCTGGATACTACTTTTCCGAAAATATGTAATAATGAAGTCAAATTCAATGAGAAGGCCGCCTGGGTTGCAGCAGACGAGCACCGATATATGGGGGGAGGTGTGTTGTCTTGCGGGTTGGCACCAATAGAAGCACATCTCGGTGCTCCTATTGAGATTTGTGCCCTCGAAGCACCTGCTAATATCCTTATCCTAGCCACAGAAAACGGCCGTGTGCACGTGATTCTCGTCGAAGAAGAGAACTTGAGCCCTGTGTGGTCGAGTGCACCAGCATCCCTGAAGCTGCACATAGTGGAATCTTTGGTCATGCTCGATGTTGAAGATAGAATCTTTCCGCGTCTTGAGGTTCGCAATAGCGAGATTTACTATGTTCACAATTTTGGCGTCGCAAGCATCAACGTGTGCTGGCCCCGACACCTGCGTACACGCGTCAATGGTGGATTTAATTTAAACACCCTGGTGGCCAAGCAGCCGAGCCTGTGCCGCCACGTTGTGCTAGCATCGGACACAGTTTCCAGGATGGTCGGAGCAGCTATTCATAGGAATTCCGCTTTTGGCTCCCACACATTGCTATGTCTCTAGCTGTGTGGAACATCACGCATGAATTTATCACGTCTGTTCTCCCTAAGGTTGGTTTGGTGATGGTTCTTGTAGCGCTTTTGATATGGCCGCCTACCGATTTGCACAGACTCAGCTCAGCAGTTTCGAAAAAATGCAGCCAGGAGTTCTTGATCTTCACCTCACGAGCGAATTTTCAAACGAGTTGGACTGCAGTCGTGAGGTGTTACACAGAACCTCGATGCAGAGATGTGTTGCAACCTCAATCCATGATGCGCTCAGTGAGCTTAATACCACGTGTGAAGCAATAGAGAAGGATGCAATACTGAGGTTTCGTCATCTTGCGCGCTGCTCAAATGCGATGACCGCTGTTCTCAAAATGGTTCAAATAACACTCAATCGCCAGTTGAGGGCAAACCGGATAGCCCTGGTTGCGATCAAGCGGCGCAAGGTACTTTGATGATTCATGCCACCATTTTTTTGTGTCAGGCAAACAACGCCCTCAGCAAAGCGATGAAAACCACGGTCGTTCAGACCAACATTCGTCAAATGCGCCTGCGTGATCGTGCAGCCATGCTTATTGATGTCGCAACAGAGCTCCGACCACGTCTCTCTCTTGCAGAGAAACACTATTTCAACAATCTGAAGGCACTCAATACTCAAACTAGGCAGGCTTGCATGCACCTTGACGCTAGGTGCCGTGGGACTTCGCACGAATCTCTCTTTCCAGAATTGAAAGACTGCCAACTTGAATTGGCAGGCGAGCTTCTCGTTGGTCAGACAAAGATTCTCTTGGTTGCTGAAACTATGATGTCCGATATTGAAATATACTCAAGGGAATTACCGCGGGATCGCTAGTCTCCTATCGGCAGTCACAGCTGGCGAGTTCGATTTAGGGTGACTCCAGGGTGGCCCCTACATCAGGCCCTACACGCCGGCAGACGAAGCAGTGGTCTATGTAGACGATGCTGCCATAGGGGAGTTGATGTTGGGCCAGCGCCCTTTGTACGCCCGGGTAGCAGCGCGGGGTAGCTACTGCATGGTAGCCCGGTTCAAGCTAGGCAAGTCACCTTGGTCAATTGCCCAAGAGCGATGTCCAGATCAAGGGGGGCGGGGCACACCAAGTAGGTGATACGCGCCCCCCGTCCTTCGGCGCTTGCTCCTCCTAAGATAAATAGAGCGCCCTGGACGCGGTGGTGGTGCCCGCTGGCTTCGGGGAGACGAACTTCGCGCGGTAGAGCCCAGCGCGTCGCGTTTTGGCGACCGCGCGCGGTCGTGCCAGAACGGCGAGCGGGTCGGGATCCAGTAGATCGACGGCGCTGGATACGGCCCCTGCGTCGCCTGGCGCTCTGGCTACGTGGTAGCAGAGAGTGGCGCACGGCTGAGTTTTCCGCAGCCGCTTATGAGTTTTCCGACATCCGCTGAAAGTGCGCGGATTTTAGCCCTGGTTGAGGAGGCGTTTGAGGGCAAGGAGGCGTAAAGCGGGGGCCCGGCTGTGGGCTCGGAGAGCCGGTTTCGGCGCGCGTCGTCGCTTCGTGCACGCCGCTCTGGGCTTTGGCGCTGGCGACGAGGCCCTGACACCCCTGGACGTCCTCGAAGCTGCTTTGAACGCGGATCTCGCGCGTGTCGACGAACGTCTGGCCGTTACAAGGGCGTCTACCGCCTGCGACAGTGCTTCGAGCGCCGCTCAGACGGCCCCAACGCTGCGCCAGGCGTAGCCCGTCGAGTGCGACGCTTGTCTGGTATCTCCTGGCGTGTCGGACCGCGACGCGGCGCCGCGGAGCGACCGGAATTGTTCGGGACCTTGTGAAAACGCTCCGGAACTACCGAAAGACGTCTTTGAGCGGCATCGGGTCGACGAACACGCCGGCCGTGCTGGTGTTTGACGTGTCAGGCAGCGACGACGCACCAATTGACTCGATCGGACGCGCAAACGCGGTCATCGAGGTCGACTGACGCCCCACAGGGCCCCGAGACCTGATTCGGCCGGTGCGGCCGGTGGACGCGGGCGAGCCATGGGGACGCGCCACGGGTCACCATGGCGTCGCTGTGGCGCGTTTTGAGCTTCGGGCGTCTACACTAGACTAGTGGGGCCCGGGGGCGCCAGGGGCGCCGCCGGGCCTGGTCAGTTTTCTACATGAGGGATGCTGCCCCCCTTGATCTGGACATCGCTCCCAAGTAATTGCCCCGTCGAAATTCATCTGCACAGGACAGCCTTTTAGAGCTCTGCTAGAACTGGAAAAATTTGAGCATTTGTTTAATTGCCAACATCCTGCTCCTTCTCCGCACTTTGGCCCAACTGTGCATCCTGCTGTGGTGTCGAGCCCCCCCACCGAGGCTTCTCTGCAAGGCTCTTACAGATAGGCCTAGCGCAGTAGTTGTCCCGGGGCCGACTACGGACGAAGAACTGCGAATTGCGCAGAAAGCTTCGTATCGGTCGCGGGGTCTGGTCGCAGGGTCTGGTATGGTCTTCAAAATGTCAGATTTGTCGGAGTAAACTGGCAACCACGGAGGACTTCAAAAGGTGCAAACAGAGACCGGGCTTTGATTTTCGGTCCAGGTGCACTCACACCTGAATCCGGGGCGCAATACACATGGCCATCAGTTCCTACGATCAAACTCCTGAGTTGAAATAGTAAAATTTGAGCACCTGAAAAAGAAGCTTGCACGCATATGGAATATGCACGCGCACAATGCTTGAATTGGCATGTTGACAGTCTTTGTTATTACACCAGAAAGCACGCTTGCGCAGATCTGCGTGCGCGATGAGCCCACACAGTGTACAAACGTGTATAGAATAGGGATCCGAGTTTGCAAACATGCGATCGCGCAAGAAACTAGAGACACCATGGGAAATGAGGCAGTCGCGTTCCATCTCACCCATGCGCAGACCTCCGTCTCGTGCCCGGCCTTCCATGGGCTGACGTGTGAGCATTGTGACAGGACCACGCGAACGGGCATGTATTTTATCGTCAACAAGATGTTTCAAGCGCTGGTAGAACGTCGGGCCGAGAAATACCTTCGCGTGAATAATTCGTCCTGTGTGGCCCGAGTACATGACTTCATTTCCATGCCGGTGGTAGCCTAACTCGTGCAAGACCCCGGCTATCTGATCGACGGAAACGTCAGTGAATGGTGTGGCGTCACCTTCCTTGCCTGTAAGCGCGCCTACTTTGGACTGCAAACACTCGACCAAGTGGCCGATGGTCATGCGTGAGGGGATTGCATGAGGATTGACAATGATGTCAGGTGATACACCATCACGAGTCCAAGGCATATCCTCCTGCGCATAAGTCATTCCTATAGTGCCTTTTTGCCCATGCCTTGAGGCAAATTTGTCGCCAATCTGAGGAATTCGAATTGTTCGCGTTCGCACTTTGGTGAATTTCATTCCATCTTGATTTGTTGAAAGCATGACCTTCGAATAGTCATGTAATTTTAGTTGCATGATATAAGCACACCTGATCGACCAGGCCAGATTCATTGGGGCGCATTGTGGTCGATGAATCACGCTTGGAGGGACCACTCCGTTCAGCTTCCAGTCCGGAATGCCATGAGGGCGAAGTTTTACCCACAAGGATATCTGATCCAGACACGCGAACTCCGGGGGAGACGAGACCATCACTATCAATTTTTTCATATGAACCATGGCGCATTGCAGTGCATTCGTCCCTATTTGGTCGCTCGAAAGTCTCTTGAAGATATTCAGGAGAGTCCCAAATTCCTTTGTTGTGTTCCTTGTCAGAGTAAGTCCGATAAAAAGTGGAGCGAAAAAGGCCGCGGTCGATCGCCGCCTGGTTCATGATTAGCGAGTCTTCCTGCGCAATTGCGGTTGGGAAGTGAGGAAGCATGCATGTAAGAATACAAAGTTTCTGACCTGATTATATCCTGTATAACACATGATAGCGACGATGGCATTCACGCCACTTGGAAGTTCCCGGAAGTGGAGATGCTCCATTGCTCGAGTAGTTGCAAGCGGCTTCTGTGGGTAGTGTAGAACGTGTGAGAGAGTGTCCATGCGCTGCTGGAAATTTGACGCATAAATACCCATTGCCTGTTTGCCCATCGCAGACTGATACGTGTTTCGCGGGGACTGATTATGATCTGGGAAAGGAATGATCGAACCACATATACCCAAGATCATTGATGGATGTATTTCACAGTGAGTATATGTCGAAGAGTAAGGCTCATTTAAATCAGATGGGATCATGGCAATCATAGCAGTTTCTTCTTCCTCAGTATCAATCAATTCAACAAGACCCTTCACGAGAAGCTGTGTCCAACCGAGATCGCCGTTTACAAGCTTCTGGACGTGCGACTTACGCAATCTTAACTCTTGGAAAGTAGCCTCTTGTGAACGCACACGCGTGACCGTACTTGCCGCTTCCACTATCAAGAGCGGGCGACACACCCGCCCCGCATCCGTGTAGACACGAAGCTCTTTTTCTTTGATATCCCTAACAACTGAAACTTCAGGATCAATATCGATTTGCCTTCGAAGGGATCTCAAGGTCGACTCTAAGGTTGATGGGTCACGATGAACACCGACCCAGCTCCCATTTACGAAAATTTTCGTTGTACCTGGATCAGCAATAGTTTGCGGCGAAATCTCCTCGAGATTCTCCATTGACCACTCCTCGAGAAATTCGAGAATTGGGCTTTGGGGGCTGCCAACAGAGACGTAAGACATCAAAGCCAAATTTTTAACAAGACCGACAGCCTGACCTTCTGGAGTTTCGGCAGGACAAATGAACCCCCAATGAGTATTATGGAGCTGTCGCGGCTTAGCTTGTTTGCCTTCTCGTCCCAGCGGAGTGTTTAGGCGCCTCAAATGGGAGAGAGTTGATGCATACGTTAGTCTGTTTAGCACTTGTGACACACCAGCACGTGAAGCATCTTTCCTATCACCCCAATTGCCGGTGGCCAGAGAGTATCTGAGCCCATCAGTGACAACACGTGACTTGATCGCAGACCTGTGCCAAAAGCACTAATTCCACGACCACATTTAAAGACGCACGCGAGATTAAAATCACGACCGTCGTCGATACATTTCTGTAGATATGCGAGAACATCCTTGGTGAGCTTCCGAAATAACATTCGAAATAGGCCACCGAGCAGTGGTCCAGCCAGATCAAGACGTTTCTTGCCATAATGATCCCGATCATCTTCGTCAATGCGTTCAAGTGAGCACATCAGCAGTTTGTGAACTATATAGCCAACGAAAAAGGCCTTCTTTGTGTCTGATTGTTCTTCCGTGCCAACGTGCGGTAGAACCTCTTTTTGCAGCAACTCTTTTGCATACTGAACACGCTTTGAACGTCCAATGTTTGTGGCACTTCCACGACGTCCGATGAAATCAAGAGCAATAGTTTGATTTTGAATTACAAAGGCCTCGTCCAAAGATGGTCGTAGTCGTTCCATCATTTCAGTGTCAGAAAAGTCGTAGACTACATGTTCGAGAATATCACGGTCTGCTACAAAACCTATATCACATGCTGCAAGGAGAAGGGTACAACTCTGATGGATGGAAACGACTTACCCAAGGCACGGAAAACAACAATCACCGGCACATCCACCCGAACGTAGGGCAAAGTCACGCGAATCTGGTTTCCCTGTGACTGACCGCGACCTGCCTTATTGTACATTTGCATGTAGATGGTGCTCGTCGGACGAGCGCCGTGTTCCACGTGGGATCGGCACTCGACAACCCAGGAGTACCTGCAAGACCATCAGTGTTTCAGATCAAGATCCTAGAATTTTGTGCATGTAACTGACTTGTGCGGTTGCTTCTTCCGAAAGCAGTACACATGGTTATTAGACATGCGTTCTTGTGCAACAACAACTTTCTCCGAACCATTGATTACAAAATATCCTCCTTGATCGTATATGCACTCACCAAGCTCACAGAGCTCTTTGTCTGATTTATCGGCTAGCACACAAAATCGGCTACGTAACATAATTGGGACATAACCAAGAAACTCCTTCGGCGAGTCAATTCTATGCGTACTGGAACCCCCGTTGATAAGTCGCACCCTTGCTGACACATCGACATGATGCTCTTCGACGACTTGTATCTGATCGTCACCGCTGTGGATCGGTCCAACAACTTCATAGGTGACGGTGGCATATCCATCACTTAGCTTAGTAATCACGCATGGATACCAATCACCATGAATCTCGAGCTCAGCAGCACAACCTTGGCGTAACGGAGATGCTTGTTTTTGCTCGACACAGCTTATGTCAACATACATCGGCGACGCATAAGTCATATTGCGTAGGCGGGCTTCGTGTGGAAACATGTTACTTGTCGTACCATCTTTTTCGGTGGCAGTTGGCTTTGAAACATAGACTTGGTTGAACAGAACAAAATATGTGCTTGGTGTGGCAGCTAGTTGGCCTGGTGCGTACTGCGCTTCCGGCTTGACGACCAGCTCACCGCTGTCGTCCACGAGTTCTTGCATCGTATTTTGAATGAACTCATCGAAAGAGTCTAGTTGTTGCCTAACAAGCCCCTTTTCCGCGAAATACGCACTGATAACAGTCCATGCGTCCTGCATTATAGAAAAATATTACGAATTCATTCATGTAATTGCTTACCTCTTGAGTGATCTCCATCCTGGCGATTGATCTTTTGACCTCCCAGGAGGCCGGCAGTGAACCCGTTCTGGCCGGCAGTGAACCGGGATAGCTCGCTGCTCGGCCACGACCTTAATTAACAATATGGAGTCGCTGCCCTTCTCGTCGCGCTTGCGCTTCTTCCAGACCGCCGCGCGGAGCTGGTTCGTCTCCGCCTTCATCGCGGCGGCTCGAGCGGTCATGCCCGGCGCGATGCACGCTGTGGGCAGCTCCTCGGCTCGCACGCCGGCGCTCTCCCAGCTGGTCCGCGGACGTTCTTCAGATGCACAGGGTTTGAAGTCTCGCGCGCTTAAGGGCCCCAAACCCTGAAGCAGTAGCATATGTGGCTGGGTTGTTTAAGATCCCGAGTCGAATGGAGGGATGCGCTTTTGAGAAGGTCGATGGCAAAGAGTGCTCTGGCACACCCTCACACGGCAGGGCAGTCCCACTAGGCTGCCTCCCCGTGTCGGAGTTTACTATCTCGCTACCTTTGGCAAGCTCTACCTCGGCGCCATGGCCGCCGATGTGGAAAATTCGTGTTGCATCTGAAAGCCGGCACCGTCGTCTTGCGCGCAGAGCCAATAACTCAAAAACTTCAACAGCACCATAAACTCGGCATTCTATTCAACCCAGCCACATATCCTAACTAGGTGTATTATTTCTGCTTTAGCTTTCGTTGTGAATAACGCTGTGTTTGGCCATGGCGACAATTGCGATGCAGAAACGGATGAACTTGGAGATGAATTCTTTGCAAGTCAAATCGGACTGGCATACTAGACAGGTAGCCCCTCACCCCTTCTTTGACTTTCGTTCTCCCCTCCGTTCCGACGATATTTGATAACCCGTAGATGATTATGGAGCGGAAGAGGTTGGATGACCTCGACGAGGCGCTCAAACAAGCAGACGAGCAGATCAAAACGTTTCGCATGTCCACCAAGAAAACCGCGGTCGATTTGTTGAATCAGCATCGCTTTACAGCACAGCCGGCTAAAGCTCGAACAGATGGCATCGACCCCTCAAAGCTAGCGGAAACTTCTCGGAAGAAGCTGATATCGTCCTTTGAACATCGGCTCAACAATATGCGAATCCGGCTTTCTCAGACGGAGAATCATAACGAGAAGCTCAAGTCCCAGATTGATTCTTTGCGGAGGCACAGAATGACCTCGAATAAGTCTCGTGAGAAAATAGAAAAATCTATAAAAGAGATAAAACGCCTTGTAGAGGGTGTGCTCGAACGCAGTCGTGGTGTTTCAGAGGCGCGGGAGAATGTAATCGAACAACTACATGAGTTGCATCGACAACAAAACGAGGATAGAGATAGATTTTCTGAGCAGATGAAAGCATTAGCTGAATTCATCGACAAGCAGAATCGGGAGTTCGAAGAATCCATGGCAGCAGCCGCCGTTTCAACAACACGGGGGGGGGCGGACGAGGAGCCCTTGACGCGTGGACTCATGACTATTGAAGAGGAAAAAATGAAAACAGAGCTTGTCGAGGAGCTAACCAAGCAGATAGAAAACGAAAAAATTTCAATGCAACATACAGAGGCGAAGATCGCCCTGTACCGGACTTCTTTTGACGAACTCAAGCGAGTAAGTGGAATTGATGATTTGAAAGAGATTGTTCACAAGTATGTCAAGTCAGAAGAGGAAACTTTCTCCCTTTTCAATTATGTTCAAGCCCAAAACCAAGAGACCGATTGGACTCTCGAGCGTCATACGCGCCTTGAGGAAGAGATTAAGTCATATGAGGAGAAATTAAGTGATGAAGAGGCCCAGCGCGCTGAGGCCATGGCTGATCTCCAAGGCAAATGGCGAAACGCGAAGGAAGCTACAGACGAGTGCAGTCACGCGGCCCAAGAAGCACAGCGCACACTGGAGCGTATCGCCAAAAAGGTCCAATCTCTATTCTTCAAAATCCAATGTGATCAGCTGACAACAGGAGCTCGCGAGACTAAGGGCACTAAAGGAGCTGCTCAGAAAGCCAATATTGGTCGTCCTGACAGTCGCCTTGCATTGCTATCTGGCCAGGGTGTTACCGAGTCGAATATTCTCGCGTATGCCGAGCTCATCGAGCAACGCGCTCTTGAGATCATGTCAGACTACACACGTCGTATGAACCACCAAGAGCAACGTCACATGACGCCTGTACTTGATCCGAGTCGCAGCATTAGTATTGTTAATCAACAGGACCAGATAAAAGCCCCTGACATCGATGCCGATGATGAGGAAGATAATGAAGACGACGGTCGCCCAATTGCCCTCGAAGAGATGCGTCGTCGAACTGCAGAGAGGATATCAAAAAAGCACCAGGCTATGCGCCTTGGCGTGAAACGACGAGACCACCAGGCTCAGAACAAAGGCTCGTCTACTGCAAGAGCCACCAAGCAAAATTAATGAAGTACCTAACCTTTACTGTGTGATAGATACAGCTAATCGGGATGTCCGACCTCAATACAAGGAGGCGACCTTAATAAACACAACAATTAGGCCCCGTATTAAAAAGGCATGTCGCTCTTTGGATGCCCTGGCAGGTACATATCCCGCTGGCGCAACATATCAAATGCCGCTTTAAGTTTGGTTTTGGACCTCAAATCCTGCACTCCACCCTTGACTTCAAACGCGGCGCTTGACCTTCACGAGGTACCTCAAACACACTACCCAGGCCTTCGAAAGTACCTCAAGCACGCCACTCACGCCTCAGAGTGCCCAGAGCGCCTCAAACTACACTTCATGGATAAGGCCCTGCAGCCGCCCCAGCCCGAAATACCTTGCGACGTTTGTATAAAGGGAGCTGAGTGTAAGGCAAGCTCCGGGGCCTTTTGAGGGTCCTTTTTGGATTTACCTACGCCAGACTGGGGGCGTTCAAGTGGGAGCAACTCGAAAATAGGCAAGTCATGACAGCAACAACTGCTAGTCTCGTTTGAGCGACCATGGGCTACTACGCAGGGCTACTAGGGCCCGGGCAGACGACAGCCGAGTAAACTAGCCAGCACCAGGGGTCCAATTTGAAATCCCTGTTCCCTTGGACCTGCAGCTGGGGCTTTCTAGCCCGGTCCCTTAGCCACCTGTCTAGCTCGGACGACGACTCGGACTCCGAGCCCTAAACTGGAATCCCGCTCAGCAGGCTGGATCCGCTGGCCCCGCCGGCCGCCCGTCGCGCGCCCACTGTGCCCCCCTCGCCCCCCCTGTTGTGCCGGCCACCCCCCCGCACCCCGAGGCCTCTCCAGATAGGCCGGGCGCGGTGACTGTGTCTCGCATCGTGGCTAGAAACTCCGGGCACCCGGAGCCGTATACTGGAACTAGAACCGTTCTAGTTTGTTCTAGTAGGCCCCGGGGCCCCGGGGCCGCCGCCGGCGGCGGAACCTCGCCCAGAAATCCCCCCCTGCGCTGGAGGGGGCCCCAGGGGACCCGAAACACCCCCGACAATTTTTGGTCGGCGGCTGGGGGCTTTACTCAGGCGCTGGGGGGCCGGGTGGGGTCCAAACTAGAAAGCGTCGAATTTCCCGCGTTCGCATATTGCCAGCTCGGAGTGGTCGAAACTCGAGATTCTAACCAGCACGGCCTTCGTACTGTCGCCGAGGGGTGAGGTGCTATTGTCGGTGGTTGTCGGGTTCGGCTTGCGAGGTCTGAAACCCAACAGTGACCGCGCGCGCCCAGCTGCATTGACTGACCCCATGGCATGCAGTAATCGGGCAGCTTTATTGAATGAGCTAGCCGTGGGAGTTGGTCAGCTGAACTGGTTGATTGTCCGGGGTCGGGGGCGCCTTGGTTGTTTCCGCGCCCTCGTCTGCGCTAGTGGTCGGCGGGTTCCAATTAGGCCGATAGTCGGAGAAGTCACATCCGAGGGCGCTAGGGAGAGGTGCATTTGTGGTGGCTGTTAAGCTCGGCTGCTACTTGAGCGATTACAATATATTCTTTTCTTCTGTGAGCTTAGCAAACACAAGGCAATGGGCTGTAGATGCCCGTGCAGGGACAAAGACGTGATCATCACAGGGATGTTCCTCTAGTATGAAACAGCCGCGAAGTTGGAGGTGATAATATGCCTCCGTCAAAGGAAGAAAGTGAAGTTGCATGCCGGGCTCTAGAAGCGCTCGCCTGCATGTCTCATAGATGGGCATGATTGAATTTTCAATTCTCATTCACACAGACTTTTGACGCGGGGTTACAATCGGCGTCGATATAAGGCGAAGGGTAATAACCTGGATTCACGAGGGCTTTGAAGCGGAAGTCACGAGTGCACTGGTGTCAAGACCTGTGAGGAGCTGAATGAATCCCAGACCGCTAGGAGCAAGAGCATCGCACAGGTGTTCGATGACGGCGATCTGCAACTGCGGAATCATGTGTTGTAACGTGAGCAGAGAAAGGGCAAAGTCAATGCCCACGCCATCAACACTCGTAACAAATTCTAGTCCTGCCTGCAAGGCAACAGATCTAAAACAAAACCATGTTTGATGAGGCTCTAAGTAGCTACTGAAGTGGTCGGGACCACTAGGATGCGTCTTGCTAGTGCCGGGAACCGCTGATTTATAGTTCTCCGTGCGACCTAATAATCGAGAGTCTCCTGGCAAGGTAGGTATAATATCAATATCACATCGAGGTGAAGCACTGAATGATCTACGCAAAGAACCTGGAGCCACACATTGGAACAGTTGACCGCAGGGGCAACCGTGCACTGACAGACTGGAAACGCCTCGCGAGAGCTTTGGAAAGGCGACCAACTCCGCAACCAAAATCTACCGCAACCTAAGTATCACATTGCCAAAAGATAGCACGAGTCCTAGAAAACGCTGTGTGTGCCACGTTTCCAACTCCACCGCCACCCCAGGCTAGTCCGCCTCGCGTTGCAACATCATCAACGTGATGAAGAGCGCGCATTATTGCTATTTCGCCACTGTGGTAGAAAGTTTCAGCCTCTGGGTCGCCTAAGATATCGTTGACATCACTGTCTTGTTGACCCAAAATTTAAAAAGGGAGACTCGCTAAGATTAAGTTTTCTGTCGTATTCCTCGGCGGAAAGTACGGACCACCAAGGGCGCGCCGCTCCAAGATCTTCCCATACCGACCTCTGAGAATCAATTATTGTCTGTAATTTTCTTAACTTGTCATGATTGGCACCAAAGAGGGGGCGTACCTCAAGGTTGCTCATGGAGTATTCCTGCATCTGGCATCCATGGATAGTCATTGTGTAAGTTCGCCCCTGAGCAAGTGCTTCGGCCCACAGGGCGGTCGCGCCGAAGTGTCGCATATATATCACGACAACAAGTGCACGACGACCTTGGTGCAACACCATTCTACAAGAAGTAAGTTTGTTGGTAAACAAAAACCGACTTTCCCGATCCGTTTAGGTCCACTAAGGCCTCCACTACCCCTGATGCGCTTCATCTTAGGTTCTAGGGGGGTTTAATACGAAGTCAGAGGTGCGCTATGGTTTCGGAGGTCCCGTTTTCTGATGATCGGGCTACGATTTAATCTAAGAGCGACCTGCGCGGTCCCCGTACTGCCGGATGGCGCATGATTTAATATGCCATCATGGTGTTTTTGGACCAACCATCGCCATGGAAAAAAGAATCATGCAGTCAAGGTATATA
>Ga0257106_1001128_pt1 | contig 13810 bp, 26 predicted proteins | sample LP_taG_3_FD_190177 | JGI IMG/M metagenome (GOLD analysis project Ga0257106, IMG submission 190177) | Marine microbial communities from Northeast Subartic Pacific Ocean, Canada - LP_J_2011_P26_10m | ecosystem: Environmental > Aquatic > Marine > Oceanic | place: Canada: Northeast Subartic Pacific...
TAAAGGTGTATTACTTGGGGGTCCTCCTGGTACTGGGAAAACTTTATTAGCAAAAGCTATTGCTGGTGAAGCCGGAACACCATTTTTAAAGGTTTCAGGTTCACAATTCGTTGAATTATTAGTTGGTGTTGGTGCTGCTCGTGTTCGTGAGTTATTCGAAAAAGCGCGTTCATTAAAACCATCAATCATCTTTATTGATGAAATTGATTCAATTGCGCGTTCTCGTTCTTCAAATGGAAGTATGGGTGGCGGAAACGATGAACGTGAACAAACTTTAAACCAAATTTTAACTGAAATGGACGGGTTCGAAGCTGATAGTGGAGTAGTTGTAATTGCTGCAACAAACCGAATTGATATTTTAGATCCAGCTATTAAACGTGCTGGGCGTTTTGATCGTCAAATTACGATTAATAATCCAACATTAACGGAACGTCAATCTATCTTAAAAGTTCATGCTCGTGGAAAGAAATTGGCAGAATCGGTTTCTATTGCACAAATTGCTCAACGTACAATTGGATTCTCAGGAGCTGATCTTGCTAATTTATTAAATGAGGCAGCAATTTTAGCTACACGTCGTCGGAAAGATTCGATTTCGATGGAAGAAGTTAATCTTAGTATTGATCGTGTTGTTATTGGATTAGAAGGAAAACAAGTATTACGTGTTAAAGCTAGACAATTAACAGCTTTCCATGAAATGGGGCATGCTTTTGTCGGAAGTTTAATTAACGACAATGAAGGAATTGAAAAATTAACATTAATTCCACGTGGTAATACACAAGGAACAACTTGGCGTACACCTTCTCCTAGTTCATACAGTTCACGTCGTATTTTTATTAATCAAATTTTAGTAGCAATTGCAGGACGTGCAGCTGAAGAGGTTGTTAATGGTACTGCTGAATGTACTGTTGGAGCACAACAAGATATTGCTACAATGACTCGTACAGTTCGTACAATGATCTTACGTTACGCAATGTCACGATTACAGGAATTGAAGGCACAAGCTCAACAACGAAACTTATTCTTCTTAGGTAGTGATGTAAAACAAGAATTAAGTAATATTATTGATAATTTTACAACAAACTTTATGGACATTACTTATAATGAGGTTATTTCTTTCTTAGAAATTATACGTCCAGGTGGAGAACGTTTAGTTGATCAATTAATGGTTTCTGAAGAAATGTCTGGAAAAGAATTACGTGGAATCGCGCGTGAGTATATTTCACAGTTAAATTCATTAGAAATCTTATACAATAGTCGACAATCTTCTTTATTTGACTTAATGGCACCAGAATTGAAAAAATCTGTTGCTGAAGTAGAAGAAGAAGCGGTTGAATTAGTATTAAAAATTCCGGTAATTGAATAAATAAAAAAAAAGATAAAGTTATATAACTTTATCTTTTTTTTTAATAAAATTTCGGAAAAACTAATGGATCAGGGTATACGAAATTGATTAACATAATAAATCCTGAAGTTACTGATAACCAAACTGTTAATAAAACAGGTGCTGTAGAAAGGTATTTTAAAAAATTATTCATAATAGTTGTTTTTTAATTTTTAATTTTATCGTGGCGAAACTGTAACATCATCATCTGAAGCCAATAGATCACCAGTAACAAATTCTTTCCAAGCTTCTACAGGCCATAAGAATCCAGAATTCATAAATTTTAATGCAACTGGTACATCTATAATAATTTCGTTTTCAAATGGATCTTTTGTAGTGCTTGCATAACGTACATATTTACGTCCAACCCATCCAATCCAACCAGTAATATATAAGAATATAATTCCTGGAATAACGAATTCATTTGAACGATCCCATTGTCCACTAGCAATAATTCGAGGTAATCCCTCTTTACCACATAACATTCCTTGATCTGCAAATTTATTGAAACGTGTTTGTGTCGCAACAATTTCTTTTTCTAAAAATTTATGTTCTTTACTGTCTGGAGTATATAAAGGTAAACGATTTTCTAATTTTTTAAGAGAAGATTTTAATCGCTTTTGATAAGGCTTTGATTCTTTACAAGGAGTCAAAGATTTATAGTCTGCTTTTGCAGGCTGTAAATCACCTAAAAAACAACATCCAGAAAGAACTGTTATTGTTAACATTTTGAAAATTTTAGAAGAAAGATCCGTAAATTTATATTTCATGAAAAATTTTTGAGAAGTATATTTAATAAAATTCAGCGAATTAAGTTACTATTATATAATTTTTATGAATTTAAAGAAAAAATAAAAACGGGATTGACGGGACTCGAACCCGCAACTTCCGCCGTGACAGGGCGGTGCTCTAACCGATTGAACTACAATCCCTAATAAAACTATATGTTACTGATTTTTCTTACTTAAAACAAGCTAGGAGAGAGGGGGATTCGAACCCCCGGTATGGATTAACCATACAATAGATTAGCAATCTACCGCAATAGACCACTCTGCCATCTCTCCTACTAGTAAATGTATAAAAATGGCTCCGGATGGATTCGAACCTTCGACCTAGGGGTTATGAGTCCCTCACTCTAACCAACTGAGCTACAGAGCCTGTTTTCATACATTTAAATTATAGTACAATTATTGCGGATTAGGAAATAATTAGAATTAGAATAAACCTAATGTAATTGCTTTATCGATTGGCATTGTTGCACCAACCCCTAACCAAATTGCTACGAAAGTTCCAACCGCAAATACAGTCATCGCTACTGGACGACGGAATGGGTTTTGGAATTTGTTAACATTTTCAATAAAAGGTACTGTTAATAATCCAGCAGGAACTGCTGCCATTGATAATACACCTAATAATTTGTTAGGTAATACACGTAATAAGTTGAACGTAGGGAAGAAATACCATTCAGGTAAAATTTCTAAAGGTGTAGCAAATGGGTTTGCTGGTTCACCAAATCCTGATGGTTCTAAAACAGATAAACCGATTAAGATTGCAAATGTTCCGAAAATACAAATTGGGAAAATGTATAAAAGATCATTTGGCCACGCTGGTTCACCATAATAGTTGTGTCCCATTCCTTTTGCTAATTTTGCTCTTAGTTTAGGATCTGATAGATCCGGCTTTTTAATAACTGACATATGTAATTTAATTGTAAAAATTTAATAAATTGTTTTATAATGGTCCTGAAATACCTTGCTTACGGATCATTAAAAAGTGTGCTAACATTAATACTGCTGTAATTAATGGTAATACAAATGTGTGTAAACTGTAGAAACGTGTTAATGTTGCTTGTCCAACACTTGCACTTCCACGTAATAATTCTACTAACTGAGATCCGACAACTGGAATTGCATCAGGTACACCTGTTACAATCTTACATGCCCAGTAACCAATTTGATCCCAAGGTAATGAGTACCCTGTTACACCAAATGATACAGTTACTGATGCTAAGATAACTCCAGTTACCCATGTTAATTCTCTAGGTTTCTTGAATCCACCTGTTAAATATACACGGAATACATGTAAAATCATCATTAATACCATCATACTTGCAGACCAACGGTGAATTGAACGAATTAACCACCCAAAGTTTACTTGAGTCATCATATATTCAACAGATGCAAATGCATCAGCAACCGATGGACGGTAGTAGAAAGTCATTGCAAACCCTGTCGCAACTTGCACTAAGAAACATACAAAAGTAATACCACCTAAACAGTAGAAAATGTTTACGTGTGGAGGTACGTATTTACTTGAGATATCATCTGCAATTGCTTGGATTTCTAAACGCTCTTGAAACCAATTATATACTTTTGCCATGAATTTTTATTTAGAAAAATTTGTTCACAATTAAGCACAGAACAATTATTAAACATTAAACATTTGATGGGTTACGTGATGAATCACTTGAAAGTAAACCAAATACCGCTAATGTGATAAAGAAGAAAGCTGTTGCATAAACTAATAATTTTAAACCTAACATAATCAAAAATCCTGTTTTTAAAAATATAGTTAAAATTTATATACAATTCACAAAGTTTATTGTTGTTTTATTAAAAAATATTTTTACTATTTAATAAATAAAACCGTATAACTTATAACCTATTATAAGAATTTAAAATTTATTAAAAAATTTGTGAATTAGATACGCTCAATTAAACGTCTTATAATTTCACGTTGGCGTATCAAAATCCAACAAAATGAGAAAGTAATGAAAATTAAAAGAACCTGACTAAATAAAAGTATAGGATCTAATCTCCATCCATGAATAACGATAATGGAACTATATACGATACCTAGAGTGGTAATAAAAATATCCCAATCTGTTGCCAGATCAGGATTTATAAAACGCAAACTATATAGTGAAATCATAATAGTTGCAAAAACCCCACCCAATAGAAGGGCAGGTTCAATAATGATATTAATCATTCTTTACTCGTCGTCGCGTGCAATTGGATCAATACGACTTACAATTACTAATGCAATTGTAATTGGAATAATAACTAATGCTGTACCGAAAACTAAACTGCTTAATAAAGCTGATAATGATGGTGTCATAAATGTCTTGTTATAAAAAATTCAAAATGATTAAATATTCCTATTAAGAAAAATTTAATTAAATGTTTGACGTGTAGATGAGAATTCATTCGTTGGTGTTAAAAATAACATACAATGACATTCTTTACGTTCTCGCATTGGTACACAAGGACAGTTCCAATATGCGATACTAATTTCATCTACTTTATTGTCGTAGTAGCGACATGGGCATAAAGGAGCACCAAAGATTTCTTTATTCTTTGATAATCCTAATATAACGGATTCTGTTACTTCAAAATCCGAACAAAAAAAAGTATTTGTTGATTTAGCGTAACTTTCAGCAAATTTTTGCATAGAATCAATTACCTTAGGATTTATATCTTTATTAATACTATTCTTTGCTATCATTATTAATTTTTCGATTTACAAATTTTCCTAAATTTTTTATAAACGCTTAAAAGTGCACTATAATAAGATTATATTACAATAATTTAAGAGGTAACAAATGATTGCTCCTTATTTTCCGTCGATACTAGTACCTATCATTGGTATATTTTTACCTGGGATTGCAATGGCTGCATTATTTATTTATATTGAAAAGGAAAGTGTTGAGTGATTATATACTCAACACTTTTTTTTCTTTTATAAAGAAGAACCTAATCCTGAATAAGAACCAAAAAGAAATACTCCTAAAATAGTAAAAACTCCTAATCCTCCAACTAATGCAATTAGCCATAAAGGGACGCGTCTATTCGTATCTGCCATAGTAATAATTTAATCTTATAAAAAATATAGTGTTGTTTAATTACTTTATCTAACCTTAGTTAAAGAAGTAACTAGAAAATAATACTGCTAATACAAAAATTAATAATAGACCCCAGTATAATGATGTTCTACTTAATTCAACAGCTTGTTTGTTTGGATTTGGTCCTGCCATTTTCTTTACCTCTTTTTATCGTTGAATAAATTGCATAGATGTAATTGCACCTAAGAAAAATACTGTAGGCACGGCTAATCCGTGGATAGCTAACCAACGGAATGTGAAAATCGGGTAAGCAACTGATCGGTTAAAATTTCGATTCATAATTTTTAAATTCTAATTATTTTAAATCTTCTAATTCTGCATTAGCGTTAAAACGTTCGTTCGCTAATGGAACTTGTTGACGGTCTTGTGTGAAATATTCATCTGGACGTGGTGTCCCGAAAACATCATAAGCTAAACCTGTACTAACAAATAACCAACCTGATAAGAAAAGAGTTGGAATTGTGATGCTATGAATAATCCAATAACGAATACTCGTTAAAATATCTGTAAATGGGCGTTCCCCTGTTGATCCACCAGACATGTTTTTACTAAATTTTGTAGTAAAAATTCTTCTTTTGTCACTCCTTTTAAAGAATAAGTCTGTATTTATACTTAACCATATTCTAAAAACTATTATAAAGTTTTCTTTTTTTAATTTAAGTCTTAAAGCGGGCGGAGAGAATCGAACTCTCATAATCAGCTTGGAAGGCTGAAGTTTTACCACTAAACTACGCCCGCTAAATAATAGTTTAGTATGTTTTACTTCTAAATTTGTATATTAAACAATTTAAAAAATTTTTAAACAACTAAACTTTCTAAAGGGACCTCTAAAAAATTTGATAATTCAATAGCTTTTTTCTCTGTTTCACTTGGATTTAATAAAAACTGCGCTGGAAAGAGAGGAATTTCACGTTTATCTTTAAGTACTAGTAAGATATTACATCTTGGGTTTAATCCTTGTTTAATTAAAAATTTCAAATTTTTAATGTTTTGAAATTCGTATGATAAGAAAATCGTGCGATTTTTTCCAGGAAAACCTAATCTAACAATTCTTACAATACTATCTAGTTTTGAAAACTCATTATATCCACTCCCTACGTTCCAGAATAGAGTTAATAGAACATATATTCCTATACCTATCGCTCCCGTACCATAGAATAATAACGCGACTCCTTGTGGAATAAATGTAATTTCACTAGTATCTGTAATTCCTAATAGATTAACGTTAAAATAACTAGACAATCCTGCTAAAAAAAATCCAAGACCTGCTACAAATAAAATTCCCATTGTAAAAATAGTACCTATATTACGTGCTCCAACAATTTCTTCTTTAATGACCGTTTGATTCATAATCTTGAATTTTTTAAATAAATTAAAAACAATTAAATTAACTTAATTGTTTTTAAACCTAAATATAATCCTGTAATTAATGCAAACATAAGACCCGATAAAATTAAAAAGTTAACAATTACACCCATTTTTATAAATTTTTTATTGAAAGTTTTAAATATTAAATCAAAATATAATAATAATAGTATATATTATAAATGATTCTAATAAAAAGCTAAAAATTTTAATATATTAAATACTCGCATATAATATATAGTTAGAATAAATTTTAAAAATAATACAATTTGGTATGGTGACTAGCAATGCTAATAAGTTTAATCTTTTAATGGCGGAGGAGGTAGCGGACGTTACTTCAACTCCAGCTGCAAAAAAAGAAATTCAAATACCTGCGAAGACTTTTGATGTAATTTCGACTTTTGAAGATGACCCATTTGTTGGGCATTTATCTACGCCGATTACAACATCAAATATTACAAAAACATATCTAAGTCTTTTACCAGCGTATAAACCGGGATTATCACCATTATTACGTGGTATTAATATTGGTTATGTGCATGGTTATTTACTACTAGGACCGTTTGTTCAATTAGGACCATTACGTAATAGTCAGGTAGCTAATTTTGTTGGTTTCGTTTCAACAATTAGTTTAATTATTATCTTAACAACATGTTTACTAATTTACGGATTTGTTACATTTAAGAATAATGATGAAGCTGATGAAGCAGCGACATTAAATTTCTTAACAGCTAAAGGTTGGAGACAGTTTACTTCTGGCTTTATTGTAGGTGGATTTGGTGGAGCAAGTATTGCTTATATTCTCTTAAAATTAATAAGTTTTGCTTCTTAAAAATTTTAGTTATGTAATTTAGTATTTATTTTTATTTAGATATATTTTATAATAATATTCGTAAGAAGAAAATAATTATAAAGATTATCATGGCAAGTTATAAAGTAAGACTTTTAAGTGAAGCGGAAAATTTAGATGTAACAATTGAATGTGCAGACGACAAGTTCATTTTAGAAGCTGCAGAAGACAACAGTATTGATTTACCTTACTCTTGTCGTGCTGGTTCTTGTTCGACTTGTTTAGGAAAAGTTACTGAAGGTGGAATTGATCAACCAGACCAAACTTTCTTAGATGACGATCAAACAGATGAAGGATTTGTGTTAACTTGTGTTGCATATCCAACTTCTGACTGTACAGTTTTATGTCACGAAGAAGAAAACTTATACTAAAGAAAACAAAAAAGAAGATAGACAATTTTGTCTATCTTCTTTTTTTTTATGCATTTTGTAAGACCTTTAATGAACATGATACACCTGATGGTAATTCTGTCTTTAAAAGTAAATCTAGAATTGATGGTGAATCTGTATTAATATCAATAAATCGTTTATAAATGCGAATTTCAAAATGTTCGCGAGAATCTTTATCAACGTGAGGAGATCTTAAAACACAAAAACGCTTAATTTTTGTAGGTAAAGAAACTACACCACTTAAGCTACATTCCGTTTTCATTAATGTTGAACGTAGTTGTTGACATGCTAAATTAATTAGATCATTATCAAATGATCGTAGAAGTATACGAAATTTCATAAAAATTTTTATTCAATAATTTGTGTTACAAGTCCTGATCCTACTGTTCTTCCACCTTCACGAATAGCAACACGCATTCCTTTTTCAATCGCAATAGGTGAAATTAATTCAATTTTCATACTAATACTATCACCAGGCATAACCATTTCTACTGTTTCACCTTCTGATAAGAATTCTGAAATTGCTCCAGTTACATCAGTTGTTCGTACATAGAATTGAGGACGGTATCCTTTAAAGATAGCTGTGTGACGTCCACCTTCTTCTTTTGTTAAGATATAAACTTCTGCTTCAAATTTTGTATGAGGATTAATTGAACCTGGTGCAGCTAATACCATTCCACGTAATACTTCATTTTTCTGAATACCACGTAATAAGATACCAATGTTATCTCCGGCCATACCACTATCTAATGTTTTCTGGAACATTTCTAATCCAGTAACTGTCGTATTTTTTGTTTCTGTGATACCAATTAATTCTACGTTATCACCTACATTTACTTGTCCACGTTCAATACGTCCAGTTGATACTGTTCCACGTCCTGTAATTGAGAAAACATCTTCAATTGCCATTAAGAAAGGCTTATCAACGTCACGATCTGGTGTTGGAATATAATTATCAACATTATCCATTAATTCGAAGATTTGATCTACCCACTTATCTTCTCCACGTGCAATTGAATTGTTTGCTGTTACTGCTTCTAATGCTAATAAAGCTGATCCAGAAATAAATGGAATATCATCACCTGGATAATCGTAACTACTTAATAGTTCACGTAATTCTAATTCAACTAATTCTAGTAATTCTTCATCATCAACTTGATCAGCTTTGTTTAAGAATACAACAATACGGCTAACACCTACTTGACGTGCTAATAAGATGTGTTCACGTGTTTGTGGCATTGCACCATCAGCGGCTGATACTACTAAAATAGCGCCATCCATTTGTGCTGCTCCAGTAATCATATTTTTTACATAATCTGCGTGACCTGGACAATCAACGTGTGCATAATGTCTAATTTCTGTTTCATATTCAACGTGTGCTGTGTTAATAGTGATCCCACGAGCACGTTCTTCTGGTGCAGCATCAATATCAGCATAATTTTTTAAAGTAGCATTACCAAGAGTTGATAATGTAGCTGTAATTGCTGCTGTTAAAGTTGTTTTACCATGATCAACGTGTCCAATTGTTCCAATATTAATATGCGGTTTATTACGTTCGAATTTATCTCTTGCCATTGTTAAAATTAAGGTTGTCTATTAAGTGTGTTATGATACTTTTGGCGAAATTTGTTTTATTATCGGAATTGAGCAAATGCTTTATTTGCTTCTGCCATTTTATGCGTTTCTTCTTTTTTCTTAATTGAATTTCCTAATCCCTTTGCTGCTTCTAATAATTCATTAGCTAACTTTAAAGACATTCCTTTTCCAGAACGTTTACGAGAATATTCAATTAACCAAGATACAGCAATATTTGTAGCACGATATTTATTTAATAATGTTGGTACCTGATATGTAGACCCACCTACTCGTTTTGCTTTTAATTGCACACGGGGACTAATATTACGAATTGCTTTTTCTAGAATTAAAATTGGATTTTCATTAGTACGAAATTCAATTAATTCAAATGCTTTGTAAACGATTCGTTTCGCTAAACGTTTTTTTCCACTTTTTAAAATACGATTAATTAATAAACTTACTAATAAATTGTCATATTTTGAATCTTTTTCTGGAAAACGTTTTGTTGTAGAAATTCGACGTGACATAATTTGTATTTATTTTATAAATTATTAATTTTTTATTTAACTACACCAGCAACCGGTTTACGAGCTCCATATTTCGAGCGACTTTGTAAACGATCTTTTACTCCAGTACAATCTAATGCTCCTCGGATAACTTTATATCTTACTCCCGGTAAATCTTTTACACGTCCACCACGAATTAATACAATCGAATGTTCCTGTAATGTATGTCCTTCACCAGGAATATATGCAGTAACTTCAAAACCACTTGTTAATTTAACACGAGCAACTTTTCGGATTGCTGAGTTAGGTTTTTTAGGAGTTGTTGTATATACACGTGTACAAATTCCACGACGTTGAGGACATCCTTTTAAAGCAGGTGCTTTACTTAATGTTTGAATTTTTGTTCGATTTAATCGAACGAGTTGTTGTATTGTTGGCATACTTAATTATTTACTTTCTTATTTTTTTTACCGTATTTTTTCTCAAATTTATCTACACGTCCTTCCGTGTCAACAATTTTTTGTGATCCAGTATAAAAAGGGTGATTACCAGCCCAAATATCAACAACTAATTCTTCCTTTGTTGTTCCAACTTCTAAAACTAGTTTTCCATCACAAAAAACTTTTGTTTGATAAAATTCAGGATGTAGTCCTTTTCTTGTCATAACTAAAAAATTTTTATTATATAAATTAACGTTTTGAATATTGTGAAGCTTTTCTTGCTTTCTTTAATCCATATTTACGTCTTTCTTTAATACGTGAATCACGAGTTAAATATGACTCAACTTTTAATAATGGACGGTAGCTTGAATCCATTGTTGTAAGTGCTTTTGAAATTGCTAATTGACATGCGTCAAATTGTGAATTTACACCACCACCTTTTACTTTGATATCAATATCAAAGCTTTGTTCTAAATTAACAACAATAAAGGGACTTTTTAAACCTTCTTTTTCTTCACCAATAGAATCAAAGAACTGTTCAAAAGATTTCCCATTAATGGTAATTATACCTGAACCTTCTTTTAAAAACACCTTTGCTACGGATGTTTTGCGTTTTCCTAAACCTGTATAAGTATTTGACATAAAATTTGGTATTTTTTTTTAACTTTAAATTTCAACTTTTATCCAGTTATTAGAATCAACAGATTCAAGAGGAATAGTTTTCGCTTCACCATCTTTATTTTTTTTGTAATTGATTTTATTATCTGAATATACAAATAAACGACGATAGTATTGGCGTCCTAAAATACCTTTTGGTAACATTCCCCAAACTGCTTTTTCGATGATACGTGATGGAATACGTGCTTTTAAATCTTTAAAATTTTCGATTTTTAAGCTTCCAGGACGTTGACTCGTACGATAATAAAGTTTCTGTAATTCTTTATTACCTGAAACCTGAATTTTATCAGCATTTAAAACTACAACGTAATTTCCTTGATCTACTCCAGGAGTAAAAAATGAGTTTTCTTTTCCTCGCAAGAGTTTACTAACTTCTGTAGCTAATCTTCCTAATGTTTTATCCGTTGCATCAACCACAAACCATTTTGGTACATGTGACTCCTTTTTTGGAAATATTGTTTTCATGATATAAATAATATTTATTTTTTGATTTATGAATTTTTAAAACCAAAGTACGAGCAATAATTATTGGCTATTATTATTAATTCGTTGTGTTTCATCTTTTACAAATCGACGTGAAAATTCTGTTGAAATGTTTAAAAAATTAGGTGTTATTAATAATGGGTAGTAAAGATTCATTAAAATTTTAATTCCTTCTTGTAAACTACGCTTTGGTGTTATACTACCATTTGTCCAAATTTCTAACACTAAAGATTCTTTAATATTACCTTGGCTATCGTGAATTAGTTTAATTTTATAATTCACTTTTTTAACTGGCATAAAAATTGCATCAACTGCTAATGTTGCAGGTTGTACATTAGAAAGTTTTGCATCATTTTCTTTCTTATTTTTTTGATCAGTTAAACGATAACCTTTACCTTTTTCAATATCTACTTCTAAATATAATTCCGAGTTATCAACAATAGTACCTATGTATTGATTTGGATTAATAATTTTAAGCATATTTTTTGGTAAATTCAACATTCCTGCAGTGACGATTATTGGTCCTTTGACATTTAAAAAAGCCTTAATTTTTGATAAATTAGTTTCTTTACTAAATGTAAAAGAATTTTTAAAAATAACTTCTTTTAAATTTAATAATACTTCCAATACGTCTTCACGAAGACCTTCAATTGTTGTAAACTCATGTTTTAAATTATTAATACGTGCGCCGACTATTGAAAAACTTGTTAAGTCTGATAATAAAGTTCGTCTCAAGCTATTTCCTAAGGTAATTCCTTGACCAGTTTCTAAGGGTTCAATTACAAAACAGCCGTAGTAACGATCTTCTTTATCTACATAAGTTTCAATACAGGTTAATGTATTCATAAATTTTTTAGAGAGAAATTATAATCTACGTTTTTTAGGTGGACGACAACCATTATGTGGTACAGATGTTTTATCTTCGATCGAAATAATATTTAAACCGGCCGATTTTAATGCTCGAATTGAAGTTTCTCGACCATTCCCACGTCCTTTAACAACTACTTCTACTTTTTCCATTCCGAATTCTAATGCTTTTAAAGCGGCATTACGTGCTGCTGTTTGAGCTGCAAAAGGAGTATTTTTACGTGCTCCTTTAAATCCCGAACTTCCAGATGAAGCCCAACAAATTGTATTACCTAAAATATCACTGATTGTGATTATTGTATTATTAAATGTCGTTTTAATACTAGCAATACCAACTTTAACTGATTTTTTTTGTTTCTTTGCTCTTGCCATATTTTAATATTTTCTTGTAAATAAACCTAAACGACGTGAAGTTCGATTATTTGTGCGTGTACGTTGTCCACGTACTGGTAAACCTTTAATATGACGACGGCCACGTACACTATTGATATCAACTAAGCGTTTAATGTTTAAACTAATTAAACGTTTTAAATCCCCTTCTAATTTATAATCATCAGATTCTAAACTATCACGAATTGTTGAAATTTGGGTTTCTGTTAAATCTGCTACTTTTGTTTCTGGATCAATATCCGCTTTACGTAAAATCTCATAAGCGGTTGGAATACCAATTCCATATACTGCTGTTAATGCGATATATACTTTTTTACGATTTGATAAATTATTACCAAGAAGTCTAACCATATTTTCAATTTTTTTATTAAGAAGTTACCCTTGTCTTTGTTTATGTTTCGGGTTAACACAAATTACTAAAATCTTTCCATATCGTTTAATAACACGACATTTGTCACAGATCTTTTTTACTGATGGACGTACTTTCATAAGTTTTTTTTCGTTAATTAATTGATGAATCAATCACGTTTTTATACAATGATCTTATTGTTTTTTGAATCTCATAAGCTACACCTACAAGAATAATTAAAGAAGAAATATTAATTTGATTTAATAATGGACCATTTATAAATTGTTTAAAAGATTCATATAAAATTAAGATAAAACATAAAAAGATCCCACCTATTATGGATGTTGAACGAACAACATTTTCTAAATATGATATTGTTTCTTTTCCCGGTGTTATGTTTACAACGGCTACTGATGCTTTTCTTAGTTGTTCAGAAATTTTTTCTGGATCCCAAAAAACAATTGTATAGAAGTAATTGAAACCTATTATTAATAAATAATAAAAGATTGTATTTAACTGTGTCACATTATTTTTTCCTAATGCAGATTCTGTTAAATATGTAAAAAATGGGAAAATATTGGCCGCAATAATAATTGGGAAAATACCTGCCTGATTTAATTTTATAGCTAATCCATT
>Ga0257106_1001130_pt1 | contig 13772 bp, 14 predicted proteins | sample LP_taG_3_FD_190177 | JGI IMG/M metagenome (GOLD analysis project Ga0257106, IMG submission 190177) | Marine microbial communities from Northeast Subartic Pacific Ocean, Canada - LP_J_2011_P26_10m | ecosystem: Environmental > Aquatic > Marine > Oceanic | place: Canada: Northeast Subartic Pacific...
CCACGCAGGTGAGTTCACAAAATCGTTCATTTGTCAATATGTTCTCACCTTTCTTTGAAGTGAAACTGATAGCATTCTTGACATTGCCCACTGAAAAGAGTGCAACTAATGTGCAGGAGCAAAATAGGGCCCATCTTAACGAGTTGAATGCTCTTATCGAAAATGAACACATATTTGCGATAGTCTTAGGCTTAATAATAGAACCACTGCAGCAACTAGAGTCAATTGGAGGAGCAAATTTCAAAAATAGCGAGTCAAAATCTCTTCAGCTGGTTTTAACATTTTATCGGAACTTGTTAATAATCGCAGAAGAAGAAAATAACACTCGAGTTAAGAGGATTCTTTCCTCCTGTCTCTTGAGATATGGCTTTTTGGATGTTTTACTAGTATTGGTGCAGAATCATAAGAAAATTCTCAGTCATGAAGACATGGCTCTAACTATCGAGATTCTGCAGCTATTATTTCGAGGCATCCCACCGCAGGTAATTATTGCAGAATTGGATGGTGCTAAAGATATTAGTGAAGATAAAAATAAGACCGCAGATTTAAAGATAGCTTTGAACTTTAAATTTCAGTCACATAGGTTTAAAGGGAAATTTGAACAGGTAAGTATGCTTCACCAAAACAAATTGATGAAAGGTACAATGACATCACAATACAATCAACGTGCAACTCACAAAGAAACGTCATATTTACTTGACGATGGTGCATCATGTTTTTGGAACATTCTACTAGAATCTACACATTTTGGATCGTTCATATATCATGCATGGAGAGATATCGTGAGAACAAGTGGGGATCTTGACCAAAGAGCTACAGAATGGCAAACGAGATGTTATAATCTGTTACAGTTCTCAACTTGTGGTTTACAAATTCTCTCAAAATTACTCCATCACAGCAGTGAACGCAAAATGCAGACAAGTATACAAGCAGTAGCAGACATTTTTGAATCTTCATTCATTCACTGGTTAAGAATGGAGTGGATAGCCTTAGAACAAAAAAAAGATTATTACGGAGCGAATTTAGTTTGTGGCGCAATTGTAGAAATACTATCAATCATTCAAAAGTTATCTGTTTTTGGCACTCAAGTTGAGAAGGACGTGAGTAATTTTCTCATTCGTGAATTATTCTTTAAGACAAAATCTGAGAGTCTTTTGGAACAAACTTGCAGTTCTTTAAAAAAAAATAAGAACAAGTTTCCTTCAACATATTTGGTTTCACTTATTTGTATCTTAAATTCTTCTATGAAGATTTTGAAGATACAGCAGGGTTATCATACATCTGATAAACTTCGAGATATTTGGAATATACATGACGATTCTATAATTCAACACCATGTGCAAATACTCAAGAATGAAAATCAAGCAGAGGCAGTTCTGGATTCAGTTTGTAACTACCTGCAAAATTTAGTCAATGCAGGTCACGTAGAAAAGTTGTTCACGTTCCGACATCTCGTTTGTCTACATGGATTTACTGTGACTTCAAAACTCAATCCGAATTTCAGGGCTGGCCCAACCGCAGAGTTGAAAAAAATCTGTCGTTTCGTGTTAAATTGCTTTCTTGCATCCCTTGTTAAGCAGGATCAGAAATGTGATAGACAGAAAATGTTCCTACAGATTCCTGTTTCATAATTTGAGCTTTCGATGAGGGACGATGCAAATAGGCTACGATGTAAATAAAACTTATAAATATATTTATGAGAATATAAACTGTTTGACAAGAGATATAAAGAAATCTGAGCTCAGGTTTATTTTGTGAATAAGTCGACAAGTCCAATTGCATTTTCATTCGCTTCTTCAATAGACCAGTAGTCTTGCGGAACACTCTCAATGTGATTATCTACAATTGAATTCAGACGTATTTTCTTTAGTTTACCCAGTTCTAGAGGAGGATCTGCTGCAACTTCAGAAGGTACTAAGAAAACCTCAATTTTACCCATAATACAGCTTAAGAAGAAGTGAAAATGTCTTTTGGAGTAATCCTTATCATCCTCAGGATCAGGTATTTCAAGGGCAGTTCCGCAGGGAGATCTCACGGCAACAAGCGTAGAGTGCCTCAGACTTGCAACACTTCTAACATCTTCTTTAAGAAGAAACAAATATCCCTAAAGTGAAAAGTTTAATTAGACGTTGAGTCGAAAATAGACCAACCGTTTTACTGCAAACAAGCGAATGTAGAAGAATTTTAAGTTTCTTTATGTGCTGTTCCAAATGCTCTTCCTAACAACTAAATTGAAATAAATTGCATACAATCGTTGATACGTACGATTTCTGATATCAAACTAAATTGAGGGGTGTACTGAATGTATTCAGTCCTCGTGGTGTCACGAACCCAACTCACGCTATTTTTTGATATTTTCTTTATCAAGCCAATTCCTTCCAACACGTTTGTTATGTCGTAAATTCTTCTTTTCTTCACTTGCAGTGTGGTCACCGCATGATTAAGGTCCATGTTTCCAACATTACTAGTTAGAAGTTGCACGAATTTGTTTGTTAACAAGCCAAGTGAGCTAAACAATTTTCAATTTTTAGAAGAAAATTAGATTTCTATGCAAAAAACAAGTACCTGTCACAGCGACAAGATGAGAATACAGGTTCGCAGTTTGACATTTGTGTCAGTTTCTTTACTGCCCTAATTTGAGGAACAATATTCTTTCGACTAGTGCCTTGCTGAACCTCCAAGAAGGTACAAGTATCAAGATTTCAAGATCCAAGAGATACACACATACAGACTGACATAATATACCGCTGTGGAGCACCCGCGTATTTGATACCGCGGAATAAACCGAATCACAAAAGAACCCAAAGGAAACACAAAGAAGGTTTTTTGTATTGCACAGAGTGACAAAGGGGCCACACAAAAAGACACTATAGAGACTAGACACAATTAGACACTTCAGTACACTAATGAAACAATTTACACACAAACCACAATTCACAAAAGAGCAAGAAAAAATAAGTGCATAACTTTTTTTAAAACGATGTGGGTTTAGGGTAATACGAGTATACGAGAAAAACGGAACGGTAGCTCGAATTCCCATAATAAGAACAAGACGAACTCAAGACGAACTCAAGACGAACTCAAGACGAACTCAAGACGAACTCAAGACGAACTCAAGACGAACTCAAGACGAACTCAAGACGAACTCAAGACGAACTCAAACCTTTCATCGTGTTCTCCAAAGTCTAAACCCTAGCTACATATAAGTAATACTTCATAACAGACTTCAAAGATTATAGATATCCTTCGAGGGCTTAAACGAAGTCAAGAAAAAAGACCACCGAAAAATTTGACTAAAATGGAAAAAGAAGCTTACACATTGTATATAAATAACTTGAACGAGAGGGTAAATGAAACAGGTAAAATTTCGTGTCCTTCAATTCAGCGAGTTGCATGTTACTAATATAGTATATATAGAACTTAGAAAATCACTATATGCGGCATTTTCTCACCTCGGCAGAATTGAAAAAATTTCCACGGCAACTTCCTATAGGGCACGGGGACAAGCCTGGATAGCTTTTGGTGATAATTTAGTTGCATCAGAGGCACTCGCAACGATGCAAAATTTTTTGCTTTACAGTAAACCGATGGTATTGTTGCTTTCTTCTGCTTTATTTTTTCGACAATGTCATACTATTCTGTCAGAAACTGGCTTTTGCAAATTCTACAAAAGCTCAGAGTAGCAAAATCAGCACGCAGAGCTCCCCACTTCAAAACTCGAAAGATAAAAAGAATGAGTCTAAAGGTATTGTGGAAAAGGTCCCAAGGGAGAACAGCTCATCTACTAGGAAAGATGCTGAAAGTCCAAGCAGCACCTTGCTTGTTGAAGGTTTGCCAGGTAAGTTGAGCTATACTTTAAAAAAAATACACCTAACAGTCAAATGCACAGGTGCGACTACAGAGCAAATGCTGTCTATTCTTTTCAAGCAGTTTGTTGGGTTTGTTGAAATAAGAATAGATAAGGAGAAACCGGGTGTTGCTTTTGCGAAGTTCGGTACTGCTAATGAGGCAGGTAGTGCCCTAGTCGGTCTCCAAGGATTTCGAATAAATGCAACAAGTAGAATGCAGCTTTCACTAGCTAAAGAAGCATCTGGTTAAAAAATTGGCTTATCTATTTTTGAATAATCGAAGATAATATTGCGTGCACTCTATGAGCACAGGGCGTTCTATAATAGGAAAGTATACCTACCTCAACCATAGTTACATTTTCATCGTTTAAGCATTTTTTTCAAATGCTATAACTTGATCCCCTCCTGAGGGAGTTGTAGGGGCTCTTTCTTCCTTTTTTTAATTTTCTTCTCCATTTTTTTTTTGGTTATTTCTGTGCGGCAACACCGAATTTCGGCCAACTTTTTTCCGGTCAGTTGCCTATAAAACTTGGTGATCATAAAAAAAGGCACATAAAAAAAAAACGCTTCTTTTCCAAATTCTCTCAGAAAAAAAGAATTCTGGTTTCTGGTCTATCAGTCCTATTGGAATTCACCAATGGATCCAATTGCACCTTCAATAACCTTTTTCGATAAAGAAGGTAAAGGAAGAGTCAATTACATCGGTAATCTTGTTCCTGAAAAGGTATTCTACCCAACTCCAGGATTATGGTTTAGTAATCAAAATGATGAGGTTTGCTCTCTTTTTCTTAATACAAAATCCTCTGAAGCCAGGTAAAAAAGGTACAGCTCGCATTATTTCAAGCGTTTGAGAAGCAACCATATCCAACGGATGAAGAGATAGAAGAGTTATCTCGCTCGGTAGATGCCCCGAGCATAAAAGTGGTAAGTGACAAAAAGAATGTGTTTTTTTCTCTGACTTTTTTCTCTTAGATTCATTCCTTCTATCGCAACATGCAGCAATACAATCAGCAACAACAGCAGCAGTGATGCAGTGTGCAAGAAAACACTTCAGCTGTAGAGACGGAACGTGACTCAAAATACTAGTATTGTACATAAAAGCAAGAAATTATATCAACTTCTCTGTTTTATTCTCGTATTTTAAACTTAATCTCATAGATGTTCGATTTCACCTTTATTGACACAACCAATACGGAAAACTTCAGTATGAACTTTAAATCCTATGACATACGAGTATATAACTTGTCGCTGCGGGGTTTTTTCGTTGTACGAGTACACATACGTTCTTTATTGAGGTGAAACGTGAAAAAGAAAAAAAAAGTAGTCATTATATTTAACTAACCAAACCAAAAACCAAGCAACGGGAAAGAAACCAAGAGTTCTCTAGTTAATAACATCTCATAGCTGGTCTCAGAAGCTTTCTAGTCTTCAGGTCTTGCATGCTTCCTAGAAGTTACTACGTGAGATAATTATCAAATATCTTGTAGCTATGCGATTAACTAAAGAGATTAAATTGCACTGCTAAAGTCGTTAAGGGTTCTAGCTACTCAACTTCCGTGAAAGTCGTATTGTGGTTGCTGAAGGTAACCACAGGAAGCATGCGAAAAAGAAGGTTATCATCGTTATCGACTTCCCTTAAAATAGGGGATTTCCTCGTAGGCACTATAATTGGAAAACGAGGAGATAAATATATAATAAATGTCGGGAATACACATCATGTATACTTGTCACCTATGAGACTTATATTTCCAAAGCACTTACTGCCGACTGGTAGCCTCGTTTATGGTAAAGTTATTTCCACCGCCTCAAAATCTGGAATTGAGATTTCATGCAAACTATTCGAGGAGAAAATGGTAACATCAGGAATTTCTGGTTCCACTTATCAAATCCCAGAAATACTTATGCATCGCTTACTCTCGCCTGTGTATGATATTCTCTTCAATGAAAGATATTTCAAAAATGTCCAGTTCGAGTTAACAGTTGGGGAAAATGGAGTGCTGTGGATAAATGGTAAGGTGCCTCTTCACAAAATATTTTTGCAACTTTAAATTATATTATTTCCAACGTGTGCGGTGGGTCTGTGAGACATGAATTAATAATTTAAAAGAAGATGTCTTCATATAATATTCAGTGTACGAGACCTCGCGAAAGTATTAAAGCGTCTCAGTTTATTATTTAGTAAAAATCAGTCATATTCTCCGGCCCTTGTGAAGTGCTGATTATGATAAATGCGTTCAACTGTATGATGGAAATATGGTTGAATTCTAGGCAACCTAGGCATCGTTGAAGCGAATAGAAGGCAATAAAAATAAGATCTGGACTGTTCTGGATAGTTGGACAGTATATATGATAATTTAAATACAGTGCATACCACCGCAGTATTACAGTATTCACATTTCTATGAAAATTTTATGAGTGATGTGTATGGTACATCGCAGTTTTAACTTGAGGGTATTTACGCGTATTGTGGTGTAGCTTCTTCACTTGTATTTCTTCTATTGTATCAAACTGTATTAAAACTGAAATATTGCTTGACTTAACATTTCGTCATTCCATTTTTCGAGGATCGTGGTCACTTTCACTACCACTTTACTACAACCTTTCCTCACTATGTTCACTTACTCCGTCGCCTCTGTCTAAGAAAACAAACGAATAGAAGAACCTGTAATTAGTCTGATTACATTTCTGGTTCCTCGTTCGTGTATAAGCGTATACCATTACAGATACACATATTCAGAAGTTTTCTCTGTTGAAATTTTAAAAGTTTGCGAGAGCTGCGGAAAGAAAGTGCAAGATTATCGAGCAGTTATTCTACTAATACCAAGCGTTCCTGCGCATCTAAACCCATTCTAGGCTGAGGTGATCTCAAGAACTAGTTATGGACCATTTAAGCAACCTTCATGAAAAGAAAACAAATTTCACATTCTCTGTAGAGGCTTTTCTTCTCTAAAAACTTGAAAATCACAAATATGAAAAATATAGAAGCTTTTGAATATGAACTTTTCAAAGTTGAACCCTGGAAAGCCAACGTTACGTGTGCAAGAATCAATATTCATGCGAAATCATACGCATCGATCGAAGAGTATCAGGAAAAATTCGCTCCTGTTCTAATGGCAGAGACATGTGAAGCGATCCGTGCCAATTATAAACGTGCTGTGGGTACGAAATTCTACCAATACTTTCTCCATTAAAATTAACATGGTTTTATAGCTGATAAGAAACAGTTTCAATTCATCATAAAAGACTTCCAAAGCCTCCATGGAGATATCAGGGCTGAATTTGAATTAGCATTGCCTACTGAACGAAGTACCATAGCCACAAGCTTTCATGAGGGCTCTGTTGTGTTGTTTAGTACAGAACTGTTTTCAAACGAGAAGCATTTTTTAGAGGAAAGTAGTATTTCATCTCAATTTCATATTGCAGGACTTTTTATCTCTTATGACGAAGGAAAAAAGACTATGACTGTTCGCTTTCCGTCTTTAAAGAGTCGTCGACCGAACTTTTTCGAAAAGGAAAACAATAGCAAAGCGGAAGTGGATATGCGACGGGCAGAGTCACGTCTACGTAATTTGTCGAAGGAGAAGCAAGTGTTATGGGCTATATCAGGAGGGAAAATCTCGAGCTCGCTCGTAGCTTATAAGAGCCTGTACAACATGAATAAAATTTCGAAGGTACATGATTGATTTGATCGAATAAATTTGCACTGATATTCTTTTTTTACTTTACTTCAAGAACTTAATTAATTCTATTTTGAAACCAACTTCAAAATGTACGAGTGGAAAAAAAGAGTTACCAACCCTGCAAACTGTCTTTAATTGTGACGAGAGAATTTCTAAATATCTGGAAAAGACATACAATGAACCGCAAGCATTGGCCATAAAATCAACTTTAGTTGATATTTCGGAAAGCTTGAAGCAATCAGAGGCGTGTTTTCCCTTTACTTTAATTCAAGGCCCTCCAGGTACAGGGAAAACATATACTGCAGTAAGTTATGTATTTATTTTATCAAAAACATTTTATTAACGCTGTGAATTAAAAAGAAAGGGATATTGAATATGATTCATCTACATATATTTCAAAAGTATTTTCAATTCACCCATGCAACGGTTTCTGAACTTTTAAAGGAAAGAAATGGAGATTCTGAATCGAGCACGACTAAGCTATATTCAGATTATGTGAATGCAACTATGAGAAAACCACATATATTGTTTTGTGCTCCAAGTAACGCTACTGTGGACAGTATGATCATAAAAATATTGAAGGACAGCTTTGTGCAACTAGATTGTTCGCATTATTACCCCTCAATGGTAAGGGTGTCTGCAGATGATGCTGTAATACAGGAAAGTGTTCAAATCATAGCTTCGAAAAGCAAAGTCTCTGCACTTCTTAGTATGACAGTTTCTCAATGGCATAATTTATATGGCCAGGTTTCTCATGAAATAGCCACCACAAACAATCAGATCGAGATCATATTTGGAAGCGAATTTCTTAAAACTACTGTTGCTTCAAAAATAGAATTGGAAGGAATTGCGGAAATAATACGCTTGAAAGAATGTAGAGATCGCCTGGTCGCTGATATTTCGCGTTTAGAAAGGATTCGTTCGTATATTATGGAAAAAGAAAAAAAAATTGATGATGTAGACACTACTGCAGAAATGAGAATGTGCGGAGAGCTTGAAGCATCATTTGTAGATGAAGCTGAAATCGTTTTTGGAACACTCTCTTCGAGTGGACGAAAGATATTTGAAAATCTTACTCATGAATTTGATCTTGTTTTGGTGGATGAAGCAGCCCAATCGACGGAGCTTGAGCTATTGGTAGCGTTATTTCATGGAGTGAAGCATTGTGTTCTGCTTGGTGATCCGCAGCAACTTCAATCTGTAGTTGTATCAGAGAGCGCGCGAAAGCACGGGTATCAACGCTCACTTTTTCAGAGGCTCGTTGAGTCTGGTGTGGAATACTTTCTTCTTTCCATACAGTACAGAATGCATCCTGATATTCGCAAATTTCCATCCATGTATTTTTATCAAAATAGACTAAAAGATGCCTCGAGAATTAAGTACAGGAATTTTCATTCTTGTCTACATTTTTGGCCTTTGTATACATACAACATCTTCAACATCTGCGAAGGAATAGAGTTCCATGGCACGAAAGGCTCTCTTATGAACTTCTCAGAAAGCATCGTCATACTGTGCCTATTAAAATATCTGATGAACATTTCGTCATGTAATGGGGATAACAACTATACCATGACAATATTATCACCCTACAGTGGACAGTGCTCTTTTTTGAGTAACGTAATGAAACCTTTCTTGGGAGCGTTTTCGTCAAGAAAGGTCAGAGTAAGTACTATTGATGGCTTCCAAGGACAAGAAAGTGATATAGTGATGTTATCATGCGTGAGGGGGTGCAAGAATAGTGTTGGTTTTCTTTCAGATGAGCGTAGAATGAATGTGGGACTAACACGTGCTAGAGACTCACTCTGGATCCTGGGAAACTTCGAGACGCTTCAGATGGAGAGTGCATGGAAATCTTTACTCAATGATGCTATACAGCGCAAAAGCCAGGTACTTTCTGACGAAATTCGTTGCTTTTCGCGATGCCTTCTTTCTTTCGAAGCTTTTCGACGAGTCTTGATTATGTAGGGAATATAAGGGAATATTCTCTTTCTATCCAAAGTTACAAATAGATGAATAAATAACTATACTTGTTGTGTTGCCTTGCTGCTACACCACGATGCTTCCGAATCTTTCTCGTGCCTATTATTCATTTCTTTTGCTAATTCTATACTAGCATCCGCTGCTACCTTTTCAGGGCAAAACAAATAGCAATATGCAAACTGTATTCGAAAGATCAGCGGCAAAATTGGTCCTAATACTATATCTACTACACTACGTATAGGAAGTAGTGGTGTGAGAATTTTGATTGCTTCACTATTGAGTCTCCCAAGCCCTTGAATGATTGCCGTACGAACGATGCGCTTTCTATAGAAGACCTGCAATAATTTAGGAATTTCAGTTCTGAATTTTGCTTTCTTTAGTATCTCCACCAATAAATAGCTATCTTCGAATGCAATACCACAACCCTGCCCAATATTAGGCATGGTCGCATGGCAAGAATCACCCACTAATACAATGTTATCAGATGCCCAACTTTTAAGTACGCTTGGGGGACGATCCCATACATCCCTTTGTTCTATTTCATCATTATTAGTTGCTTCTATGAGCTCAGTAACTTCAGAGCACCAGTTTTCAAATGCTTTCTGCAAAAAGTTTTTACAGTTGATTTTGTTTTCTGAATTTGGGGGGCTTTTCACAAAAGCATACCACTGTACAAAACCAAATTTATCAGGGCATATGACAAAGTAATTATCAGGTCCCAAAAATGCACAATATCCAGTTGTAAAGAAGTTTTTGGTTTTCAATAGGGGCAAACCACTGTACAATTTGAATCCTGTAAAAGAAGCTGACATTTTAGCATTCCGAACACCAGGTAACTCTTTGAACATTTGCGACCTTACCCTACTCCAGATACCATCAGCACCGACCAATAAATCAGCTTTTAGTTGACGGCCATCTTCAAGGTTAACACACACTTGACCAGATGCAAGTGTTTTGTATGATACAAAAGTGGAAGACATTTCTAGCTGCACTTCGGCATCTTCTAACAAATTTGCAAGCAGTATTTTTTGTAAGTCAGACCTATCTATACAAACTGCAAATGGTAAGTCGAACTCTTCTGGTAAATCTGTTATTGCATCAAATTTGAACATTGGTTCACCCGAGATACCATCATTTAAACCACTTTCTGTTCCCCAAAACGGTCTGCTTACTTTATGAACTTCGTCATACAACTTCTCATCAATAGCTTTCAGCGTACCAAGTCCATTTGGAGCCAATTGTATAGGACCTCCCAGTGGAAGATATGATCTAGCCTTCTCGACGACAGTAACTTTCATGCCAGCGTTACGCAAGCTTATAGCAGTTAACAAACCGGCAAGTCCTCCACCAGCAACGACGACATTGAGAGGATTATCAGGTGTAATGATGTCACCAACACTAGATTTTGTTGAACTACTTTTCACTATTTTCTTCAGCTGCTTTCTCACTGGACGCGTTCTTTGACGTTGCAAGTAGAGCACATCTGCCGCAACTGAACGGAACATCATTTTTCAAGGTACTTTAAGATTGAAATGGGAGAAGAATTAAAGAAAGTTAAATCAAACCCTCCAAAAACTTCTGACTTTGATATTCTGCACTTGAGCGAGCACTTGGATTGTTATATTGTTCATAATTTAAGGTGTTACACGCGCCTACTACTTCTTGTAGAAGATCTTTTTTTTTCTCACAGCGGCTTTTTTGCGGCCCCTGTCTGTAAGAGTCACAACCCTAACTACCCTAAATACAGATTACATTATTTCACAGAATGTTGTATTTCACTAACCACACTTATTTACACACTTATTTAAGAACACAATCTCACACCTCGATTTAGGGTCTTCTCAGTGTTAGCCACGACACCGTTTTCACTGTCTGCCCAAAAAGAGAAAAAACTAAATTTCACCTCTATTTATCCAAACTTGTCTAGGAAAACGCTGAGATCACCACAATACGACAATAAAGCTGGGCCAAATCAAGAATTCAAAGTCTCAGTAATGTTTTCGCATGCTGTTTCATCTACTTCCGCACCATTAATACCCTTCTCTGGTTTCGCAGGTACGAAACAACGCGTTTGATTTTTTGCGCTAAAGTCTCTCTCATCCTTCACCTCCTGATCGCGCTACGAAATTCGAGATGAAGTGCGACCGCATGGTTTTTTCTTGCTAAATCTTGTATTCACAACGTATGGATTACGTCGAGTTTTCCGACAAATATGGTACAATCCATTCCGATTTTACGCTTTTTTTTTAACTTTTCCAAACTGATGAAAATTCTCCTCCTTTCCTTAACTAAATAGGAATAAAAGCCTCCAGGTTCGTTGTATTTGGAAAGTATCAAACATTGTTTTAATTTTGTGTCAAATTAGGAGTTGCTCGAGGAAGCAGATCGATAGAACTAGCAGAAGATTTCTCACGAGATCCGCGACTGAAGGTAACATTTTTATTTTGGATTTATGCAAGGCAAAAGACTCAGTTCCTCTTGTAGTGTCAGGGAATGATACGGACAGTGCTGAAGAGAATGTTGCACGGCCTGTGTATCCATTTACGGCTATTATCGGGCAGGAGGAAATGAAATTTGCCGCAATTATGAATATCATCGATCCCAACATTGGTGGTATCATGGTGATGGGAGATAGAGGTACAGGAAAGTCTACGACTGTAAGATCTTTGGTAGATCTTCTTCCATATATTGATATAGTGAAGGATGATCCATTTATGAGCAGCCCGACTGACCCAAACCTGATGTCTCCTGACGTTCTAAGTGATTTTCGCGCTGGAAATGAGCTTGAAATAAAGAAGGTACCCATTAATATGGTAGATTTACCGCTAGGTGCCACAGAAGATAGAGTCTGTGGCACCATTGACATTGAGAAGGCACTCACTGAAGGTACGAAGGCTTTCGAGCCCGGTTTATTAGCTAAAGCTAATCGTGGTATATTGTACGTTGATGAAGTAAACCTTCTCGATGATCATTTGGTCGATGTGCTCTTAGATTCTGCGGCTTCTGGATGGAATACAGTGGAACGAGAAGGGATTAGTATTTGCCATCCGGCACGCTTTATTCTAATTGGATCTGGAAATCCAGAAGAGGGTGAACTCAGACCGCAGCTACTTGATCGTTTTGGAATGCATGCCCAAATCAAAACGGTCAAACTTCCGGAGGAAAGAGTTCGTGTTGTCGAAGAGCGCACAGAGTTTGATACCGAACCAAAAGCGTTTCGCGCAAAATACAAAGAGCAGCAAGAAGATATAATCAGTAAGATCACACTTGCGAGATCTTTATTACCAGAGGTGGAGGTTCCTATGGAAATCAGACTTAAAATTTCCCAAGTGTGTGCGGAGCTCGATGTTGATGGCCTTCGAGGCGATCTTGTTACGACTCGTGCTGCTCGTGCTGCTGCTTCTTATCGCGGCTCAAAAATTGTCACCGATGAGGACGTATACTCAGTTATTACCCTCTGTCTTCGCCATCGCTTGCGCAAAGATCCGATGGCTTCAATTGACGAAGGTAGTCGTGTTCTAGAAGTTTTTTCTACTGTGTTTGGATATGAACAGTAGGACATAATCACACTTTGAGCTGATGCTACCAATTTTTAATTCCTACATACTTTCTGTAGAATATCTTGAAAGCACACGCGCATATTATCACTGTTTGTCATCAAATATTATGAGCTCATCTTGTATTAATGGAATTCTAGGAACAGGAAAGAATGAAAATGAGAATAGTGTATATAGCTGATTAAGAAGATTGAAGCATTGAAGCTTGGTTCTGAGGTCTAAGTGCGGAAAATATTGGTTTTTCTCTTTTAGATTCTACACTCTCTTCAACTTTCACAAAAATCTTTCACAAAAATATCTTCGCGCGAGGTTTTTTGTTGCCATTTTGTGAATCTTCTCCGAGCGTAATATTCTAGTAAATAAGTACCCCATTTTCATAGATATCTGTTTATGACCTATGATCATATGTATTGTAGGATGCATATCTTCTAAAGTTCTCTTTTTTTCAAATAAAATAGAGACTTTGTTGACATTATTTAGGGTACTGCCCATAATGAGAAAAACCGCGATTGTGTACAATTTTCCCAAAACTAACCGCGATTGTGTACAATTCCTCCATTTGTACCACGCAAAAACAGATCTCATCGATATACGGCTCCTGTGGCCTTTAATAACGCGTAAAAAGCATTCAAGAGCATGGATAATACGTAGAGCAATAAATCTGCGTCGCTTTTTTTGAAATTCAAGACCTCATTGGATCTTCACAT
>Ga0257106_1001131_pt1 | contig 13764 bp, 14 predicted proteins | sample LP_taG_3_FD_190177 | JGI IMG/M metagenome (GOLD analysis project Ga0257106, IMG submission 190177) | Marine microbial communities from Northeast Subartic Pacific Ocean, Canada - LP_J_2011_P26_10m | ecosystem: Environmental > Aquatic > Marine > Oceanic | place: Canada: Northeast Subartic Pacific...
GTGCGGTTTATCTTGGAAAAATATTTTCTCCGTCTATATAGAGAAAGACTCTCCACATCCACAAGTAGTGGTAGCATTTGGATTAGATATAATAAACTTGGATCCGGTTAAGTCCTCAACATAGTCTACTGTAGACCCTTGAAGGTACTGGAGGCTCAATGAGTCAATTACTAGGTTAGCTCCTTCCTTTTCAATACATGTATCATCTTCATCGACGATATTATCAAAAGAAAATCCATACTGAAAACCTGAGCAGCCACCACCTGTTACATAAACTCTTAGATTCAAAGTATCATTATTTGATTCACTGTCTTTTAAAGACAGTATTTTATGTACAGCTCCATTAGTGAGTTGCATTAATGAAGGGGTATAAGTTTCAACCATTAGTAAGGCCTTTCATTTGATTATGTCCACACATTAAATTGTAACATTCGATTGCCTGACCAGCAGCACCCTTAACTAAATTATCTATTGCAGAAATAATTACAAGCTGATTAGAGATAGCAGAAGGATAAACTCCTATCTGACATTTATTTGTAAAAGATACTTTGGCGATCTCAGGGACTTGATCAATATCCATTAAGATAATGTTAGGTGAGTCCTTATAAAAATTTTTATAGATTTCTAAAATATTTTGCTCAGGTAGTTTTGTAAAATTTACATACATGGTTGCATAAATCCCTCGCATAGCCGGTATCAAATGAGGCAAAAAATTTAATGCTAAAGGTTCACCATAAATTTCTTCTAATATCTGGCTAATTTCAGGAAGGTGTCTATGACCAGAAGTCGCGTAAGCATAAAAGTTTTCTTCGATATATTCTTTTAATCCGCTTTCTACCGTACTTCTTCCAGCTCCACTAATTCCTGACTTAGCATCTATAGTGATTGATTCAATATTGTTATCTAGCTTCATCAGTGGCATGAGGCCTAATATAGAAGCCGAAGGATAGCAGCCTGGAACAGCAACAAGATTACTTGTTTTGATCAGTTCAGAGTTGAGTTCGGTCAGTCCATATATAGAGCTTGATAGATTATCTAAATCTTTATGCTCACTTTTGTACCAGTCTCTCCAGATCTTACTATCCTTCAGTCTAAAGTCAGCAGAAAGATCTATAACCTTTATATCTTTTTCAAGAAAAGAGTTAGCTCTATTCATTGAAACTCCGTGCGGTGTAGCAAAAAACACAACATCGCAATCAAAGAAAATATCATCTTCAGGATCTACAAAAAAGAGTTCCGTGTTCTCCACAATCTCTGACGTTCTCTTCCCTCTAAGCTCCCTAGAACTTACCGCCAAAATACTAGTATCCTCACGGACGCTTAGATATCTAATGAGTTCTTCACCAGCGAATCCTGAACCACCTATTATTCCAACGTTTTTCATTATGTTTTAATTTTGACTATTTGAGGGCGGAGGATTATATATTTTTGCGAAAACACTATCTAGCCCTAGTTCTTTAAATAGACATTTAGCAGTAAACGCTCCCACGAGGATATGTTACCTAACAGTAGACCCCTTGACGCAAAGGATTCTGATTCCTTAAGCAGGCCTTGTTTGTATCTCAAGTGTGCAATTCTCAAGTAGAGAGCACCTTCACTTTTTGTAAGCCTAAATGCTCTTTCTAATTCAGAATTGGCTTTTGTATAATTTTCTTTCTTTAAAAAATCGTCAGCCCCAAGAATAATTCTTTGAATAGAAGGATTTAAAGCATTAATTTTCATAATTTCTGCCTCCAAAAATTCTTCATTAGCTATTAATAATTCAACTGTTCGTGAAAAATCATTTACGGGAACTGCATAAAGAGAAGCATCTCTTGTGTTTTGGTTAGCCACACATGAGTATAGAAATATCGAAATGACAATAACGATATTTAACTTTAATAAATTCAATCTTGACCTCCCTCAAAAGCTTGCTTGAGTTTGTCCAATAAACCTTCATCGGAATTCTCAATTCTATTTGAACATGTTCTTCTGACAGATGGGATTAAATTTGGTTCAGTGCCCTCTATAAATGGAACAAGCAAAGAATCCTTACATTTTTTACCACTCAAAAGACCATCATTCATATCAGTCCAAAGATAATTTATACGCGGTAAGGAAGTTTTAACCTTAGAAATTGGTTTTGTCTCATCAATAAAATTTTTCCATACCTGAAATGCACCTGTTCTGCCTGTTAAAGGGGTTGTTCGGTTATCATCAAAACCTAACCAAACTAAGACAAGTATCTCTCCGGCAAAGCCTACAAACCAGCTATCCCGCTGATCATCCGAGGTACCTGTTTTCCCTCCAGCATTCCAAGATCGAATGTCTTCAGACGAGTAACCCCTGGCAGTTCCTCTTTCAAAGGTTTGTTGCATTGCAAACTTTAATAAAGCTACAGGCTCAGGCCTGATTCTTTGTTCAATGCTATAAGGGTAAGAAAACTCGATTTCTCCTTTTGTATCCTTGATCTCTCTTATAGACCTCAAAGGAGTATAGAAACCATCTGCTGCTATTGTCTGATAAGCCTGAACGGCTTGATAGGGTGATAACTCAAAAGAACCTATAAATAATGATGGATATTTTTGAAATTGTTTATCAATTCCTAACTTAGAGAACATATCTTCTACGGCTTCAAAACCAACATCTAAACCCAATCTTGCAGAAGCTATGTTATAAGATTGCCACAATGCAACATGGAGAGGGATTTTTCCGTGAAACTTCTTGTCAAAATTATCAGGCTCCCAGATTTCTCCTCCACTACGGATACTGAGCTTAGAATCATCTAGCATAGTGGTGAGGTTATATTTTTTATACTGATCTAAAGCGGTAAGATAAATAAATGGTTTGACCAGCGAACCTATAGGCCTGATGGCATTTATTGATCTATTAAATCCATATGCTGAAGGCGCAGTACTTCCAACTACCGCCTTAACCTCACCGTTAGATACATCTACCGCGATTGCAGCACCTTCAATATCTAATAATTTCTTGCCATATTTCTTTATAAGCTGAGCCTTTGTTTTAATAATACTTTTTTCAAGTGCGTCTTGAAGAATTGGATCAACATTAGTTTCTATGGACAACCCCTTTGTCCTTAAGTCCTTTTCATTAAAGTTTTCTTGCAATTCGATCCTCACAAGGTCATGGAAGGCGGGGTATTTAGTTTCCGTCCTATAATTTGGTCGTGCCACTCCCAATTCTTTTGTTTTTAGTTGTGCAAGCTCAGAGTCAGAAATCTTAGAATTTCTATTCAGAACAGTTAGAACCAAATTTCTTCTTTGAGTTGCATTGCCAGGGTTACGCCTTGGATTGTATAAAGAAGGTCCTTTCAACATTCCAACGAGGAGTGCTATCTGATCTATTTCAAGATTTTTTATTGAGGTACCAAAAAAATGTTGTGCTCCCATGCCAAATCCATGTATTGCCCGCTTTCCTGATTGAGCTAAAAAGACATCATTTATGTAAGCTAATAAGATTTCTTCTTTTGAATAATGAAATTCAATCAGCAGAGAAGCAACTGCCTCCATTACTTTTCTTCTAATCGTTTGCGCCGAAGTAAAGAAAAGGCTTTTGGCCAGTTGCTGAGTGATAGTACTGCCGCCTTGCTCAACCTCACCCGCCTGTATATTTTTCAAGAAGGCTCTTGAGATAGACCTTAGAGATACTCCATAGTGATTGAAGAAATTCTGGTCCTCTACTGCAAGTATTGTTTCTATAAGCGTTTGAGGCACTTCCTGCCAATCTAATAAGACTCTATCTTCCATATGAGCTGGATACATACCACCTATAACTATAGGTTCAAGCTTAATAAGATCTTCAGATATACCTAACTGATTTTTGATACTCTTAACTTTTGATTTCTCAAAAGTAATGTCAAAAATCCCTGATCGCTGATTCTTGTATCCTCTTAAAAATATTATTAGCTTATCTCTAGAAAAACTAAATTGTCCTGATTTTTCAGGCCGTTTAACTTTCTGATAAGAAAGCATTTCAAGTTCTTTAATTAAGTTATCTTTATTTAATTCTATACTTTCGGCTAACTCCAAAGGCCTAGAGTAAAGTTTCGCAGGTACAGTCCATAGAACTCCATCTAATTTTGAGGTTACTCGGTAATCAATAACAGCTATCAAGGCAGCTGAAAAAATTAGCGTAGCTAAAGCAATCAGCGCAAAAATAATACCTATAGAAAGCTTAAATCTCATTTATTGCTTGATAAGTTGGTACATTTCGAACAGTCTACGTTTTTTTAAAAATAATTGGGTAATAAAATGCATTACGATATATGTTCTTTGGGCAGCGCCTTAGTCGATGTAACTTTTCAAATTGATGATGAATTTTCAAAAAAAATTGAAGGTCAAGGCATTCCAAAAGGTGCAATGACCTTAATAGATAAAGATGACCAAAATGGTTTAATTGAAGCACTTAATGCATTAGGCAAGTCGGCAGAAAAAGCATGCGGTGGATCTAGTACAAACTCAGTAGTTGCAGCCTCTCTCTTTGGTTCTACATGTTATATGACTTGTATAGTTGGAGACGACGAGAACGGTAGATTTTATCTTGAAGATTTATCATTAAATGATGTAAATCATTCGTCTTCACTTATAGAATCTGAAATTCCTTCAGGACAATGTCTTGTAATGATATCGGAAGATGCAGAAAGAACAATGTGCACTAATCTTGGTATCAATTCAGAATTTTCAATTGATAATGTTGACGAAGACATAATAAAAAACTCAAAATTTCTTTTTTTAGAAGGTTATCTAATCGCCTCTCCAGGAGGGTTTGAATCATATAAAAAAGCTATAAATCTTGCAAAAGTTCATGACACTAAGGTAGCTATTTCTTTATCTGATCCTTTCATAGTAAGTTCCTTTAAAGAACAAATAAAGGAACTCATAAATATAAAGTGTGATCTTATTTTCTGTAATGAAGATGAAGCCAAGGAATTTGCGGAGTCTAACGAAGAAGAAGAAATATTTGGCTATTTCAAAAAATACACAGACAATCTACTCGTAACTCAAGGACCAAAAGGCTGCACAGGCTATGACCAAAATGGTCAAATTAATGTTGCAGGCATAGAAGTAAATGCGATAGATACGAATGGAGCTGGAGATATGTTTGCAGGAGCTGTTCTCAGTGGTATCAATGAATCTAAAACTCTTGAAGAATCTGCCCACTTTGGCTGCTTTGCGGCCTCTAAAACTGTACAAAATTCTGGCCCTAGGCTTGCTAAAGAGGAGTATCTAGAAATTAAAGAAACTTTTTCTAGCAATTAAAAAAGTATTCTGCTAAATTGCTGCGCCTTCAAGGTCAAACAATATAAAAATTACTCAAAATGCCTGCAAAAAAATCACTAAAGAAATCTGTAAAAGCCAAAGCTCCTGCAAAAAAATTAGTTGCTAAGAAAGATGGTGCTAAAAAAACTCCTACAAAAAAATTAGTTGCTAAGAAGCCAGTAGCTGTAAAAAAACCAGCACCAAAGAAAGAGGCAGCTAAAAAGACTTCAACAAAAAAGACAACACCTAAAAAAACCAAAGCAACCGTAAAGTACGAAGAATCACAATTCCTTGCCTCCATTAAACCTTATGCTTTAAAAAAGAACGAAAAATATATGAATGCTAAGCAAAAACAGCATTTTCAAGATATTCTAGGTACTTGGAAACATCAACTTCAGATCGAGCAAGATAGGACTGCTGACAAAATACAAAAAAATGTCAGTCATTTTCCTGATGAATCAGATAGAGCTACTCATGAAGAAGAATTTACTTTAGAACTAAGAACAAGAGAAAGAGAAAGGAAACTTCTTTCAAAAATAAATGAATCAGTAGAGGATCTCAAGGCAAGTGATTATGGTTATTGTGCATCGTGTGGGATAGAGATTGGCATTAGAAGACTTGAAGCCAGGCCTACAGCAACACGCTGTATTGACTGTAAAACAATTGAAGAGATTCATGAGAGACAGCAATATGGTTAAATTACTTTGGTTGCAATAGACCAATATAATATTTCCCCTGAGATCATTAAGGTCTCGAAGCATCATATAGAAGTTGATCAAATTGATAACGATGCAAGATCAATTATCCAAAGACTCAATAAGGCTGGTTTTAAAGGCTATATAGTCGGTGGGTTTGTAAGAGATTCTATCCTCGGACTCAAGCCCAAAGACTGCGATGTAGTAACCGATGCTACCCCTGAACAAGTCAATAGCCTTTTACCAAGAACTCGAATCATAGGCAGAAGATTTAAAATAGTTCATTCAAGAAGTGGAAGAAAAATAACTGAAATTTCAACTTTCAGATCATCTAGCCAAAGAAACACACAAAAGTCTAACAAAGGACTTGTGTTAAGAGATAACAACTATGGAAACATTGAAGATGATGCTTTCAGACGAGATTTTACTATAAATTCGTTATATCTAGATATCGAAAAAATGGAGATTATAGATTTTGTTGGTGGTTTCAAAGATCTTCAAAATAAAAAATTAAAGTCAATCGGGGACAGCTTTGAGAGGTTTAAAGAAGACCCCGTTAGAATATTAAGGGCAATAAGATTTAAAGCTAAATTAAGCTTAGATTTAGATAAGAAGCTTGAAGCTGATATGAAAAAACTTTCTTATCTTCTAAAAGAAATTTCTTCAGGAAGGAAATACGAAGAAACTCTTAAAATGCTTTTGACTGGGAATGCCGAATTAATAATGACTGAGATGAATAGTCATAATTTACTTGAACATCTGCTTCCTCTAACAAAGGATTTCCTCAACTCAAAGAAAGATAAGCGATTCATTTACAATGCTTTAAAAAATACTGACGACAGGTACAAAAAAAATAAATCACTTACTCCTGCATTCCTCTTTTCAGTATTATTATGGCCGGCCCTTGTTAATAAAATGGGTGGTATAACTTCAAAGAAGACCAAATTACATAATATTTCAAGAGCAGCTAGTCTGATCTTAAAAAGACAAAATGAAAATTGTTTTATTCCCGGCAGGATTCAACAATCGATCAAAGAAACATGGGAGCTTCAGATTATGTTACTCAGAGTGCCCGAAAAATCGAAAGTCACACTCAAGCATAAAAGATTCAGAGCAGGATATGACTTACTGCTGTTAAGAGAAGATTCCGGTGAAAACCTGGGAGGCGTAGGAAAGTGGTGGACCGAAAAAATATCATATTAAGATCTAAGATTATTTAATTAAAAATAACTTTTTTTTGTTTTAATGTAGCTATATTTGTAAAATTGTCCTTTATGCAAAAAAAAACTATCGATCTAAAACAATTCAATAAATTACCTAAGTTTATAGCCGTTGAAGGACCCATAGGTGCGGGCAAAACTACATTAACTAGACTGTTAGCCGATTCCTTTAGTTATGATACTTTCCTTGAACAACCATCAGAAAATCCTTTTCTTCCAGACTTTTATGTCAATCCGTCACAAGCAGCGTTAGGAACACAACTGTTTTTTCTGTTCCAGCGCGTGAAACAAATTCAAGAACTTAAACAAGATGATATCTTCTCATCAAACAAAGTTTCAGATTTCTTATTAGACAAAGATAAATTGTTTGCAAAGGCAACACTTTCAGCTGAAGAGTTAAAACTTTATGAGCAGATTTATGATTATCTTTCCATAGATCTACCAACACCTGACTTAGTCATTTATCTGCAAGCTGAAACAAAAACACTATATGAAAGAGTTATGCATAGAGGCATTGAGATGGAGAAAACCATTAGCTTTGATTATTTAGAGCTCTTAAATGAAACTTATAAAGAATTCTTCTTTGACTACAATAGATCTCCAGTATTAATAGTGAACTCTGATTATTTAGATTTTCAAACACATGAAAATGATTACAATTTACTTTTGGAAAAACTGCTAGATTATTTTAATAAACCTGAAGGTTCTAAAATGTATTTTAACCCTTCGCCCACCTTAATTTAGAAATCATGAATATACAAAAGATCTACAATCCATCTAAAGAGATACTAGAAAAATCAAATATAACTGAATCTGAATTTCAAAATCTTTACGAAGAATCTATAAATAATCCGGAAGAGTTTTGGGCTGCTCAAGCTGATAGCTATCTAGATTGGGAAACTAAATGGGACCAGGTACATGAAAGTAATCTAAGTAAAGGTGAAGTGTCTTGGTTTAAAGGCGGGAAATTAAATGCTTCAGTTAATTGCATAGACAGGCACTTAAAAGACAGGGGCGAAAAAATTGCTTTAATTTGGGAAGGGGATAATCCTGACGAATCCAAACATATTTCTTATGAACAGCTTCATGGCGAAGTATGCAAATTCTCTAACATTCTTAAAAAAAGAGAGATCAAGAAAGGTGACCGTGTATGTATTTATATGCCGATGATTCCTGAGGCTGCCTATGCAATGCTAGCTTGTGCGAGAATTGGCGCAATACACTCAGTAGTCTTTGGAGGATTTTCTCCGGAATCCTTAAAAGATCGTATCTTAGATTCTGATTGCCAAGCAGTTATCACGGCTGATGAAGGCTTAAGAGGAGGGAAAAAAATTCCACTTAAGAAAAATGTAGACGAGGCCTTGTTGGCCTGTCCAGATGTCCATACAGTCTTAGTGGTTACAAGAACTGGTGCTGATATTAATTGGAATGATAAATGTGATGTTAGATATGAAGAAATTATAAAAGAAGTTTCTGATATCTGCGAGCCAGAGATAATGGATGCTGAAGACCCTTTATTTATACTTTATACCTCAGGCTCTACAGGAAAACCAAAAGGGGTATTACACACTACCGCGGGATATCTCCTCCAAACATCGATGTCACATGAAATGGTTTTCGACTACAAAGATGGAGAAATATATTGGTGTACTGCTGATGTCGGATGGGTAACCGGTCACTCCTATATCGTATACGGCCCTCTTGCAAATGGCGCTACTTCATTGATGTTTGAAGGTATTCCTACTTATCCCTCTCCCTCAAGATTTTGGGAAGTGATTGATAAACATAACGTGAATATCTTTTATACCGCTCCTACAGCCTTGCGGGCGCTAATGGCTCAAGGGGATGAATATGTTCTGTCTTCTTCAAGAAAGACTTTAAGAATTCTTGGTACAGTTGGTGAACCCATTAACCCTGAAGCTTGGGAGTGGTATTTTCAAGTAGTAGGGAATTCTACCTGCCCTATTGTTGATACTTGGTGGCAAACAGAAACTGGAGGAATGATGATAACGCCTGTGTCTGGGTTCACTCCAATGAAACCAGGCAGCGCAACCAAACCTTTTCTTGGAGTAGAGCCTGCGTTATTGGATGAAAATGGGAATGAAATAGAGGGAGAAGGATCAGGTAATCTAGTAATAAAATCTAGTTGGCCATCACAAATTCGAACAGTATATGGAGATCATCAAAGATGTATAGATACCTACTACGCAATGTATCCAGGCTATTACACAACTGGTGATGGTGCTAGAAGAGACTCAGATGGATACTATTGGATCACTGGAAGAGTTGATGATGTTTTGAATGTTTCGGGACACAGACTAGGAACAGCAGAGGTTGAAAGTGCATTGGTCCTCCATAAAAAGGTCGCAGAAGCTGCAGTGGTAGGATATGAACATGAGATAAAAGGACAGGGCATTTATTGTTATGTTACCTGCATGACAGGTATAGAACCAGATGACGATCTCAAGCTCGAATTAATTCAATTGGTTGCTAAAGAAATTGGTGCGATAGCTAAACCTGATATCATTCAGTGGGCTCCGGGTCTTCCTAAAACAAGATCAGGAAAAATCATGAGACGAATCTTAAGAAAAATAGCCACTAATGAAATTGATAATCTAGGCGACACCACAACCTTAGCAGACCCTACTGTTGTGGATGAATTAATTGAAAACAGGGAGAACAACTAATGTCATTAATGGATCTATTAAATAAAAAAAATATATTACCGCTTGAATCTGAAGCACTTCAGGGTAGAGACGAAGCAGTGGAAGTGCCATCTGAGCATTTCGTAAAAGGAACACCTTTATTAGGTCCTTTTGCTCCTAATTTAGAACAAGCTGTTTTTGGTATGGGATGTTTTTGGGGAGTAGAAAGAAGATTTTGGGAGCTCGATGGTGTTTTTTCGACTTCCGCTGGGTATGCAGCAGGTATTACAAAAAATCCAACTTATAGAGAAGTCTGTACGGGCATGACAGGACATAATGAAGTTGTGCTTGTTGTTTATGATCCTGAAGTAATTAGTTACGAATCTCTATTAATCACTTTTTGGGAAGACCATGATCCCACTCAGGGAATGAGACAAGGAAATGACCAAGGCACTCAATATAGATCAGGAATTTATTATCAAAATGCCGATGAGAGAGAACTTATTGAAACAACCAGGAACGAATATCAAGCTCAACTCAATTCAAACGGATTAGGAAAGATTACTACTGAAATTAAAGAAATAGATCACTTCTTTTATGCTGAGCACTATCATCAACAGTACCTAGCAAAAAATCCTGATGGTTATTGTTCTCTAGCAGGTACGGGTGTAAAAATTAAATAACGCCACCCCAGACGTAGTCTTCACCCTCTTTTGTTATAACTTCATCCTCTTCTAGCTTGATTAAGTGAGCTAAAAGCGAAGCCTTCGCAATAGGAAAAAGTGACGGATCTACATCATCGTAAACTTTCTCAACTAGAGAATCAGGCGTACCTCTAGAGACTTCTTTTAAGGCTGCAAAAACCTTTTCTTCTCTTGCGAGTCTATGATTAATTATCCACTCAGCAACTTGATGAGGACTCTCAAGTACTTCTCCATGACCCGGAGCAATTTTTTCTATGTCATATTCTTTCAGCTTTTCAAGCGACTGAATATACTGTTTCATATTGCCATCAGGCGGACCAATAACAACCGTCGATCCATTCATGATGTGATCTCCTGTAAAGATGAACTTTTCTTCTTTTAGAATAAAACACAAATGATTAGAGGCATGACCTGGAGTGTGCACAACTTCGAGACAATAATCCTGTTCTTTAAGCAGTTCGCCATCTTCAAGAATTCTTTGGGGCTTAAATGTTGTATCTTGATTCTTAGAAGATTTAGTTAACATGCCGTAAGCAGGTATATCTAATTTTTCTTTCAAGAGCCTTACTCCAGGTGAGTGATCTGGGTGAGTATGAGTAACTATAATCTGCTTAATATTTTTTGATGCTCCAAGAATAGCCTCTATATGCTGATCCATAGCTGGTCCAGGATCAATAACAGTTACATCTTCAGTCCCCACGAGATAAGTATTAGTGCCTGGCCCTGTAAAAACACTTCCATTTCCAGCAGTAATCCTTCTGATTAAAGGACTAATTTGAACAACTTTTTCAGCTTCCATTTTCAATGATCCTCGTAGCCTTCGTCTCCAGGAAGGAGTCCAACCATCTTGCCTTCTTGCATGAAGAATTTAGGTTCAATTGTAGGAATAGTAGATGGGTCTATAGACGATTTGTCACTAAGAAGATCCTCCACATTTGAATACCCACAAATACTTTGTAAATTTTTAATGGTAGGCATAATAAGTAAAAGCGTACCCTCCTCTTGTCTCTTCAAGGCTTCTTCAGGCTTAATCCAAAGACTATTAACGCTCTCAGAGCCATCATGCAAACCTTCTTGTCCGCTAGGTGATATCGCAACAAAGAATCGCGTTGTGTAACGCCTTTTTTCAATTTTTGGTGTAATCCAGTGTGCCAAATATGCCAACCTATTTGTGGCTAAAGTTAGATTTTCTTTTTCACACATGCTCTCTAAAACTGACTCACCTGCATTGAGTTTATTTCTATATTCTACAAACCGTTTTCTTTCATCTGCATCAGATGGGTTGAATACTGAACCATCTTCTCTTCGAGCGATTAAGATTCCAGCTTCTTCAAAACACTCTCTTATACAAGCCACCCAATATGCCAAGCCACCTTTATCTTCGCCTAATATGTTTGAAAGTTCTTTATCGGATGCTCCAGTTGTAATTTCTTCCATTCGACCAAGACCGTCTTCTGGATCTACCTTGCCACCAGGAAATACAAAAGCTCCACCAAAATTTGCCTTTGATGCTCTTTCAACCAAAAATACTTCTATACCTTCTTTTTCAGAGTCCCTGACCAATAAAACTGTGGCGGCGGCCTGAGGGATAGTAGGTTCCGCTTCCGGATCTGCCATTTGTGTATTAGCCCCTTGTAATGGATTTTTCATAAATCATCCTTATTTTTTTTGATTATAATAGACTAGCGCGTTCAAAAACTTAATTAACTATAAATTTATTTCAAAGGAATGTCTAAATGCTAGATTCTCATCCGGATTGGTTCAAAGAAGCTCTATCTGTAAACAAGGAACAAAGAAGAATAGAAGTTGAAGGAAATTTCATTTCCTATCAGCACTGGGGAGACGAAACAAAACCCGGTATGGTTCTAGTTCATGGTAGCGGCAGTCATTCTCACTGGTGGGATTTTATTGCACCCCTCTTATTAGACAATTTCCAAATAAGTGCTATTGATCTTTCGGGAATGGGTGACAGTGATCATCGAGATGATTATTCTCCAGAGCTCTACGGCAAAGAAATATTATCTGTTGCCGAAGATAGCGGCTTCTTTTCTGTCGGCGAACCCATCATATGTGGTCATAGTATGGGGGGATTTATGAGTGCTTATGCGGGCCTTGTCTCTGATAAGAAACTAGGAGGTGTCATTATGGTTGATTCTCCGATTAGACCTCCTACTTATGATTACTCAACTCATGTAAGAAGTGGGCCTATTAGAAGAATCAAGACTTATCCTGATAGAGAAAGTATTTTAGAAAGATTTAGATTAACTCCAGAGCAAGAATGTGCAAATGAGTATCTCGTTAGATATATTGCTGAATGGTCTATCAAAGAAGCAGATAATGGATATCAATGGAAGTTTGATGATACGATTTTTGACAAATTAGGGTTTTCTCATATGCAAAAGAATCAAGCCTTTGAACTAGAGTGTGAATTAGGAATAATTTACGGAACCGAAAGCAATATGATGACTGAAGAAATTCTTGGTTTTATAAAAGACAATGTTCCCGACGGAACACCTATGATAGCGATCGAAAAAGCAGCCCATCATATTTTACTGGATCAGCCGTTAGAGCTAGCCGCAGCCATAAAAAATATAGCCAAAAAATGGATTTAGATACTGGGTGAAAACGCTACTACTTATAATATTTCTCTATTTCTCTTTCTCGATACATAAGGCAATCTATAAAGAAGAAATTGCTTATGGTTGCACATCGATAAGCATGATGATGTTTGTAGACGTAAGCCTGGCCTTACTTATCTACTACACTTTGTTTTAATCTGATTATTCTCTTGGCGGCAGACCTTTTACAAGACTTAATGATCTAAGGGGAGCCCCTTCTCTTCTGAATTTAGCAATCTCTTGATACTCTGGATCTTCATACCACGCGTTTGCTGCAGATTCTGAAGGAAAAGAAAATATTATTACTCGGCCACCCGTTAAAGGCTCTGGACCCTCCATGTGCCTAAAAGAATCATCAAAAGTAAGAAATTCTCCTCCGTATTTTTTTAAAATAGGGAAAAATCCTTTCTCGTATTTAAGGTAAATATCTTTGTCTTCAATTTCAAGATTAACAACCATATAAACTTTTACATCATCCATGACTATCTCTTTAAGCTTTTATAGACTGCAGCCTACCATCAATAATATCCTCTGCATCAGAGACCAATCTTGAGACCATTTCCTTACAAGTCGGAACATCTTTCACTCTTGCAACTGAAATTCCAGCGGACCAAATCCCGTGCT
>Ga0257106_1001132_pt1 | contig 13761 bp, 14 predicted proteins | sample LP_taG_3_FD_190177 | JGI IMG/M metagenome (GOLD analysis project Ga0257106, IMG submission 190177) | Marine microbial communities from Northeast Subartic Pacific Ocean, Canada - LP_J_2011_P26_10m | ecosystem: Environmental > Aquatic > Marine > Oceanic | place: Canada: Northeast Subartic Pacific...
CGAAACAGTTAGAACATCAATTAGTTGTTGGTCTGTTGACATTTTATATTAACACAAATTAGTTCGATATGTGGGGGTTGCAATTTTGTAAGATTAGGTGTTATTAATGTCTTGATCTTATTTTCGATCGTATTTCGTTCGTGAAACGAAAAGCTAACTCGCGGAAAACTTTTGGTGACGCTTATTATTCTAAATACGTTCTTATCAACAAGACTAGCATCTTTAATCCATTCTCTGATATTTTCCGCTTGTACTATTTTTTTCAAGCACATATCAGTTTCGATTGCAATAAACATTAAATTATACTAGAGACTTTATAGGAGTAGGGGTTAGTGTGGGGTCGTTAGAGTAAGACTCGAGATCAAGGGGTACAGAGAACGTTTCAGGCGTTACATCTTTGCAAATTGATTCACTCTTAACGTAACCACCATAACTAGCGCCAGCTACAATTACAGTACCGGCCGCGAGGGCTGGGCCAGAAGGTCGACTTCCACACAAATAAGTTATCGCAGCTCCTCCTAGAACAACTCCTATACCTGAAGTCAAACCAAATACTATTTTGCAGCTAAATGTCAATGGTGTTGTCATTACTATTTTTTAATAAGTTAAATTTTACTCTTTTGTATGATATAACGAATGTAAAAACTGAAATAGTAAAAATTGTCGTAAAATAAACTGTTCTACTTGTAATAGGTAAAGCAATTGAGGCCCGCTTCCTTCATACCAATAGGTACGAAGGGATCGGCCAAAACTATATTTTTTCGCCAAAACATAAAAAAATTTGTCTTTATAACTACGTAAGATTATTTTATCATACGGCTTGCCAAATTTTATTAATAAGCTCTTGTTCTTTGATAATTTCCTCATCTTCTAAACCTGAAGTTGCTGAAAATTCTAATGGTAGTTTAACCAACTTAATATATCGAACAAAATACAAGAACTGGATAAAAGAAAATGCTGGAAAGTACATAGTAAATAAGTATGGAAAGCTTGAAAAGATACCTCTTGCTTTTATTACTTCATCACAAATTGCTTTACCTATTACAAGTAGAACAGTTTATTTTACGACAATTTTTACTATTTCAGTTTTTACATTCGTTATATCATACAAAAGAGTAAAATTTAACTTATTAAAAAATAGTAATGGCAACACCATTGACATTTAGCTGCAAAATAGTATTTGTTAGTTCTTCAGATAAGATTATCCGTGGATAAAAAAATAGCGGAGGTATTGGTAATTTTGATAATTACCAATACCTCCGCTATTTTTTTCAAAATGAAAAACAATTAAAGTTCAGATTAGAAGTTCATTTCTGCTGCTTGAACTTTTTCAAATTGCTTCTTCTTAACTACTAGTAGAATCTGAGTTACAGTTACTGTGAAGAAGAATACAATCATTCCCTTAACTCGGTTAGGGTTTTGTAAAACAATTTCTGTTTCACCTTGGCCGAATCCACCAACGTTAGGGTCAAGTGTTAGAGGCTGATCATTTTTAACAGTATCTTTAACTTTTACTGCTAATTCAAGGCCAGAAGGAACAGTCTGTTTCACATCACCGTTTGCTGTAGTGATAACGACATCAACTTTTCCGTTTTCTTGTGGCTGAATTGCTGTAACTTGTCCTGCAGCAGTCGAAGTGAAAGCTGTGTTGTTACTCTTTTCACCTGTTGGGTAAACTTGGCCACGACCACGGTTACCACCAACGTAAATAGGGTAGTTTAGGAAGTTTACTTCTTTGTTTGTAGCTGGGTCAGGAGATAGGATTGGGAAAACGATTTCTCTGTTCTTATCACCTGCGATCGGACCAACAACTAAAATGTTTGTCTTTTCCTTACTGTATGGTTGTACGAATACACCCTTAGTTTTCGCTTTAATATCCGCTGAAATACGGTCTTTAGGAGCTAACTTAAAACCTTCAGGAAGAATTAAAACAGCACCAACGTTAAGAGGTCCTCTTTTACCACTGGCTATAATTTGCTTAACTGAAGTATCGTAAGGAATACTTACAACTGCTTCGAAAACAGTATCAGGTAAAACGGCTTGTGGAACTTCAATCTCAACTGGTTTTTGAGCTAAGTGACAGTTTGCACAAACGATTCTTCCTGTAGCTTCACGTGGACTTTGGTATGCTTGTTGCGCAAAAACAGGGTACGCGTAAGATACTTTTGGAAAGAAAACTGTTCCTAGAATTCCTAGAACTAGGAAAACAGATTTAAATTGTTTAATCATTATTTTTGATAATTTTTAATCTATCAGTACAATAAGTTATTATACACCTAATATACTATTAATACCTTTAGATTAATTTATAGAACCTCTTTCTTAAGTAAAATTACAAATCCGGAGCCTCCTAAGTATAAACTTAACAAAGCAACGGATAACAAAATTTGTGTTATCGGGTCTGTTGATGGTGTTATAACAGCGGCTACTATTGTACAAATTACAATAACATATTTCCAGGCTCCTAACATTTGTTCACCTGTTACAATTCCTAACAGCCCCAAGACAACTTGAACTGCTGGAACTTGAAAGGCCAGACCAGTTGCAAAGAGCAAAACTGCTATAAAATCAAAATATTGATCAAATGACCAAAATGGCTCTACTACTTCAGCACCATAAGAGATAAAGAATCTTAATGCTGCCGGTACTAAGAAAAAATATGAAAAAGCTAATCCAACGACAAAAAGTATTCCTGAACCCAAACTTACAGGAAGGACGATATCACGTTCTTTTTTTGTTAGGCCCGGTATTAAATATAATAGAAGCTGATAAAGAACAATTGGACTACTAAATAATATTCCGCAGAAAGCTGCAATTTTAACAGATGCAAAAAAATATTCACCAGGGGCAAATTGTAAAAATTTTACCCCAACAGCAGGGGCTTGAAAAATTCGTACAATTTCTTTCACGTCGGTAAAACAAAACAGAGTCGCTAGAACAAGTATTAGAACGCAAAATACAATTCGTTGACTAAATTCTTCTATATGTTCTGATAGCATCATTTCATCCTCTTCAGCAACGGTCATCTTTATTGTGTTGCTGAGGCGGGGGGGATTCAATAGGTTTGACTTTTGTAATACATTAAACATTAACTAACTTATTCAGTAATTTTTTTAAGCTCTTTAGGCAATAGTTTCTGCTTGTGGCTTATCTACAATTATACATTCCGTTGTTAAAACCATACTTGCAATGGAAGCCGCATTTTGAAGTGTTGAGCGAGTTACTTTTGCTGGGTCAATTACTCCAACTTTAAACATATCTGCAATTTCGTTGTTTGCTGCATTATAACCAAACTCAAATTCGGATTCTTTTACACGTTCAAAAATTACAGCACCATTCTGGCCGGCATTTGAAGCAATTTTTCTTACAGGTGCACTTAGGGCTTTTTCTACGATTAAAGCACCAATAAGTTCGTCTTCAAGAAGATTATCTTTTGCCCACTCTAATAATTCTTCTGAAATGTGCGCTAAAGTTGTACCACCACCTGGAACGATACCTTCCTCTACTGCAGCTTTAGTTGCATTTACTGCATCTTCAAGCCTTAGTTTACGATCTTTCATTTCAGTTTCAGTTGCCGCACCAACTTTAATTAGAGCTACACCACCACTTAATTTAGCTAAACGTTCTTGTAATTTTTCTTTTTCATATGTAGAATCACTTGTTTCTAATTGGCGACGTAATTGTTCGCATCGCGCTAATACAGCTTTTTTATTTGCATCTGAGATAATAGTTGTTGATTCTTTTCCAACAATTACACGACGAGCTTCCCCTAACATTTCAAGCTCTACGTTTTCTAATGTTAATCCTGCATCACCACTAACAACTTGTCCTCCAGTTAAAACAGCAAGATCAGCAAGTAATGCTTTTCGACGGTCAGCAAAACCAGGTGCACGAACTGCCACAACGTTTAAGATGCCACGGATTTTATTAATAATTAACGTCGCTAAGGCTTCTTTTTCTACGTTATCACTTATGATCAGCAGAGGTCGGTTAGTTTTGGTAATTAATTCTAGAGTAGGTAATAAATCTTGTTTAACAAGGGTTATTTTTTTATCCGTAATTAGAACGAAAGCATTATCTAATACAACTTCCATACGTTCCTGGTTTGTGACAAAATAGCCCGAGATAAAACCTCGTTCAAACCCCATACCTTCAGTAATCTCTAATTCATTTACTGTTGATTTACCTTCCTCAAGTGAAATTAAACCTTCTCGCCCAACTTTATCAATTGCACTTGCAATAAGAGCTCCCACTTCCGCGTCATTACCAGCTGAAATTGTTGCCACTTTGGTAATGTCATCTAGATCTTCAATCGGTCTTGCATAATCAATAATTTTACTAACAACAAATTGTGTTGCTTTTTCAATACCCCTTTTTAAGACGATTGGGTTTGCACCAGCCGCAACATTACGCATACCTTCTTTAATAATTGCATATGCTAATACTGTTGCTGTCGTAGTTCCATCACCGGCTACATCATTTGTTTTAGATGCTGCTTGGCGGATTAGACAAACTCCCGTATTTTCTAAATTATCCTGTAGGTTAATTTCTTTAGCAATTGTTACACCATCATTAACAATTTGTGGTGTACCAAATTTTTTACCCAGCACTACATTTCGACCCTTTGGGCCTAAAGTAATAGATACTGCTTCTGCTAACGTATCCATTCCTTTCTCTAATGCTTTTCTGGCCTCCTCATCATATAGAATTGTCTTTGCACCCATAACGATTTCTCTATTTTATTAAACTATTAATGACTCTTTTAATATAAAATGCTACTTCTTACTAACGCGTGTGTACTAAAATTGAAATCTGGCTCAGGCTGGACTTGAACCTGCGACCTTGGGCTTATGAGTCCCCTGCTCTAACCAACTGAGCTACTGAGCCATATATTAAAAGATATCAAACAATTTTTTTTTATGCAAACAATTTTTTTTATTTTTAACGTTCAAGTTTGTAAAACTGAATTAATTTTTTGCAAATATTCTTATTCTCGAGAAGAATAATTTGTATAAATTTTAAACAATGTATAGCTTATTTACAAACTATTCTGTATAATAATTATAGATTTTTGCGATCAAAGGAGGGTCACTAACTCAATGGTAGAGTACTCGGCTTTTAACCGAATAGTTCTGGGTTCGAGTCCCAGGTGACCCATTTTATTTTGTATTTTAGTTTACGATATCCAGGACGTTGCTTGGCTTGGGGTTGGTAAATCCTTTTTTGGATATTTTCCTTTATTTCTGTTTAATTTGTTATTTAAATGCTAAAATAAGTTTTTATCATCTGATTTAAATTTAGACTTGGTTTAGTTATTTTCTTATTAAAGGTTAGTTCAAGCTTTTTTAATGGTTAATACTCTAGCTCATGATTATGCTTAAATACAGTTTTATATTAGGTTGGTTAATGTTAAAATCATCTTATAGATAATATACATTTATTAGACATTGGGCCATATATTAACGTCCATTTTAATTTAATATTTCATAAAATTATTGATTATGCTAGAAACTATTTTTCAAGACCCTACACAACGGGTTCTATCTAAATATAGTTCACGATTACGTCAGATAAATTCCATAGGAACATCATTTAAAACTTTTACTGATGATGAATTACGTGAGAAAACAGTTAACCTAAAACAACGTTTACTTAAAGGGAATGAAGAAGTTGAAGTAATAACCAATGAGGCTTTCGCTTTAGTTCGAGAAGCTAGTGAGCGTGTTCTGGGACTTCGACATTATGATGTCCAACTAATTGGTGGACTTGTCCTAAACGAAGGAAAAATTGCGGAAATGAAAACGGGGGAAGGTAAGACATTAGTAGCACTACTTCCAACGTTTTTAAATGCTTTATATGGCAAAGGGACTCATGTAATTACGGTAAATGATTATTTAGCTCGTCGTGATGCTGAAGATGTTGGACAAGTACATCGATTTTTAGGTTTAAGCGTTGGTTTAATCCAAGAAAATATGACGCCGGAAGAGCGTAAAGAGAATTATAATTGTGACGTTGTGTACGTAACCAATAACGAACTTGGTTTTGATTATTTGCGTGACAATATGGCTTATACCGCAGAGGAAATGGTTCAAAGACCATTTTTTTACTGCGTGATTGATGAGGTTGATTCGATTTTAATTGATGAAGCTCGAACTCCTTTGATTATTTCTGGGGCCTCAGAAGCTCCGACTGAAAAATATTTGCAGACAGCGAGACTTGCAATTTCTTTAAAAAGGGAAATTCATTATGAAGTGGATGAAAAACAACAAAACGTTGCTTTAACTACCGAGGGTGTTTTATTTTGTGAACAAGCTTTAGGTATTATGGATCTGTATAACCCAAACGAGCCTTGGATTTCATACGTTTTAAATTCCATAAAAGCAAAAGAACTTTTTCAACTTAACAAGAATTACATTGTTAATGAGAATAATGAAATTGTTATTGTTGATGAATTTACTGGTCGTACAATGATGGGTCGACGTTGGAGTGATGGTTTACATCAAGCTGTGGAAGCTAAAGAAAATGTACCTATTCAAGATGAAAGCCAAACTCTTGCTTCAATTAGTTACCAAAATCTTTTCCTACTCTACGAAAAATTATCTGGTATGACTGGTACAGCCAAAACTGAAGAGGCTGAATTTGAAAAAATTTATAATTTAAATGTAGTTCCAGTCCCCACAAACCAGACTATTAAGCGAAAGGATTTCCCTGATTTAATATATAAAAACCAATATATTAAATGGAGAGCAATTGCTCAAGAATGCTTAGAAATGTATGAGATTGGTAGGCCTGTTTTAGTTGGAACGACCACAATTGAAAAATCTGAGCTCTTAGCGGCTCTTCTAAAGGAATATAACATTCCTTACAGACTCTTAAACGCTCGGCCTGAAAACGTAGAAAGTGAATCTGAAATTGTTGCTCAAGCTGGTTGTAAAAATGCAGTTACGATCGCAACAAATATGGCAGGTCGTGGAACTGATATCTTATTAGGTGGAAATCCGGCCTTCTTAACAAATTCCCTTGTTCGACAATTTTTTGAAAATGAAAAAAATGTCGATATTTCTTGTTCAATTGATAAGGAAAAATTTAAATCTACATACTCTGATTTATTGAAACAACCATTAGCGGAGCTTGAAAAGGAAGAAAATTCCGATGTAGTTGAGTACGTTAAGTTCTACAAAGAAATTCTTACAAATCAAAAAACAGCTACTAAGGAGATAGGTCAAACTATTCGACAATTTGGTGGTTTACATGTAATTGGTACTGAACGTCATGAGTCCCGACGCATTGATAATCAGCTTCGTGGTCGTGCGGGTCGTCAAGGAGATCCAGGCTCTTCAAGATTTTTCCTTTGTTTAGAAGATCGCCTTCTACGTATTTTTGGTGGCGACCAAATTTTAAACGTAATGCAAAATATTGGTTTCGAAGAAAGCACACCCATCCAATCTCCAATTTTAAATAAAAGTTTGGAGTCAGCTCAGAAAAAGGTTGAAGCGTTTTATTACGATACCCGCAAGCAACTTTTTGAGTATGATCAAGCCCTTAATATGCAACGTAATTGTGTTTATACAGAACGTCGACGTATGTTTGAGCAACCAAAATTACGTGGTTGGTTACTCGATTATGCAGAAAGAAGTTTAGATGATTTGTTTATTAACTTTAACTCTAACCAGGACGATAAAACACTTGGTTTTTTAACCAATAAACTACAAAATTTATTAGGAATTCCGTTACCAATTAGCGTTACAACGGGTGAAAAAGATTTAAAACAATATTTATCTTTTTTAAAGCAGCAAATTCAAATCACGTACGATTTAAAAGAACTTGAAATGGAATCCATTGAAAAAGGTTTACTTAGAGAAATTGAGAAATCTTTTATTCTTCAACAAATTGATTATTCTTGGATGGAGCATTTACAAAAAATTACTTTTTTACGAGAATCAATTCGATGGCGTGCATATGGTCAAAAGGATCCCTTAACAGAATATAAAAAAGAAGCATTTAACTATTTTTTAATCATGTTAGCTCGCATACGTCATCGTGTTGTTTATTTTGTTTTACGCTCAAAAGTGATTCTTCTTTAGTTATAAAAAAACCTCTTCATAAATTTCTAGTTTTTCTAGAAATTTATGAAGAGGTTTTAAAATGTAAGTTTTATTAGATACCAAACTGGTTACCACGTCTATATTGTAAATATGCAGCAACAAAAAGTCCTAGGATAACGCAAGGTACAAGTCCAAGTACGATACCTGAAAGTAATACTTCAACCATAAATTTTGAGAGTTTTTTAAAAGTGTAAAATTTTAGTATTGAATAAAGTATATATTAAATAAATACCTTATTCACCAAGTTCAGTAAACAGACTACTTTCTGTAATATCTCTAACCTCAATCGTTACTAGGTCAGATTTTGTTAGAATTGCATCACCAGAATTAAACATTCGGTTTGCATGTCTCATACGAGCCGTATCAATGGCATTACTGATTGTTCTTGCATTTGCAAATAGAGGCATTCTACTTCTCTTTTCAACGTATTCTAAAAGAGCTGCTTCTGCGTCCGGTGTCATACGGTATTGTTGCTCTTGAAGAATTAGACGAGCAATTTGAATTAATTCGTCCGGAGTATAATCAGGAAAATCAATATGGTTTGCTACACGTGATGAAAGACCAGGGTTTGATTCATAGAAGCTATCCATTCTATCCTTGTAACCTGCGAAAATCACAACAAGATCTTCACGTTGGTTTTCCATTACTTGTAATAGAATCTCAATCGCTTCCGATCCATAATCTCTTTCGTTATCGGGTTTGTATAAGTAGTAAGCTTCATCAATAAATAAAACTCCACCCATTGCACGTTTTAAAACTTCTTTAGTTTTTGGCGCTGTGTGTCCAATATATTGCCCAACAAGATCATCTCGTGTAACGGTTACTAAATGCCCTTTGCGGATATAACCAAGCTTAAATAAAATATCAGCCATTCGGTTAGCAACCTCTGTTTTACCTGTACCGGGGCTACCAGTAAAGGACATGTGTAAGCCAACTGAAGATGAATTTAGGCCCATGCCTAAATTTTTTCTAAGTCTTTGAACTAATAGTAAAGCCGCGATCTCTTTGATACGGCGCTTTACAGGGGCTAGACCAACAAGATCTTCTTCTAATTGGTCAATAACGCCTTGAATATTAGTATTGTTATACTCTTCTTGTAAATTTACAGCCATAAATATAAAGCGTAATTATTTATTTTTATAAAACTATACAATAGTATACAACATAAATATTTTATACAGAAAAAAAATTGTAAATTTTGCGGTTTCAAAATAAGAAGTAAACTTTAATCTAAAATATTTTTGCAAAATTAAAAAAAAAATCGAAATTTTTTAGATTAAAGTTTGATTAGTTGATGTGAGCTTTTAAAAATACACGATATTTAAATAACTAATGTCTTTTAATTAGGCAAAATGCGAATTCTTCGATTTTGTTCTTTTCCGACACTTACACCCTTTAATTGATAATGAGTAACTAATTCGTGTTGTTGTTTTCGAATTCGACTTGTCCTAGGAATTAGATCAATCGGGATATTTTTAGCAATAACAACTTCTTCAATAGCTAATCGTGTTTCTTCTAATGGCGTTAAAAATTCTTGGCTAATTAAATCGGCGATTTTTTTATTGTTAGTTGTTGGTTTGATAGGGATTAACTCTTTTCGTTTCGCTAACAATCGTAATGCTTTTGCAATTTGTAGCAAATTATTACTTTGAATTGTATGAATTGTGATTTTTTTTGAGTGAGAAATTTGTTTTAATTTTCGATTATTTTTAACCAAATTTGCTAATGCTAAGATAGCATCCGCGTATTGAATTTCTTTTGTTATTATCACGGGAATACCTAAAGTTTTAATTAAAGATTTAACATCTTGAGTATTAATTCCATAAATATATAAGAATGTAAATTTTTCTTTTAACTCCGTTTTTAAATTCCCATTAGTTTTTACGACTCTTTTTGTTTTTAGTTTGTCCGATTCGGGTAATCGGTTTAAGAGGTAATTATTTTTTTGCTTTTTTTCAGGTGCAAAGCGTTTCAATGATGCATCATTGTTAATATCCACTTCTTTTTGGTTATAAATGATTTTACAATCAATTAAATTATTATAGTTTTGGATTAATGAACGTCTTTGGACCGGTAGACTTTGGCCCTGTAATAAAAGGTCAACGGATTGTTCAATATTCTCATGTATAACCCAAGTTTGGGGATCATGAATTTCAATAGCAACTTCAAAAGTTGGTGGGGCTTTTCTCTCTAAAATACTTTTTGAGGAACCACGACGTTTCGCTTCTTCATCACCTAATGTTACATATTGAATACCACCGATTAGATCTGTAATCGTTGGGTTTTTAATTAAATTTTCTAATGCATTACCATGAGCTGTACCAACTAATTGAACACCTCTTTCAGCAATGGTACGAGCAGCAGCAGCTTCTAATTCCGTTCCAATTTCATCAATGATAATAATCTCTGGCATATGATTTTCTACGGCTTCGATCATTACTTCATGTTGATTTTGATGATTAGAAACTTGCATTCGTCTTGCTTTACCGATTGATGGATGCGGTAAATCCCCATCTCCTGCTATCTCATTGGACGTGTCAATTATTATTACACGTTTTTTCATACCATCGGACAAGACGCGAGCAATTTCTCGGATAGCTGTTGTTTTTCCGACTCCAGGCCGCCCTAATAGCAAAATTGATTTTTTTTGTTCAAGTAAATCACGCACAATACTAACGGTACCAAAAATGGCTCTTCCAACTCGGCAAGTTAAGCCAATAACGTTTCCTTTTCGGTTTCGAATGGAACTGATACGGTGCAAAGTTTTTTCAATACCTGCTCGGTTATCACCACTGAATTTACCGAGACGTTTTAGTATATAATCAAGATCTTGCCAAACAATAGTACGGTAAGAAAGGTAATCAGTTCCTTTAGCAAAACGAGCTTCAGGTCGACGGCCTATATCCAGTACAATTTCGACAAGCTGTTCTCGACGCGGGTGTTTTTCTAAGGGGCCGCTTATAAAAGTCGGTAATACGTCAAGTAATTGAGTTAAATCATCTGCAAGAAGCATTTATTTTTTTGTTATTCTATTCCTTTTTCATTATATATTATCTTTAAGGGGGCTTTTATTTAGTACTTGTTCGAAATTGTTAAATAAAAGAAATGTTATAATCTAATAGAGTACGTAAATGCATTCTGTATTTACTTTAATAAGCAGCATATAAAATTCTACCAACCAAAAACCATGTCTCACTTTACTAAAATCAAGACAAAACTTTATGATCGCGCGACAATTGAAAAAAGTCTGTCAGATCTAAACATTGAATGGGAAGCAGGTACTAACACTGTTCGCGGCTACAATAATCAAGAACAATCAGCTGATATTGTAATTCGTCAGAATAATAACCATGATATTGGTTTCAAGTGGAACAACAATGAGTATGAATTAGTTACAGATTTAATGTTTTGGAACCAATCTTATTCTGTTGATAAGTTTTTAAACCAGGTTCACCAGCGTTATGCGTTTAACCTGATTACTAAAGTAAGTGAAGAGCAAAGCTTACAGTTTGTGGAATCTGAAAATCAAGAAGATGGTTCAATCCGTTTACTTTTACGTAAAGTTAATTAAGATTTCATAAATTTCTTTAATCTTGTATATACGCGCGATTTATCAAAAATCTATTGATATCGATGATCGCGCGTTATTAGATGTGTGGGTGTGGAACTAAAAACATCCTTAATTTAGTCCCTTAATATCTTTTAGGGTTTTAAGGTGACTAGTTTTAAAAGGTTATTGTGGGTATTCACGTTTTTGATTATTATAAGTCTTAATAAGATCCGAATTTTCAATAAAACGGATCTAATTTTTTATAAGTTTAATTTTATATCGACAGATCTATGAAAAAAGAACTTGAATTATATGAACTGGTTTTATTATTAAAATTTACGTCAACCGAAGCAGAGACAAATGAGCGTATTCAGCGTTATAAAGATTTTCTGACTGAAAGAGGTAGTCAAGTAATGGTTAAAAACCAAGGAAAGCGATCTTTAGCTTATCCAATTAAAGGTTTCGAAACAGCAACTTCTGTTCAATTTGTTTATCTTGGTAATGGAGAGCTAATTAAATTACTTAATACTGAGCTTCAACGTGATGAATTTATTTTACGTTCAATCACAACAAAACTAATGGATGACAATTTATCGAAATTATTTGCGTAAATCGAAATTTAGAAGCAGTAATAAACGCACCTTACAGTTGCGTTTATTACTGCTTCTAAATTTTTGAAACTATAGCTCCTTTAAATCTGGTCCAAACAGCTCTTGAAGGTCATCATAGGTTATTCTATACGTTACTGGCGATGTTTCAGTATCAGTTTTCTCCATTAAGTTGGTTAAACCCGCGCCTGCTACGCCAGCGGCAGTACCACCGGCACCACTAGATACGGCTGCCATGGTCAATGCACAACCAGCGCTAGTACAAGCAACGTAAGCACCTAAGTAACCAGCTAATATTGGTCCAGCAAGTACAAAACTGACCGATGAAAGCCCAGAAATGAGGCCCGCTTCCTTCATACCAATAGGTACGAAGGGATCGGCCAAAACTATATTTTTTCGCCAAAACATAAAAAAATTTGTCTTTATAACTACGTAAGATTATTGTATCATACGGCTTGCCAAATTTTATTAATAAGCTCTTGTTCTTTGATAATTTCCTCATCTTCTAAACCTGAAGTTGCTGAAAATTCTAATGGTATCTTATTAAATTGTTCTATTGAAATTTCAAAACTAAGTTCGGGCTGGTTTTGTTTAGTTTTGTTAATTTTGAAATTGTCCCCTTTAATTTTAATCCCATTAGTTGTCTTGAAATTAATAAATTTAGATTTGACTAGTTTAAGAAAATTTTCATCAGATAGAATCTGGTCGGAAACTTGGATAAAACTATTTCGAGATTTTTCTGTTTCGTCTTTTAAAGTTTACCATTGTAATATAAAGTAATTTTTGTATAAATAATATTAACTTAAACAAGTACACCATAGTACTACATTAATATAACTACTTAGTGTAGTTTTTTAATATTATCCCTATTTATCCTATACCGAATGGGTTACCGAAAGTATTGTCCTGCAGGTTACTCCAATACTGGTCTCTTACTAATTCGTCGCTACCCACACCCACATCTTTAATTAAACAGCAATCTATGCTACCGCATGTTAAATATTTCTGAAACGCTTCGTGTAAACAAATCTGAGATTGTGGCATCGGATGAATTTTTACATAGCTGCTAATAACATGATTGAGTAGTTCCGGATCCGTTGTAGCTAAAGTTCTTGTTCCATATAAGTCAATATGGATTTTAGGGTTTATCTCTTCTAGAAACCAGTTATCTTGCCTATTATAGCCAGCCTTTAAAATATCTAGTTTTCCTAAGGACATAGCCACATTTGGTCCTGCTAATTTCACCACCGTATCAAAGCTCTTATCGATCAAGTACTCTAAACCAGATTCCGCAAATTTTTCACCGTTAGTTATGGTATCAGTTAGTACAATTTGCTCGCGATGTTCTGGAGGCACTTCGTTTTGCGCTTCAGTAGTTGTCATTTGTAAAAGTGATTTCCAAATACTTGACGGTGTAAGTCGAAAATCAGAAATCGCTTCTAGGGCTGGTAAAAGGCAAGTTATACTTGCTGGTAGCCTTGTACCTATGCCCATTCCA
>Ga0257106_1001133_pt1 | contig 13757 bp, 6 predicted proteins | sample LP_taG_3_FD_190177 | JGI IMG/M metagenome (GOLD analysis project Ga0257106, IMG submission 190177) | Marine microbial communities from Northeast Subartic Pacific Ocean, Canada - LP_J_2011_P26_10m | ecosystem: Environmental > Aquatic > Marine > Oceanic | place: Canada: Northeast Subartic Pacific...
CTGAGAGCGCTGACGACCGTGCTCGCAGATTCCTGCACCACCGCACTCCTTGCATCTAGAACGCCGAAGACCGTGCGGACACCCACTGCACACCCCGCAGTTCGAGCGCTTCTTCACCCCGTGCTCGCATGGCCCTTTTGCTGGAGGGGCCATCTTCCGCTTCGTGCCCTTCTTCGTCACATCTTCAACTCCCACTTCCTTCCCCGCATCGCCGTCACTCGCGACGTGAACCCTGACCCTCGGCCGCCACACCGTCGTCATCCTCATCGCGCGGGCTCCAAGTGAAGACCCGACGGCTGGACCGAGGAAACAAACCGCCCACGAGGCGCACTAACAATCCTGATTTTATTTCGAATTTGCCCTGCAGCGCCCGAGCAGATCGGGCCGCGCTGGTGGGCGTCGCCGAGGCGAGACACACGATCCGACGCGCTCAGGCGGGGGTACCAACGTAGACATGTACCCCGAACGCCGTCGTTAGATTTAGAACGGGCGAGGCGATACGCGTCGGGGCGAGGGAAGGATGCCGGGGCGCAGAGGTGAAAGAAGACGCCCCGTCACGGCGCTGACGACGGGGAGATGGGCGGCGACGCTGCTGACGCTCGCGCTCCTCTCGCCGCTCGCCGGCGTCGCGCACGGCTCCGGCCACCCCGCCCCCGCCCCCTCGCGCGCCCACTCGACCCCCCGCGGGTTGAACGTCAACGCGACGTGCGAGGCGCGATACGCGCGCGCGGTGTCCGAGCTGCGCCGAGGGATGGTCACCGGGTGCCTCCACTCGCTCGACGACGCGGTGGTGCTGTGCGACAACTCGATAGGAGGCGTGCCGTCGGACGCCGCGATCGGCGCGCGCGCATCCTTCCTCCGCGCACGGGTCCTACTCCTCGACGGCGACTGGGACGCCGCCGAGGACGCCGCGACCGCCGCGCGGGAATGGAGCGCACAAAAAACGTCAATCGACCCAACAGCCGAGCACCACCGCCGCGCTTTACACGCCGCGGACGCCATCATCGCCAAAGCCAAGCGAACTCGGAGACTACACGACACCGCGGCGGCGTCCATGCGCGAGTTCAGGCACGAGCGCGCCTTCTGGACCGCGGGCGAGGCGCTGCGAACCTCGTGGCGATCCTACGACTTGCACATCATTCGAGCGAAAGCCGGCGTCGAGATGGACCTCTACGCGTCGGTGCGGCAAGACGTCGCGCGGGCGCTCAAGATCCGCCCACAATCCCCCGACGCACTACGAACCTTAGCGGAGGCGTTGAGGCGGTGCGTGCGGACAGTTCGGGCGTTACGGGCGAGCGCGGGGGTACTAAGGGATTGCCTCCGCGCCAACCCGGATGATCGCGCGTGTCGAAGGTACGTCTATTTTTATTTCCGTATGGGCAATTCCACTGAACTGACATCGTGTTTTGTTTATTCACAGGCTGTTGAAAAGGGACGCTGTTCTCCTCGAGCTTCACGACGACGCCGTCGCTGCCGAGCGTGACGGGGACTACGCCGCGGCGGTGGAGGCGCTCCGGGACTTCGCTAGGGCGGATGCCAGGGGTCTGTTCAAGGCTGGGACGGACGCGGCGCTGTGCCGAGTCGGATCGAAAGCGGCTCGGGCTAAACGCGAAAGAGCGTACGGAGGTATTAAAAGCGAGAGAGACCCGTGGGGCTTCGGGGACCGGTTCCGCGGTTTCGGATCCGGAGGTAAGATTGACGGTTCATCTTCCGATGACGTGGAGATGGTGGAGAGCGCCATCGCGTGGTGCCAGGCTGCGATCCCCGCGCTGGAGAGCACGGTGGAGAAGGGCGGAGCCGGGTCCGACGGTCACGACGCTAATGAACTGGCCAGGGCGTACGCCAACCGGGGATGGGCGCGGTTACTCCGCGGGACGGTGGACGCCGCGGACGCGGACCTGGCCGCGGCGAGGCGCGCGCTCGACGACTTCTCCCTCCTCCAGGCTGACTTTGATGACGGGGACGTCGACGGGGACGACGACGAGGACGATGGGGACGAGGATGACTCAGAGTCCTACGGCGGCGAGGTGAACGGTTTCGACCTCCCTTCCCAAAGTCACGCCGACGCTGCCGCCTCCGTCGAGGCTGAGCTCGTTGAGCTGGCGCGCGCGGTCGCCGCCGCGCGCGTGGCGCTCAAGCCCAAAGACCTCTACGCGGTCCTCGGCCTGACGCGCGAAGACGCGGATCGGACCGATTGGGCCCGGGTTTTGAAGAAGGCGTATCGGAAATTGGCGCTGATTTTCCACCCCGACAAGAACCCGCGCGATCCCGACGCCGCCGCCGCCAGGTTCCTCGAGATCTCCGAGGCGTACAAGGTGCTCTCGGACGACACGAAGCGCGCCAAGTACGACGGTACCGGGACGGTGTCGGATGACGGGAACGAGGGGAACGAAGGGAGTCAACGCGCGTGGGGCTTCGAGAAGCCGAACTCGGACGCCGCCGGTCCGAACGGTCCCCCGCACGGCTCACCCGACGACTGGAAGTTCCAATTTGACAAACGCGACGTCGACTCAGACGGCAAGGCTCGCGGCCGGTGGATCCACAAGGAGACCGGCGAAGCCGCGGATGGGACGCGTGACGTGTCACCGACGCGGCGGAAGAACCCGTGTCGACGGCGGCACGCGTGCGTGGACGGCGCGGGGGGCGTGGCGACGGCGGGCGTACCAAGGGGCCGCGTTAGGGACCTCACCGTCGCCGTCGTGGACAGCAACAGCGACCGTAACTCGGCGCGCGCGCGGTTGGTGGTGAACCACCTCGGGTTTCAGACGTTGGAGCTGAGTTTCACGGTGGCGCACGCTCCGGGTGGGGTTGACGCGCGGGTTCGGCGGCGGGGTGGGGCGAATAGAAACGGGTTCGGAGGAAGAGACGGATTCTTTTTCGAGGATGGTGACGTCGGCCGCGACGGGCTCCGGCTGCTCGTCCGTGAACGTCTGCGCGCGTTCACGCGCGCGATCGCCGCGGCGCTCACCCCCGGCGAGGGCGGCGTCCAGCTCTCAATCGCCACCGCGTCCAACGCCGCGCATCTCGCGGATTCGAGGACGGGCGCGGAGCGGCAGATCGCGGCGGTGCTGCGACGATTGGTCCACGGCGCTTCGCGGGGATCGTACCTCGAGCACGACAGGGCGGAGGCGACGGGCGCGATGCGCCGGTTCGCGTCCGCCGTCGCGCTCGAGCTCGCGCGGTTGGGTGCACTCGGTGCGCCGCCGCCGAGGGCATCGTCGTCACACGACCGCATCGTCGTCGGAGATGACCGAGCGCGGAGACGACGGGACGATGAGCCGATCGAGTCCCCGGCGCAAAGAACGGCGGCGGAACTCTGCGACAACCCGTCCATCGCGCAGCGAACACTTTCGGTTCCCTCCCAGCAAGAGATGCTGGACGCGGCGGGACGTCAAGGCGCGGATGGGGACGGGGGCGGGGGCGGCGATCGGTGGGTGTACGCCGTGTGGGGCAAGGCGGACCGGACCAAAGTGCGCAGGCCCGACGCCGCGGATCATTACAATCGAATGCATCTCCGCGACGACGACTTCGACGAGGACGACGAGACGGAGTACGCGGTGGCGCCCGGTGACGCCGTGTGGTACGAGGTCAAGTGGCACGGCGTGGAGGCTGTGGACCCGGACGACCCGGTCGCAGGTTCGAACCCCACGCGGGACGATTACGAAGATGAGGAGGAGGCTGAGACGTGGAACGCGTCGTCCGCTTCATCCGCTTCGTCCAACGCGAATGCCCATACGGATGCGTCTTCGAATGCGGATGCGGCGTTTGTGTCCCTCGACGTGGAGTGCGACGACGGCACGCGCCTGTCGCACACCGACGCCGTCGATAACCACGGTTTGCTCGCCAACCCTCGGTCCGATTTAAGGGGCGCGATGCGAACTCGGGGCGAGAGCGGATGGTTGCACCGGCGGGTGGCTTTTCCGAAGGAGATGTGGGGTAAGCGATTGAGCCGGTGGGCCGTGGGGTGCGAGTTGGGTACGCCGGGTCGTGTACGTGCGAGCGTGCGGAACGTGCGGGTGGTTGGGAAGGATGGGGTGGAGGTGTTCGCGGCGTTGGCTTCGCACGGCAGGCCGCGGGTCCTCTCGGACGACGAGGACGGACCGTGAGGGTGAGAGGATGATTTGATTCTGGCTAAATTAGAATTGCTAATTGGGAGTGAGACTCCGACGCTAGTGTTGTCCTATGCGCCGCGGGGTCACCGCCCCGCCGCCGCGTGTCTTCATCTTTGCTCCTCAGATGACCTCGTCCCCGTCGCCCCACAGGTACCCCTGGAGCAGTTTCACCAGCACGAAGAGCACGCCCGCACAGACGAATCCCACGACCACCCCCGTCGGCACCGGCTCCTGGAGCGTCTCCATGCGGCTCGTGCGCGTCCTCCATGCGCGCCGGGTAGGGACGCCATCGCCGGACGCGTTGAGCCCCTCGGTTTCGTCGTCCGTGTCGTCGCCGTCGGGACGCACGTAGACGGCGGAGCGTCTCATGTCAACCCAAGAGGAGGCGCGCGTCGTCTCGACGAGTGATGGCTCGGAAGTTCGATTTGGCAACTCTGATAATTTCCCCTGATCAAAACGATACTAACTGTCAACACAAGTAAATAGCGGAATAGCGAAATATCTAAATAGGATCCAATCCTGACTATTTGCTTCTTTATTCGTTAATCCCGTGCTCTCTCGTAAAAATCTTTCACCGCGTCAGGGTTTCACAAGATAAGGGTTGGCGGCACGTACGTGGCCGGAGGATTATCACTTTACCGTCTCCACACGAAACGCGCGCCGGCACACACACGCCAGCCGCCAGGAGCCGAACCGAGACCCGCGTTCGCCCTCACACCGACCGAGACCCGCCGGCGCACGCGCACGTCGCCCACGCACGCGCGTCCCGACCCGCACCGCACGCCACCAAGGCTTTCGTCGAATCTCTCGGAGAAGAAAGTAAAGCTGAAAAGGCACTTCCCATGATGATGTCGTGCTCCGTCGCCTCCGCTTCCGTGGCGCCTGTGATGGCCGCGCGCGCCGCCAGCGCCGCCGCCTCCACCCGCGCGACGATCATCGCCCGCGCTGCGAACCCCGCGGCGAGCCGCGCCCACGCCCGCCTCTCCTCCCGCGCCGCGCATTCGCACGCCGGCCTCGCCCTCGCTGTGGCGGCCGGCCCGACGCACGCGCAGAGGATTTCCGTGCTCGTCGAGGCGCGCGGCCGCGGCCGACGCGGCGGCGGCGGCCGCCGCGGACGCGGTCGCCGCCCCTGGCGCCGCGACATGAACACCGGCCCGCGTCGCAACGAGGACATCGACCTCGCCGAGACGCGCGTCATGGACGAGGAGAAGGAGTTCATCGGCCTCATGAGCAGCGAAGAAGCCTTGGCGCTCGCGGAGGAAGCCGGACTGGACCTCGTGCTGGTCTCCCCGGACGCCAAACCGCCGGTGTGCCGCATCATGAACTACTCCAAGTTCAAGTACGAGAACGAGAAGAAGGCGAGGGAGACTCGCAAGAAGGCTGCGGCGTCGCGCGTGGAACTCAAAGAGCTCAAGATGCGATACAACATCGACGTCCACGACTACGGAGTTCGGCTCAAGGCGGCTCAGAAGTTCTTGGGCCAGGGCGATCGCATCAAGGTCACGTGCCAGTTCCGCGGGCGCGAGAACGAGTTCCGCAATATCGGACAGGACATGTTCATGCGCTTCGTCGACGACGTCGGCGCCGACCTCGGCGCCATCGACGGTGCACCGTCCATGGAAGGTAACCGCATGGTGATGCTCATGTCCCCGGTGAAGGAGAAGAAGGCCATCGCGCAGGACGGGCCGTCCAGGCGCAAGAAGCTCACCAGGAAGGAGAAGGAGGCCATGGCCGCCGAGGCTGCCGCCAACCCCAGCTCGGAGGATGACGACGACGAGGAGTACGACGACGAGGAGGGCAGCTGGGACGAGGACGACGAGGAGGGCTCCTGGGACGAGGACGACGAAGCCGACGAGGACGAGTCGGTCGAGGAGGAGGAGGAGGAGGTCATGGTGTTCTCCAAGAAGAATTGATCTCATCGAGTAGTCAAATGGCGTGCGTGATGAGTAGTGCGGGGAGCGGCGCGCGCGCGATTATTATTTTGCCAACGGGTTATGCTTTGCTTTGTAAGACGAATGACGAACGCGAAAGTCTGCAAGAAACTTTGATTCATTTTATATCTACACAAACGTGCGTCTGGGCCACCGGTTGCTTTCATCTCCCGTGGTCGCCGCCCGTCGCACGCGACGTGTCGTGTTCTTCACTGTCAGTTCTATCCTCGATCGCGCATGCGTCCCGTCCGTCGCCGACCCTTCGCCAAAACCCCGAGCCGGTTTTCCTTTCCCGCGTCGAGCCGCATCATTTCAATCCTCCTCCCCCTCAAATCGATGGTCTACGCCTTGAGCTTGGGCACCGCCGGCAGCACCGCCTCTGCGTGAACCTCCACCCGGAACCCCGCGTCTTTGAGCGTCGCCTGGTGCGTGATGCGCACGGGCCTCTGCTCCTCCTGAAGGCCCAGGGAATCGAAGTAGCTGTTCCACGCGCGGTACATGTGATCCGCGGTGCGAATGTCGCTGAGGTACACGTTGACCCTGAGCAAGTGCTCGGGGTTGGTGCCAGCCTTGTTCAGCAGCACCGTCATGTGCTCCAACGCCTGCTTCGTCTGCGCCTCCACGAACTGGTTATCCGTGTTGAGCGCCACGATGCCGGTGAGCCAGACCATCCGGCCGAAGGTGACGATGGGCGAGTACCCGGGCTTGGCGCCGCGAACCTGCACCCGCTTAATCTCGGGGACGATCGTGGAATCGTCCACGAACGGCGGAGCCGCCAGGTTGGAGGCGGCGGACATCGCGTTCATCCTCGCGTTCAGCGCCCTGTTCTCCTCCTTCAGCACGGCGAGCTGCTCGTAGATGTTGCCGAGGACGTCGTCGCCCGCGTGATCGCCCAGCGACATGCCGGCGCCGGCGGAGATCAACCCGGTGGCGGGCGACGGCATCGTGGAGAGGCCGCCGAATCCCCCGTGCGGAACCATGGCGACAGCCGCGGCGGCCGCCACGGCGCGCGCCGCCGCGCCGTCCATCCCGTCCACTCCGTTCACGCGAGGCTCGGGCTCCGCCGGCGCGGGCACCGCGCGAAGGCGGTGCGATTCCCACATGTGCTTGATGAGCGCGTCGCGGTTGGTGAAACGAGCCTGGCATGTGGAGCAGCTCTTGGCCTGCGGGCCGAGCTCGATGGGCTCCTCGTCGAAGCGCGGGACCTCGATGGACCGCGCGGAGGGCTTCCTGCCGCCGCTACCGGGCGCCCTGGCCGAGGTGGGCGTCTTGCCCTGCTTCACCGTCTTCGCCTCAGCCTTCCGAACGCTGCTGATGGCGTTAAACTCGTTCAAGAGCTCCTGGCCCCGCCGTCTCTCGTCCGCGTCGTCGCTCTTGACGTGGATCTTGTAGTGCGACGGCATGCCCTGCGGTCCTTTGAAAACCTTGTCGCAGACGGGGCACGCCTCGTGGTACTCCATCTTGGACCGCTTCGAGTCGCGCCCGCCGGTGGCATCCGCGACGGATCCCCGCTTGCGGTCCCCCGCCGCGCGCACCGCCTGCTTAAAGTTAGCCTCGCTGTCCCCGTCGCCGTCCTCGTCGTTGGCGCCGACGCCCGCGGCGAACCGGGCGACGCCGCCGGGGGTGGGACGCTTACCCGTCTGCTGCCCCTCGTCGTCGTCGGAGTCGTCGTCGCCGGAGGACACGGCGGTGGCGTCCTTGTCGCTGCGGCCCCGCGTGCCCCTGGAGCCAGTCGCCGCCATTCGCATCTCGAACACGGCGTCGTCCTCCTCCTCGGCGTCGATGTCGGAAGGACCGTCGGACTCCGTCTCGACCTCGCCGGCGGCGACGTCGACGGCGGAGGCACGCGCGTGACGACCGCCGCGGCCGCCGCGGCCGCCCCTGCCCCTGCCGCGGCCGCGACCGGCGCCTCGCCCGCGACCTCGGCCGCGACCGCCGCCCCGCCCGCCGCGACCGCCGACGGCTGCGGGCGACTTGGCGAGCGCCTCATCCTCGATGACCCAGTTCGTAGCCTTTCCGTGCACCTTGGTGACGTGCTGCTTCAGACCGCGCTCGCCGTCCCGGGTCATGCCGCACTCGCCGCACTTGAACCCCCCGTTGTTGGCGAGGCGAACGTGCACGCCCGGGGTGTTGCTCCCGCCGCCGCCGCCGCCCGTCGCCGCCGCCGCCGCCGCAGCAGCCTTCGCGGTCTTCTCGGTGGACCGCGGGTGGTGCGTCTCAGCCTGGATGAGCGCCTCGACGTCCTCGCTCCTGCGGTGCGGGCGCTTGGACCTGCGAACGTCATCGTCGTCGATCTCGCCGGGGGTTGACACGCGGCGCTTGGAGTTGGGCGTCGGGCCCTTGTCCCCTTTGTTCGCAGTCTCCGCATCCTCGGAGTCGTCGCCCTCGTGGCCGGTGGAGCTGTCCTTGTCCTCCTCGGGCGGGGGGGGTACCGGCTTCTTCTTGGCGGCGGCGGCGGGTTTGGGTTTGGCGGCGCCTTCTTGAGCGCCACCCTTGTTGAGCGTGTCCGTCCTGACCATGAAGTAGAGCGGCGGGATCATCTCGGGTCTGAACGCCGCGGGCACCGCGCTGCAGGAGTGAATGTGCTTCTTCATCCCGTTGGGCTTGAACAAGTCCCCGCAGAAGCAGCACGCCCGCTTCTTAGCCTTGGCCTTGGGCATGAGCATGACGGTGTACCCGGGCAGGGGTTCGGTCACGACGGGAGCCGAAGGCGGTGACGGCGCCGGAGCCGGAGGCGGCGCCGGAGGCGGTGCCGGCGCCGAAGCATTCGCGGCGTCGGGCGCAGCCTCGGGCGCAGCCTCGGGCGCAACCTCGGGCGCAACCTCGGACGCGGGGGGCGGCGTGGATGCGGGGGGCGGAGCCATGTCGGAGCCCTCGGGGGCGACTCGCGTCGCGAGGACGATCGCGGCGCCCCTTCCGCCCCTACCGCCGCGCCCGCGCCCGCGCCCGCGCCCGCGCCCGCGACCGCCGCCCCTGCCGCCGGCGACCACCGCCGGAGATGGCGCTCGGCCCTCCAACTCGTAGATGGAGCTCGCGAGCTTGCCCCACTCGGTGGGCTTCGCGGGGGCGACGGCGGGGGCGGCAGGGGCGGCGGGAGCCACGGGGGTGGGCGCCTTGGACCGCGCCTCCACCTCCTCGTTCGCGGGATCGGCGTTGAGAATCTGATCGAGGTCGTCGAGGTCATCCTGGTGCTCGGACATGTAGTGGCCGCTCATGAGGTCCGCCCTGGCGAAGCCCTTGGCGCACGCCTCGCAGCCGAGGACCTTGCCCTTGTACTGCATGGTGGGCGCCGCCGGGGGTTTCGGGGGCGTCGCGGTCGTCGTCGCGGCGACGATGGGTTTGTCGTCGGAGCCAGAATCGCTCGATCCCGGGTCTTCGATTGAGATTCCGACTTTGTGGGCGCCGTTGCCGTTGGCGACCTCGGCGCTCATGGCTCCCGGGACGTCGGGTTCGAGCTGCGGCGCGTGCGGATCGAGCTGGGCGACGATCTGGTCGATCGAGTGCCTCGCGGGACGCAGCGGAGGTTCGACGGGATCCGGCGCGTGCTTCTCGCCGTCGGTGGGGTGCACAGCTGTGTTTTCGCGTCCGGGCCCGGGGAGTTGCTTGTCGGGTGAGGAGCCGCGTTCGGAGGACGGGTTCGTCGAGGACGGGGGCGTCGGGGTCTTTTCGTTCGCGTCGTCGTCTGAGTCGGAGTTCTCGATGTCCGTGGTGTCCTCAGCCCTCGCTGCGATCATACACCGGCGCGGATCTGGGGAGATCTGGGGCGACGATTGGGGGCAGCGGACGTCAGCACGTGCGCGCACACAGGGAAAATGGGGACGTGAACCCTGATTGCCGCCGGGACGCGCGACGCGTCTGCGGGGCGCGGGGGAAAAGAAGCGCGGGTTCGACGCGCGGGTTCGCGAGAACGTGGACGCGGCGTGGGATTCGCCCGTCGTGATTCCCTCGCGACGGATCAGCGATCCACCGCGAGCGCGCCAAAGACCACGGTGTTCGCGCGCGAAAGGGGCAAACGAGGAGCCGGCGTTCGAGGCGCAATTCTCGGCGAGGTGGCGCACCTGATCGGAGCCTTCGCGCTTGGTCCGGTACCTATCGAGTGACACTCGCTCGGATCTGCCTCGTTCCGTCGATGATAACGGAGAAACAGCCCACGAACGCGGGTGAAACGACGCGCGCGTCACTCAATGCGCGGCTGAACCCGCGCGCAGAACCCGAAATACGAGCGTGTGTGAGCTTTTTCTCGAGTTGCACTGCCGACAACTCCAAAAAAATATCGATGCGTGACTGCCTGGCACCTGAAATTTTGTGGCCTCCGATGAGATTCGCGTTTGGCGAGTAAAAACTCTCGTTGGATCTCGGCCAATCAGCTGCTTTCATTTGCACCAAAAATGCACCGTCATCTGCCGCCTGCACGCTACTTCGCCCTTCCATCAGCCCCCGCGACAGAGGCTCGGACGCGACGAGGGTCACCAACGGTGATTTGCGCATCCAGCAACGGCTCGAGGCGCACCCGAGTCGACTATCCAACCGCGTATCCGCGTACGCGCAGTTCCCATCGGAGCACCCGTGGCGCTCGCGAGAGACACGACCGCGCCCGCTGGGTTAACCTTTATCGCCCGTGTCCCCGTCATCCTGGATAGCCAGCCGAGGTAACTCTCGTACACGGTCTGAACCATGAGGCGCGCGGCGAGCACGTCGATGCACAACCTGCAGGAGCTGGTGAACCCCGGCCCCGGGGGCACGATGCTGGACCGCATCGCCCAGCTCGAGGCTGAGGAGGCACAAGGCACGAGCGTCGACCAGTCCGAGCGCGTGGTCATCGTCTGCAATTCCCTCCCGCTGAAGATGAGGCACGACCCGGAGGGTAGCGAAGAGCGCGGGCACAGCTGGCACTTCGAGATGGACCCCGATTCCATCTACGCGCAGACATCCGTGGGCATAATGGAACGAACCTCCGCGGAAAAAGTCCTGTGGATCGGCGGCCTCGGATCCGAAGTGGAGCTCTTCGAACAAGACGCCGTCGCCGAGGACCTTCACAAAAACTTCTCGTGCGTCCCGGTCTTCCTCGGCGCCGAGCTCAAGGACAAGCACTACAAGGGCTTCTGCAAAGGCTTCCTCTGGCCCCTGATGCACTACATCCTGCCCATGTCCCCGCAGTCCGCGGGGCGGTACGACAAGGTCAACTGGCAAGGGTACCTCGCCGCGAACAAACGCTTCGCGGACAAGGTGGTTGAACACCTGTCACCGGACTACGACTTCGTGTGGGTCCACGACTACCACCTCATGCTCCTGCCCACGTTCCTTCGCAAGCGGTACAACACGGTTCGGTGCGGGTACTTTCTGCACTGCCCGTTCCCGTCGTCTGAGATTTTCAGGACGTTTCCGAACCGAGACTTGGTGTTGAGAGGGTTGCTAAACGCCGACGTCGTCGGTTTTCACACCTTTGACTACGCCAGGCACTTCCTGTCCTGCACTACTCGCCTGTTGGGCCTGAGCCACAAGACGGAACGAGGCGCGCTGGCCATCGACTACTACGGCAGGGCGGTGTCCGTCAAGATTTGCCCGACGGGCGTCGACGTGGCTAGGCTCCAGGAGGGTATCATGTGGCCGGATAGCGTGCAGCGGCGCCAGGCGTACCGGCGGCAGTTCGAGGGCCGTAAAGTGTTCCTCGGCGTCGACGACTTTGACGTGTTCAAGGGTATCGAGCTCAAGCTGCAGGCGTTCGAGCTGTTGCTGAGTCAGCACCCGGAGCTCGCGGAACGAGTGGTCATGGTGCAGGTGTGCAATCCCGCGCGGGGCGAGTCGCGCGAGCTTCAGGAGGTGCAGCAAGAAGTCTTCGACATCGTCGAGCGCCTCAACGCCACCTACGGCGCCGTCGACGGCCGCGATAAGAACAGCAACGGTGAGTCCGGCAAGGTTGTCGAGCTCATCGCGCGATCCACGTCGTTGGGCGAGAGGATCGCGCTGCTCTCCGCGGCTGACTGCGCCGTGGTCACCGCCACCCGCGACGGCATGAACCTCCTCCCTTACGAGTACATCACCTGCCGGCAAGGTCCCGTCAGTACCGAGTTTGGCACCACGGACGGGTACCCGCTGCCCCGGCAGTCCTCGCTGATCATGTCCGAGTTTGTCGGATGTTCCAGTTCGCTCTCCGGAGCTTTCCGGGTGAACCCCTGGAACACCGACGACGTCGCCGACGCCATGTACCGGGCGTACCAAATGTCCGGCAGCGACGCCGAGGCTCGTCACGAGCGACACTGGAAGTACATACACGAGCACACCGTCGGGTACTGGGCCGCGTCCAACATCAACGAGCTCAAGCGGCTCACGGATGGCAACGCGAACGCGCGGTGCTACGGCCTCGGGTTTGGTCTCAATTTCCGCGTCGTCACGATGGACCCGAACTTTCGAGGCATGGACTCCATCGCGTGCGCGTCAGACTACGGCAAGGCTAAGAAGCGCGTGATGCTCATCGACTACGACGGTACCTTGGTGCAGGCTGCATCCTACGACGTCGCGCCCGACGCGGAGCTCTTGAAGAACCTCGCGGCGATGGCTGCTGACGTCCACAACGCGATGGTGTGCGTCGTCTCCGGTCGCGAGCGAAGGCAGCTCGACGAGTGGTTCAAAACCGTTCCCGGCATCGGCCTTCTCGCCGAGCACGGGTACTGGTATAAGCCCCCGGATTGGACGGGTAACGGCCCGCCGAAGGACTGGCAGGCGCTCGTGCCCATGGGCACCGAGGAGTTGATCAAGCGGTGGCGCGAAATCGTGGAGCCGATTTTGGATCAGTACCACGACGCCACGGACGGTTCGTTGATTCGCGACAAGGGCACGAGCATGATCTGGGACTACCGCGACGCGGACCCTGACTTTGGCTCGTGGCAGGCGAAGGAGCTCATGGACCACCTGGAATCCGTGCTCGTCAACGAGCAGGTGGACGTGTTCCCTGGTTCTAACCACGTGGAGATCAAGGCTCAGGGCGTGTCCAAGGCGACTCCGGTTGAGATGTTTTTGGGCGCCAACTGGCAGTCGCACTTACGGCCGGAGCGCGAGGGCGCGACGGCTGGTAAGGTTGACTTCGTCATGGCCATCGGCGACGATCGTAGCGACGAGGAAATGTTCATGGCGGTCGATCAGCTAGTGACTAACCCGGAGGGCGCGGTGGTTCAGAAGATGTCGTGCCCGATGCCCGGAAAGGAGAAGACGAAGGGCCACGAGCACTTGAGCGTTTACTGCGTGACGGTCGGGCAGAAGCCGAGCAAGGCGGACTTTTACCTGGACGACGCGGAGGATGTCGTGCAGCTGGTGAGGAACTTCACGGCGAGCGGGCAGTCCCAGTCGCCGTCCATGTAAGAGGCTAGGGGGTGTGTTTGTAGTCTACCGAGATTGTCAATGTGAAACGTATTACAACTGTGACTGTGATTGATGTGTCGATGGTCGTCGTGCGCTCATTCCGTCTTCTGCCGCTTCGCCTTTCCCTTTCCCTTTCCCTTTTCTTTTCCCTCTGCCTTTGCCTTTGCCTGTGCCTTTACTGAGAGTTCCCAGAGAAAGCAACGACACTTCAAACGGCGCCATGGAGACGCGAAGCAAGCGAGGTAAGACCGAGCCGATCGTCGAGAAGATCCGCCGCGGCGAGGTATCGGTGTTCGTCGCCGTCGCCGAGGAGCTGCCCGAGGTCTTCAGGACGCACGTGGTGCCGAAGCTCGGGCTG
>Ga0257106_1001134_pt1 | contig 13754 bp, 11 predicted proteins | sample LP_taG_3_FD_190177 | JGI IMG/M metagenome (GOLD analysis project Ga0257106, IMG submission 190177) | Marine microbial communities from Northeast Subartic Pacific Ocean, Canada - LP_J_2011_P26_10m | ecosystem: Environmental > Aquatic > Marine > Oceanic | place: Canada: Northeast Subartic Pacific...
CTGTTATAGGGGTTCCAATTAAATCTCGAAATTCTATTGACGGTTGGGATTCTGTATTATCAATTCTTCAAATGCCTAGTGGGGTTCCAGTAGCTACAGTAGCTTTAAATGGAGCTAAAAATGCTGGTATCCTAGCTGCTAAGATAATAGGAACAAGCCTGAAGGATGTTCAAAATAAAATAATAGAATATAAATCTGAAATGAAAAAGAAAGTGATCCAGGATTCTATCCAATAGATTTTTCAAGAAAAAATATAGTAAACAACCATAAAAGAGGAATAGATTCAACCCAAAAACTTGCAAAATGTTTTGCTTGATTTTCCTTTGTAATATATATCAAATAAGCTGTAAATAAAGCAATTATTAAATCAGATATTAGAAATACCATAGATAATGGTTGAATCACAAAATTTATTAAAAGGAAAAAAATTAGTAATAAATATGCTAACTGTTTCGTTTTTTTTAATCCAAATAATTGAGGTATTGTTTTTAATTTAATTGAATCAAATTTTAAATCCCTTATTTCAAAAGGAAGAGTGTATACAACTACAAAAATAAATCGTTGGAAGAATAAAATAGAAGCGTTTAAATAGTCTATTTCAAATTCTACTGTAAGAGGAAAAAGAACTGTAACCATAGCCCAACAAAATGCTACAATAAATATTTTTATTCTACTATAATTCCTAATATTTTTTTTAGATCTATTAAATGGAATTACATAAATAACACAAAAAATAGATATAAAAATTCCAAATAAAATTGTTTGAATTTTTATGTAAAAAAGAGAACAAAACAAACATACTCCACAGAAAAAACTTAAATATTGAATTTTTTTAATTGAAACATTATTTACCAAAAAATAATAGGGTAAGGTAGATGCATACTTAATAAAATTATATACAATTATTGTAGCGTTGAAAACGATAAATAAAATAACGTAATCAAACTCTATGTTTATTCTTAAATAAGTTATTGATAATAATGCTAAAACACAGATAGATAAGTGTAAACTTGATTTAATATAAAATTCAAAAATTGAAGATATTTTTTTCACTTTCCCAAAATTATAAAAGTGTTAACAATTAATACTTTTTAAGTTAAAAACTTTAAATTTTATATTTAATTAAATGTTTTAATTATGGACTATTTAACTATTTTTGCTTTGAAATTTTAATTAAAATATGAAAGGATTTTCATCAAGACATATCGGAATAAGTAAAGAGCAAAAGAATTACATGCTTGAATCACTTGGTTTGGATTCTATTGAGCAGTTGATATCTCAAACCATTCCAAAAAATATTAGATTAAAAAAAGATTTAGATTTAGAAGAAGCTTTAAGTGAAAATGAATTTTTAAATCATATTGAAAAACTATCTAAAAAAAATAAAAATTATAAATCTTTTATAGGTCTTGGATACAATCAGTCTGTTACTCCATCAGTTATTAAAAGAAATATTCTGGAAAACCCTAGTTGGTATACAGCGTATACACCCTATCAAGCCGAGATTGCACAAGGTAGAATGGAGGCTTTACTAAATTACCAAACTATTATATGTGACTTGACAGGGATGGAATTATCCAACGCTTCTTTATTGGACGAAAGTACCTCTGCTGCTGAAGCAATGACAATGCTCTATAGTTCCAGGTCCAGGGAACAAAAAAAAGGGAATGTTAAAAAATTTTTTGTTTCAAATGATGCGCTTGCACAAACAATATCTCTTGTTCAAACAAGAGCTGAACCTCTTGGAATTGAGGTTGTAGTTGGTGAGCTAGATGAATTTAACTTTTCAAATGATTTTTATGGTTGTTTTATGCAATATCCTGGAATACATGGCAGTATTAATGATTTAAATAAATATGGCGAAAAGGCTAAGTCAAATGGATTAAAGATTGTAGTTGCAGTAGATATTTTTGCGCTATGTCTTTTAAAAGAACCCTCTAATTTTGGCGCAGATGTTGTAGTGGGTACATCACAAAGGTTCGGAATTCCTTTAGGTTATGGAGGTCCGCATGCTGCTTTTTTTGCTACTAAAGAAGAATATAAAAGATCTATCCCTGGAAGAATAATAGGGATCTCTAAAGATGTTGATGATAATCCAGCTTTGAGAATGGCTTTACAAACTAGGGAGCAACACATCAAAAGAGACAGAGCAACTTCCAATATATGTACTTCACAAGTTTTATTAGCTGTAATGGCCAGTATGTATGGTGTTTTTCATGGGCCTAAAGGACTTAAAAGCATAGCCTTAAAAATTCACGAATTGACAGTAATACTTGATAATGCACTAAATAAAATTGGAATAAAACAATTAAACAAAAACTATTTTGATACTTTACTTTTAAAAGGTCCAACTGAAGAAATTAAACTTATCGCTGAAAAAAATAAAATCAATTTCAACTATATCGATAAAAAATATTTTTCGATCTCAATTAATGAGGCAACTTCACTGAACGATATTCAACTGATTGTTGATGTTATTGCCAAAGGAGCTGAAAAAGATACAATTATTATAAGTCAGGCTTCTAGTGAAAGTAAAATTCCTGAGAATTATATAAGAGAATCTAAATTCTTACAAACAAAAATTTTTAATATTCATCATTCTGAAACGAGTTTAATGAGATATATTAAAAACTTAGAGAGGAAAGATTTATCACTAACTCATTCGATGATTTCCCTAGGATCATGTACTATGAAATTAAATGCTGCATCGGAAATGATCCCAATAAGTTGGTCGAAGTGGAATAATATTCATCCTTTTGTTCCATTAAGTCAAGCTCAAGGTTATCAAACGTTAATTGATAAATTGGAAAAACAATTAAACGAAGTAACTGGATTTTCAGGAACATCATTACAACCGAACTCTGGAGCTCAAGGAGAATATGCTGGATTAATGGTAATCAGGGCATATTTAAAAAGTATCTCACAGGAACATAGAAATATTTGTTTAATTCCATCTTCTGCTCATGGAACGAATCCTGCATCTGCAGTCATGGCTGGAATGAAGGTAGTAGTTATTGGAACCGATAAGTATGGAAATATTAATGAACAAGAATTAAAAGAAAAAGCTGAACTTCATCAAGAAAACTTAGCTGCACTTATGGTCACTTACCCCTCTACTCATGGAGTATTTGAATCATCTATTCAAGAAATAACCAAAGTAATTCATGACAATGGAGGACAAGTATATATGGATGGTGCCAATATGAATGCGCAAGTAGGATTAACTAACCCATACATCATAGGCGCGGATGTTTGTCATTTAAACCTGCACAAAACCTTTGCAATCCCACATGGTGGAGGCGGCCCTGGAGTCGGCCCAATATGTGTTGCCAAGCATCTAGTTCCCTTTTTACCAAATAATCCAATAATTAATGTTAGTTCCAAAGAAAGTGTTAAATCCATTTCCGCTGCTCCATGGGGGTCGGCCTTGGCTTGTGTTATATCTTATGGATACATTTGTATGCTCGGATCAAAAGGACTAAAATCTTCAACTGAATATGCTATTTTAAATGCAAACTATATTAAACATAGAATTGAAAAACATTATAATATTTTATACCAAGGAGTAAACGGAAGAGCAGCACATGAATTAATAATTGATTGTCGTCCTTTCAAGGAAAACGGAATCGAAGTAATGGATATAGCTAAACGATTAATTGATTACGGTTTTCACGCTCCTACAGTTTCTTTTCCTGTACCAGGAACTATGATGATAGAACCGACAGAAAGTGAAAATTTAGATGAAATAGATCGTTTTTGTGATGCTATGATTGCAATAAAACTAGAAGTCGATAATTGCACAAAAGAAAATAAAAATAATTTACTTTGTAATGCTCCCCATACTATCGCAATGATAAGTTCAGAAAAATGGAATTACCCATATACCAGAAATGAAGCTGTTTTTCCATTACCTTTTGTGTCAGAAAATAAATTTTGGCCTTCAGTGAGAAGAGTTGATGATGCATATGGAGATAGAAATCTAGTCTGTACATGTGAACCGATCGAATCGTATATTGAAAATTAGGTTTTTTTAATTAAGTTTTCTAATTTGAATTTCTAAATTTGAGTCTTTATGTCAATATGTATTACTGGAACTGGATCTTATATCCCAGAAATTATTAAAAAAAATATAGACTTTTTAGAAAATAGATTTTTACATTCAGATGGAAGTAATTTCAAAGTTTCAAATGAAGTAATAATAAAGAAATTTCAAGCTATAACTGGAATCGAAGAACGCAGATATGCAAAAAGTAATTATAATTCCTCTGATCTGGCTTTTTTTGCTGCAAAAAATGCAATAAAGGATTCAAAAATTGATCAGGAAAATTTAGATTATATAATTGTCGCTCATAATTTTGGTGACATAAAGGCTGGAACGAAACAGTTTGATCAACTTCCAAGCTTAGCATCAAGAGTAAAATATAAACTAGGTATAAATAATCCTAACTGTGTGTGTTATGATTTAATTTTTGGATGCCCCGGCTGGATTGAAGGGGTTATTCAAGCACAAGCATTTATTAAAGCTGGGATGGCTAAAAAGTGTTTAGTAATTGGTGCTGAAACGTTGTCTAGAACCTATGACACAAGCGATAGAGATTCAATGATATTTTCTGATGGTGCAGGTGCCTCAATTATAGAGAAAAAGGATGAAGATAATAATCAAGGTATTCTCTCTCATAAGACGTGTACCTTTTCGTCTGAAAATACTTTTGATTTATTTTTGGGCAGTTCATTTGATAATAAAAATAAATCTAATGATAAATACATAAAAATGCACGGTCATAAAATTTATGAATTCGCTATCACTAAGGTTCCCCAAGCTTTAAAAGATTGTTTAGAAAATAGCGGAAAGTTAGTAAGTGATGTAAAAAAAATATTTTTACACCAAGCTAATGAGAAAATGGATGATGCTATAGTCAATAGATTTTATAAACTATTCGATTTACCCAGACCAGACAACATTATGCCAATGTCAATTGAAAAACTAGGTAATAGTTCTGTGGCCACTATTCCCACTTTATTAGATTTAGTTAAAAAAAATAAACTAGAAAATCATTCATTAAAAAAAGGAGATGTTATTCTTTTTGGAAGTGTTGGTGCCGGAATGAATGTTAATGCAATTACTTACAAGTTTTAGTGTTGTTTAAAATAAACTTACTTCTTCAATACTTTAAATCAATATTCATAACTTTGGATAACTAAAATTACTATGTTTTACCTCGATGACATTGGACGATACTTTATAATGATAAGAATGTCATTTTTTAAGCCCTGTAAATGGAGAGTTTTAAAAAAATTAATTTTTAAAGAAATTAACGATTTAATAATAGAATCTATTCCAATTGTCACAATACTTTCTTTTTTTATTGGTGCAGTTATATCAATTCAAACAGCTTTAAACCTAAGTAGCCCTTTTCTATCAAAATCATTAATTGGTTTCGCAACTAGACAATCAGTAATACTTGAATTTGCACCTACATTTATGTCAATAATAATGGCGGGGAAAGTTGGTTCTTATATAACTTCAAGTATAGGAACGATGAGAGTGACTGAACAAATAGACGCTCTAGTAGTTATGGGAATAAATCCACTTAATTATTTAGTTTTTCCAAAAATAATAGCACTATTATTTTATCCTTTTGTAATTACCATAGCTATGTTCGTTGCAATCTTTGGCGGATTTTTAGCAATGACATTTGCTGGTGTACCAAGTGAAGAATTTATTACAGGAATTCAAATAGAATTTGAACCATTTCATATTTTTTACTCATATGTGAAAACTATTCTATTTGCTTTAATTTTAGCGACAGTACCGGCATACCACGGGTTCTATATGAAAGGTGGAGCGCTTGAGGTGGGTAAGGCTAGTACTTCCTCTTTTGTTTGGACTTCAATTATAATTATAGTGGTCAATTTTATTATAACTCAATTATTGTTAAGCTAATGATAGAGATAAAAGGAATTAGTAAATCGTTTGATGGAAATAAAATTTTAAATAATATTTCTACCAATTTTGATAGAGGAAAAACAAATTTAATTATTGGACAAAGCGGGTCTGGCAAAACTGTATTATTGAAATGTTTATTAGGTCTTCATTCTCCTGACAATGGTGAAATTTTTTATGATGGAGTATCTAATAAAAACATGTCAGAGTCTCGTAAAACATTATTAAGAAGAGAAATGGGTATGGTTTTCCAGGGAAGTGCTCTATTTGACTCTATGACTGTTTTAGAAAATGTAATGTTTCCATTACAAATGCTAACCAAAATAAAAAATGATGAGATTATCCAAAGAGCTGAAAATGCAATATATAGAGTTGAACTAAAAGCAGCTAAGCAAAAACTTCCATCTGAACTCTCTGGAGGTATGCAGAAAAGAGTAGCTATAGCTAGGGCAATTGTTATGAATCCTAAATATTTATTTTGTGATGAACCAAATTCAGGTCTTGACCCTAGAACAGCTATTGTGATTGATAACTTAATACAAGAAATTACCAAAGAATATAACATAACTACCATAATAAATTCCCATGATATGAACTCAGTTATGGAAATTGGTGAAAAAATAGTGTTTCTTGAAAATGGAATGAAAAATTGGGAAGGTACAAACAAAGAAATATTCTCTACTCAAAATAAATCAATTACAGATTTTGTTTATTCTTCAGAGTTATTAAAAAAAGTTAAAAAATTCTTATAATTCAATTTGTCTGGTCAAAATGAAAGAATCATTAGAAAGTTTAAAATTTATCCATTTCCTGATTTTTAGTTCTTGATTATTGATATACTCTTCGGAAACTTCTTTAGACCATATAGCGTTAAAGACAGGAAGCGTATCAATTCCTTCACTATTATGCTTTAAAGTTTTTTCATAATTAAATTCAATTACCTTATCATAATTAATTTTAATTTCCTCTACAATACTATTGATCAAGCTATTGTTTTTTTCTTTATATTCGAATTTATCCAACTTTTTTTTTAAAATCTCAATTTCACGATTTTTATTAATTAAATCTACAGAATCTCTATATTTTAACTCTGAAAGAAAACGCTTTTGTTCTTTAAAATCATTTTTTAAATTCTGTTGATTGAAAATAATTTTAGTTAAGGATAATGAAGAGTATTTCTTCAACTTGGCATTAAGCAAACTTATAGCCTCATCTGAAATTGGATCTAATCCAAATGTATTTAAAACTATTTTAGATTCTTTGTCTCTCCAAGGCCATGAATATTCTTTTTGATTCACATTAGAATTATAAGTTATAATTGCTGTTCTTTCCAAGTAATCTTTGTTTTTTAATCCATCTAATTCAATTTTTAAAAATTCTTTAGCAGAACTATTAAAATTACTCTCGTTTAAAACACCAAAAAAAGCATATAAAGCAGGAACTATCATTAGAATTGAAAAGAAAGTTACTAGCCTAGCTATTAATGTTCTTCTTCTAGAATTAGCATAATTAATCATTGGAAAACCAAGTAGTTTTATCACTAAATAAGTAGCTAAAACAATGTATAAAGTATTTATCATAAATAAATACATTGCTCCACCTGCAAAATCCATGTTCCCAATAGCTAAACCAAAGCCAACTGTACATAAAGGCGGCATAAGAGCTGTTGCAATTGCTACACCATATATAACTGATGATATTGTTCCTTTTTTAGTTCTAGCAATAATAAGAGCCAATCCACCAAAAAAAGCAATCAAAACATCTCTAATATCTGGCTTTGTTCTAGATAAAAGTTCTGAAGATTCTTCTCTCAATGGAAAAAAAGCAAAAAATAAATAAGCAGTTAAAACACTCAAAACCACCATTATTATAAAATTAATTAAAGATTTTTTTAATGTTTCTAAATCATTTATTGCTACTGACATTCCAAAACCTAAAATAGGTCCCATCAGAGGGGAAATTAGCATTGCACCAATCACAACAGGGATTGAATTTGCATTAAGACCAATGGATGCTACAAAAATTGAACAAATCAAAATCCATGCTGTTGCTCCTTTAATAGAAATATCTTCTTTAATTGAATTTAATGTTGATTCCTTATCGGTACTATCTCTGAAGTCTAAAGTTTCTTTTAGAAATGAATAAATAAATCCTACAAAATTAAATTGTCTCTTCTCATTATTGGAATAATTCTGAAGATTATCTTCCTCTGAAAAGTTAAACTTTGATTCCATTGCTATTTTTGCTTTAATCCTGTTAAATCAGAGGAACTTCTAATTTTATCTCCTAATCCATCAATCATTTCGATATTATATTTTTTACAAATGGAAGATTCTGGTACTTCTTTTGTAGATCTATCTCCACCATTAGCAAAAACATCTGGCTTAAGAGATTCTAGAGATGCGCAAACCGTTTTATCATAATCAATTGATAAAAAAACTTCATCAACCATTTTTAAACTTCTAACTATCTTAACCCTGTCGTCCTCATCCATGAAGGGTTTTCCTTTCTTTAAAACACACTGATGGTTGTTGTTAACAATAACTACAAGTTTTCCACCTAGCTTCTTTGCTAATTTTAAATATTCTAAATGACCTATATGGATTGGATCAAAATATCCGCTGACTGCAACTCTTTTCATATTTTATTTACTTTTTCAACTCTTGTTACTGGAGAAAATAAATATCTTCTCTTAGATCTAATTTCTTCACAAATATATCTTTTTCTTAATTTACCTATTTTCTTATAAATTTTATTTTTATTGTGCTGAAACAAAGTTTCATTTAAAATATCAAATAAAAAAACTGTACTACTTTCAACGTCGTATTTACTAAGTGAAATTACTAAGTTAATATTTGAGTCCGTAGTAGCAGATGGATTCTTTAGGTAATTCGCTAAATCAGAAAGGATTTTATTAGGAAAAATTGTGTTATTTAAAAAGGGTAACATCAATAATTGAAATGTTTTTTTCCATTCAGTTCCATGTGGTTTTACTCTTCTTATTAAGTTTCTATTAACTCTGAAATGAGCAAGTTCGTGTATTAATGTGATTAAAAATCTATACTTATTATCTATATGATTAATAGTAATTTGGCTTGAACCATCTCTAAATTTCTTAAAATCTCCGTGTTTAGTTTTTCTAATTTTCACAATCTTAATTAAAAGGTTGTTCTCATTAATTAAATTTTCAACAAGACTTATTGATGATTTTGGAATATAATTTAGAACTTTGTTTCTTATCATGGATTTGTTGTAGAAACAGGAATAATTTTTCCATTAAAAAAATTATTTCCCTCTAAAGAAAATTTATAAATAAAATTAGCCATCTCAGATGGAGAAATATTTGCTTTATAACCTGGAAAAGCTTCCTCTAACATTTCTGTTTGAACAGCTCCTAAAGCAAGGGTGTTAAAACTAACATCATTATCTTTAAACTCTTCTGCCAGCATTTCAGTTAATATATTTAAAGCACCTTTACTACTTGAATACGCAGATAAGCCTGGAAATTTACTTGAGCCACCTATTCCACCAATACTACTAATATTAATAACATGGCTTTTCTTATTAAAATGTGGTGATAATTGTCTTATTAGTTCAGCAACTCCAAATACATTTACATTATATATTGATTGAAAATCTTCAAATGAAGTTTCATTAAAAGGTTTATTTATTAAAGTTCCTGCATTATTAATTAATATATCTACTTTTTTAAATCCTTTAGTAACTAATTTTGTTGTTTTATTGATTGATTCCGATGAGGATATATCTAAATATAACGATTTGACATTCTTTAATTTCAAATTAGAAATTGGTTTAGTATTTCTTGACAACGCTACCACGTTAAAATTATTTTGATTAAAAAGTTTAACTAATTCAAAACCTATTCCTCTGCTAGATCCAGTAATTATTACATTTTTCATGAAAACGAATTTAAAATTAAACCAACATTGTAACAGGATTTTCTATAAAACCCTTCAGGGTTTCTAAAAACAATGATCCCGTAACTCCATCAACTGTTCTGTGATCACAGGCAAGAGTTAATTTCATGTTATTTCCAATTTGAATTTTATTCTCTTTTACAACGGGTTTCTGAACTATACTTCCAACTGAAAGAATCGCAGAGTTTGGTTGATTTATTATCGAAGTAAATTCATTAATACCAAACATACCTAAATTAGAAACAGTGAATGTACTTCCTTCCATATCACTTGGGCTTATTTTTTTTTCTCTTGATTTTAATGCAAAATCTTTTACTTCTGATCCAATTTGAATTAGAGATTTTTCATTTGCAAACCTAATGACTGGGACAACCAAGCCATCAGGAACACCAACAGCTACACCAACATGGACATGATGGTTAAGTCTCATTTTATCTTCAAACCATTGAGAATTAACACTAGGATGCTGTCTTAAGGCAATTGCACAAGCTTTAACGATTATATCATTGAATGATATTTTTGTGTCTGGTAATGTATTGTATTGCCTTCTAAAAGCAATTGCATTATCCATATCACATTCAATATTTAAATAATAATGAGGTGCTGAAAATTTAGATTCTTTTAATCTCCTTGCAATCACTTTTCTCATCTGAGAATTTTCTATTTCTTCAAAACTTTCAGTTCCTTCAATAATATTTTCAACGTTTGGTGGTGACTGAGATTCTACTTTAGTATCTATTACGGTTTGTGGTGATTTAGAAAAATGATTTTCAACATCTATTTTTGTTATTCTACCGTTATCACCCGAACCTTTAACAGATGATAAATCAATATTATTTTCCTTAGCTATTTTTTTTGCAAGTGGGGAGGCTAACACTCTATTAGTTGATGGAATTTCGTCTGATTTATCAATTAAAACACTATCAATTAATTCTTTTGTTTCATTCGGATTTTTTGATAAAGAAATTTCTGTATTTTGATTTTCATCAAAGTTTGTAAGAACTGATTGGAAATCGGCATTTTTATCTCCAATTATTGCTAATAAACTGTCCACTACAGCTGTTTGACCTTCCTTTAAACCAATATATAATAAAGTTCCTTCATAAAAAGACTCAAACTCCATTGTAGCTTTGTCAGTCTCTATTTCAGCTAAAATATCACCCTCTTTAACTTCATCACCAATATTTACAAGCCAAGATGAAACAGTTCCCTCTTCCATTGTATCACTTAATCTTGGCATTTTAATTACTTGAAAATTATTTTTATCTAAATTTGAATCTATAGAATTTTCAACAATGTCTTCTGATTTTTCAGTTTCTTTAATTTGATCGACCAAATCTAACTGTCCACTAATTTTAGAATCATTAATTAATAATAAAGATATATCCTCATCTTTTTCACCAACTATAGCTAATAAAGTATCTACAGCGGCTGTTTGTCCCTCACTTATACCAATGTGCAAAAGAGTTCCTTCATGAAAAGATTCAAACTCCATTGTAGCTTTATCAGTCTCTATTTCAGCTAAAATATCTCCTTCATTTACTTGATCTCCAATGTTGACAAGCCACTTTGCAACCACCCCTTCTTCCATGGTATCACTTAGTCTGGGCATATTAATTATTTGAGCCATTATTTTAATTTATGAGATATAAAATTATAGTTTTCTTCCTCATATACTGCATCATACATTACACTTTTTTCAGGGTAAGGAGAATCCTCAGCAAATTTTTCACATTCCAAAACTTTTGATTTAACTAATCTGTCAATATTTGATATTTCTTGTTCATTAGCAAAATCATTTTCTAAAATTACTTTCTTAATTTGAGAGATAGGATCAATTTTACGGTATTCATTAACTTCATCTTTAGTACGATACTGCTGAGCATCAGACATCGAGTGTCCTCTGTATCTGTATGTTTTCATTTCTAAAAAGGTAGGTCCTTCATTATTTCTTGCTCTATTAATTGCTTCATCTAAGGCTTCTGCAGCTTTAATTGGATCCATTCCGTCCACAGGGCCACAAGGCATTTCATAACCTAAACCTAGTTTCCAAATATCGGTATGATTTGCTGTTCTTTCCACAGAAGTTCCCATTGCATATCCATTATTCTCAACAATAAAAACAACTGGCAATTTCCACAACATTGCTAAATTCAACGTTTCATGAAGAGATCCTTGCCTAACAGCGCCGTCTCCCATAAAGCATAATGTAACTGCTTCCCTATTAAAGTATTTATCTCCAAAAGCCATTCCAGCTCCTAAAGGTATTTGTCCACCTACTATTCCATGTCCACCATGAAACCTATGTTCTTTAGAAAAAATATGCATTGACCCTCCAAGCCCCATAGAGGTTCCTGTTGATTTTCCATATAATTCAGCCATAATTCTTTTTGGATCAACACCCATTCCAATTGGCATAACGTGATTTCTATAAGCAGTAATCATTCTATCTTTTGTCAGGTCCATTACATGAAGAGCACCAGCCAAAACTGCCTCTTGTCCATTATATAAGTGTAAAAAACCCCTTACCTTTTGCTGTATATAAACTGCCGCTAGTTTGTCTTCAAATTTCCTCCAAAAGAGCATGTCTTCATACCATTTCAAATAAGTCACTTTAGTAATCTCCTTCATTTTAAAAAATTAAAATTAATTTAATCAAAAAAATACAATAAAATAATTAATGTAAAGTTAACATAACTAAACAATTGTTTAAAATTAAAAACAAATTATATTATTATAAAAAATTATAAGTAAACGAAAATCTCAAGGTATTCTCCAATGGGCTTATTACGCTAGATGTAGAAAGCAAATATGAAAGATCTAGGTTAATTTCTTCTATTTTAAAGCCAGTTCCAAAAGTAAAATATTTTCTGGCCCCTTTATTTTCATTTTCATTAAAATAACCAGCCCTAATTGCAAAAGAATTATTGTATAGATATTCTAATCCAAAAGAAACGGTAATCTCTTCAAGTTCCTCGCTAAATCCATTAGGAGCGTCTCCAAACGATTTAAAAATACCTGCTAAAAAGCCCACATCTGATTGGTTGTAACCTATTATCTGTCCATTTGAATTTTTTATTGGGATACTAGGAGAAGGGACTAACAATTTATTAAGTTCTAAATTAAGCGACACTTTATTTGAAGTATCAAAAATAAAATCAAAAGCAGAGCCAATTTTAAAATTCGTTGGAATAAAGTTTTTTCTACCTAACTCCTCATACTTCATTCTAGGACCTAAATTTGAAATATTAAAACCTGCTCTCCATAAACCTCTAAAAGTTTTATAAGCTTTTTCTTGAGATTGATAAAATCCAGAGATGTCTACAGCAAATGAACTGGCAGAATCAGAATCAGAATCAACGGATTGTAATTTAACATCCGACATTAAGTATCTACCAGTAACAGCTAAGCCGAAATAATCACTTAATTTTAGTGAGTATGAAACATCTAAAGTGAATTCATTTGGGTTTTCTAAAAAAGGAATATCCTGAGGGTTTTGAATAATATCAATATCTCCTAAGCTGAAATATTTGAAACTTGTTGACCATGAACTTCTTTCGTTGATTATGTTGTAATAATTAATATTTGCTAAAAAAACATCACTCACTAATTTACTTAAATAAGGTGTATAGCTAACACCTATCCCAGACAATTTTTCAGAAAAAACATATTTTGAAGGATTCCAATGTTGAGAAAATGCATCGGGTGAAGTTGCGACCCCTTGTTCACCTAAACCTGAAGCTCTTGCATCGGCAGATATCATTAAAAAAGGAACAGCAGTTGTTATTACTCTGCGCTCCTGTGAGTAAATAATCGTTGATATTAAAAAAGCAAAGAATGTAAGTAGAGTAGCTTTTTTCATGCTCATTTTA
>Ga0257106_1001136_pt1 | contig 13752 bp, 16 predicted proteins | sample LP_taG_3_FD_190177 | JGI IMG/M metagenome (GOLD analysis project Ga0257106, IMG submission 190177) | Marine microbial communities from Northeast Subartic Pacific Ocean, Canada - LP_J_2011_P26_10m | ecosystem: Environmental > Aquatic > Marine > Oceanic | place: Canada: Northeast Subartic Pacific...
GCCTCTTCCGCTCCGATAAGTCCGGTAACCCGGCCTACATCCTGGTCGAGAAGGTGAGATCCAACCCATGAGCCCGTGTGACGAGACTGGCGGACGGCACTCCCGCGGAATTATTCCTTCGCCTTCCGACCCTCATCGCCGCGGGTTTACGGGGTCCCGATGCCGCGAAGGGCGACAGATGGCGTCCGACGGACGTGTTCACGACGCCCGGCTCGAGTTTCGGACCTGATCCCGCGGCATCGCGCGCCAACACCCGCGCGTCCCCACACCGGATCTGACGTCAAAAACAGGCTGTCACCGCCCCACGAACACGTCATTCCTCTCACGTTCCCGCGAGATCCTGACCCGCCGTCCCCCGTCCACGTCCATCCACCCAAAAAACAGGCCACCAGCGATGTCCTCCGGGAACCCGACTGGGGCGTCAACGTCGACATGTGCGACCTCGTCAACTCCAACTTTCACCGCTACGGCAAAGACACCGTCAAGGCACTCAGGCTGAAACTACAGAAAAAAACAAAGCCGCAGTGCCAATACCTCGCGCTGGTCGCACTGGAGATGTGCATGAAGAACTGCGGGGTGATGTTCCACGCCAAGGTGATAGAGAAGGCGTGCCTGGATGAGACATCCAAGTGCGCCGCCGCGCGGGGCGGCGACGCGCGCGTCAAGCAAAAGTCCCTCGCGCTGATCCAAGAGTGGGCGCTACAACTCAACCTGCCCCAATACAGAGCCGCCTTCGACGAACTAAGACGCAAGGGCGAACGGTTCCCACCCACGGAACTCACGTCAAGAGAAGTGACGCCGATGTACACACCACGGCCGGGGCGGACGGACATCGTCGAGCAGAGGCTCGCGGCGATGGACCCCGCGGACGCAGCCGCCATCAGAGCCGCGGTCCAAGAGGCTGAGGCGGAAGGTAAGTTTATTTTTATTTACGTATGAGCAATTGCATTGACGTCGTGTTTTTTCTACAGTCGCCGCCGAGGAACGAGCGAACGGAACGCGGTCACCGCGCGTGTCTGCCAACGGAGGGTACGGCTCACCCACCGTCGGGTCACCCCCGGGGCAAGGGGGGTTCAGGGTGGGCTCGCCGCCCAGTTCTGTCCGGCCGTCCGCGCCCAGGGGGTACGAAGCCTTGGAGGAGGATGACGAATCTATCGGCCGAAATACAAATAATCGCAACAATCAATTCAACAACGATGAGCGGGTGTACTCGGATGGGAACCCGTACGGCGCGCAGGGCGGCGGGCACACTTCCAACCCGTCACCGTCCAGCCACCACACCGCCATGCCCCGGCCCGATGTCCAGCCGCCGTCTGCTGACGCGTCATCGCTGGGCGACGTGACGTCTCCGGATGCGGTTAAGAAACTTCACGAAGGTGAGTTTATTTTTATTTCCGTATGCGCAATTTGAATGACGTCGTGTTTCTTTCACAGATTTGGAAGTTGCCGGTAATACCATCAAGTTGCTCCGCGACATGCTCAAGGAAGTCGACGTGGTGACCAACCCGGGTGCCCTGAACGACCCGACGATCGATGAGCTCTCGGCGCAGTGCGCGCAGATGCGCCCGCGCGTCGTGGCGCTCGTGCAGAGCGTGAGCGACGAGGCGCTGATGATGAAGGCGCTCTCGCTCAACGACGAGTTGACCGAAGTCGCCGAGAAGAGGGACGCGCTCAAGGCGGCGGCGTCCGCGGACAGGGACACGCGCGCGGCGATCGTGGCGTCCATGCGCGAGGAGGAGGTCGCCGCAGAGCGGCACGGGTCGGGTGCCGGCGCCGGCTCGAACGCGGTGGGTGACCTCGTGGACCTCCTCGGCGGGGACTCCTTCGTCGTCGATGTTCCCCCGCGGCCGGGGAAGGACAAGAAGGGTGTCGAGGGACACGCGGGAGGCGTCGTGGACCCGTTCGACGTGTCAGTTTCCGTCGGGAACAGCGTGGGCGGCGGCGCAAGGCGAGCCGACCCGCTGGATGAGCTGCTGGCGCCGGCGCCGGCGATGGGGCAGTCGGCAATGGGGCAGTCGGCGTACGACCCCTTCGCGGCGTCGGCTCCCGCGTCCGTGGCGCCGCCCGCGCAACAAAACTACTACCCGCCGGTTCCCAACAACACCGGCGCGGTTGTCGATCCGTTCGCGTCCGGCGTGACGAACCCGTTCGCGCAGCAGCAGCAGGCGCGGGCGCCGATGGGGTCGCCGCCGATGCGCTCGGTGCAGTCGCCGATGGGCGCGATGAACGTGAACCCGCTATTCCAGCAGCAGGCGCAGGTGCAGCAGCCGAGTCAGGGAGGTATGGGGTCGCTCCCGCCCGTGGGCGCATCGTCCGCGCCTTACGATCCGTTCGCGGCGTCGCCGCCGCCGCAGCAGCAGCGGGGGAACAACCCTTTTGCGCGCTGAGAGTAGGCGCCGAAAGCGTGGGATTATCATATTTGTAAAACTCTCAAGTGTTAACTCGTAATTCGGGTACATCACCGTGAATCGTGACGCTAATACGTGTCGGCACTCACGCCGCGTCGTCCTTGGCCTCGCCCTCGCTCTTTCGACGGGATTTCCTCGACCGCCTGGCGTCCTCCCTCAGTCGCTTCTCGTCCTCGTCGCCGGCCTTTTCGGGGTTCTCCTCCTTCTTCTCCCGCGAAGATTTCTTATCTTTTCGATCTTTCCCGCCACCGCCCTCGTCCGCATCCTTGTCTTTCCGGCCCTTGTCGCGACTCCGATCCTCCCGCTCGCGCCGCCGCCTTCGCCTTCGCCGCCTCTCCTCCCCACTCGAGCTCGACGAGCTGCTCTCCGACTCACTCGAGCTCCCCCCAGAGTCGAGCAACTCCCGCTCCTTTCGCTTAAAACTACTCCGCTCCTTTCGCATCCGTCGCCTCCGTTCCGTCCCGCACGTCCCCCAGAAGTTACGCATACGGTCCTTCACGATCGGGTTGTTGCTGTGCTTCACCTTCAAAGTCATCTCCGCCACCTGCGTGCCGCTGAGCGCCTTGGCGGACTCCGCGGCGGCCTTGGTGTCAAACTCGACAAAGCCGAACCTGCTCGGGTTGAACTCGCTGCCCGCGAACTTGACGTACGTCACGTTCCCGGCGATGGAGAAGAAGTCCGCGAGCATGTCCTCGGTGATGGACGAGTTGACGTTGCCGGCGTACACCGTCCGTGCGACGTCGCTGTCGTCGATGAAGTTACCGCCGCTTTCGCGATGTTCCTTTTCGAACTCGATGCGCTGCTCCGCCGCGGCCATCGCGCCGTTGATCAGGTGCGGGATCGGGACGAACAACGCGCATCGTTTGTACCCGGCGGGGAACCACTTCGGGAGCTTATCCGCCGCCTGCCGCCACAGCTTGAGCGGGTCCTCGACGAGCCCCGTCATCACCGCCTGTTCCATGGACGCGAGCGGGTTTAGAAGATCTGCGCCGGATGGGACCGCCGCGCTGCCCCCTTTGGAGAGGTCGAGCGATCCCCCGGGTTTGATCGCGGTGCTCGCGGCGACGACGGTGATGGGCCGGTCCACGAGTGTCATGTTGTGGAGCACCAAGGAGGACTGCGCGGCGTCGGCGTCGGCGTAGGTGGCTACGTACTGACGCGGCTGCCCGGCCGTCGGTGTCTCGCCGAACTGCGATAGCGATCGAAGCGGGCCGCAGCACTCGAGGAACTCGCGGAGGGTGTCGTCGTTGACCGCGGGGGAGACCCCGGCGACGAAGATGGACGCGGGGATGTCCTCGGGGGCGACCGGCGGGGGCGCCGGCGCGCCGCCCGCGCCCGATGGGCCCGACGCGCCGGTTTGATGGGCCGATCCCGCCGCGTGGGTGCCGCCGGCTCCAGCTTGGCCGGCGGCGACGGGCGCGGCGGGGCGCGGGCCCGCGGGGCGCGCGGTGGTGATCTCGAAGTCCATCGCGCGACGCCGACGACTCCACCTTCGACCTTCGACCTCGCCCGCGCGACGATCTTAATGGCGACGTGCAGCTAACAGACTGTAGGTTTCTCGATGCGTCGGTTTTTTGCGAAGAGCTCACTTCGTGGGGCGCGGGAGTCCGGGAGGCGATGATGACGACGGTTTCGCGACCGCGCGTCAGGATAGACGTTCCGGATGTCGGCGATGTAGAGAACACGGATACATCGAGAGACGAGTTGACTAAGAAGGGCACGAAGCGGAAGATAGCCCCGAAGCACTTCGGGCCGTGCGAGCACGGGGTGAAGTACCTCTCGAGGTGCAAGGTGTGCGGTGCTTGTCCGCACGGCCGTAAGCGTTCTCTGTGCAAGGAGTGCGGTGGGGGTTCAATCTGCGAGCACGGTCGTCAGCGCCATGTGTGCAAGGAGTGCGGTGGTGCATCAATCTGCGAGCACGGTCGTCGGCGCTCTCAATGCAAGGAGTGCGGTGGAGGATCAGTCTGCGAGCACGGTCGTGAGCGCTCTAAGTGCAAGGAGTGTGGTGGGAGTGCAATATGTGAGCACGGTCGCGAGCGCTCTAAGTGCAAGGAGTGCGGTGGGTCACAAATATGCGAGCACGGTCGTATACGCTCGAACTGCAAGGAGTGCGGTGGGTCACAAATATGCGAGCACGGTCGTCAGCGCCGATACTGCAAGGAGTGCGGTGGGTCACAGATATGCGAGCACGGTCGTCAGCGCTCTCAGTGCAAGGAGTGTGGTGGGGGATCAATCTGCGAGCACGGTCGTATACGCTCTCGGTGCAAGGAGTGCAAACCAAACAAAGGAGCGCGGAGCCGCTGACATTTTATTAGAATCCGTCGACTTCAGCGCGACGCTAGCCGGTAGTACTCACACTCACGCCCGCTTACCCTTTGGAAAATCGTGCGCCACCAGCGCCTCGCAGCTCGTCACCAGCTGCGCCACGTTCGCCACCTGCTTCACCGCCCAGAACGGCAGCGCGACTAGCGCCAGCTGACCCACAGCGCCGACGCACCCGAGACTCAGGTCCCCCCAGCCCAGAAACGCGGGCGTCGGAAGATGAACCGACGCCGGCAGGACCCGCGCGAGCGGCCCTGCGATGTTCGCGATCCTCGGGTCCGTCGCGGCGTGCGCGGCGAGGTACAGAACCTCCGCGCCCACGCAGCACGCGCCCATGAATATCCTGTTTGTGTAGTATCTGTAAACAAAACACGGCGTCAAACTAATTGCCCATACGGAAATAAAAATAAACTTACAGCCTGAGGATAAAAAACGAGCTTTTGTCGACGTCTTTGTGCGAGGTGCGATTCTTGAGGAGCTGCGCGTACATCTGCAGCCAGTGCGAGCCGATGTCGAGGGCCACGAGTGCGACGCAGGTGAAGAACCAGGGCGGGTACTCGCGGGAGAGCACCATGAGCAGGCCGGTGGTCGCCAGGCGATCGGTCACCTGGGAATCGCGGTCAGGAGCGGGGTCGAGTTGACAATCAGTTTTTCGTCGTTGTGATGCACCTCTCGATGGGAAGAAGGAGGTCGATGGGGTCGTCGATCGGTGGGTTCGGGGGGACTCGAATCGGAAACACGACGCGTACCATGTCGAGGAGCTTGCCAAACTCGGAGCACTGATCGAACATGCGCGCGAACCGTCCATCGAGCTCGTCGCACACGAAGCTCAGCAGGTAGAGCGCGAGGGATGTGGGCACATCGTCGAAAGCGACGCGGAGTGCGACCGCCGCGAGGACGACTCGCGCGTATCCGATGAGGTTGGGAACGTAGGCGTACACGTTGGAGTGGCGCTGGAAGAAGCCGGTGGGCCGGGCGGAGCCCGAGCGGGTCCTGCGAGGGGGCATCGCGCTTGAAGGAGACCGCGCGCGGGCGCAGATGAATGTACCGCACACCCGAGGGTTGAGCGATTTCAGCTGGACTCGCGCGTATTTGAATCTCGGCTTCGGGGCTCGAGCATACGCGCCCGCGCCCGGGAGGCGGAAGGGCACGCGACACGCGAACGCACCCAGCGACTCCATCACGCGTGGTCTCGAAGACGCGAGACGCGGTCAGCGGGCTGATCCCGGCTTCGAAAAGCACCTAAGCGGTCTCGCCAGTCACCACAACCTCGGACGACGCCGATCTCGCTCGGACCGCCCGACGAACACACATCATGACCGTGACGATCGTCCCGGAGCAAAACCCGGCGGGGGAGGCGCATCTCGAACCCTTCCTCACCGAGCTGGTCAACGAATCGCTCAACAGCTACGCGTACTCCAACGCGGTGTTCCTGTGCGAGCGTCTGCACGCGGCATCCCCAACCGAGGTACGCGTTCGTTCACTCGCCCATCCGTCCAGTCTATCAGCGGGCACCCGATCGATCCGATACAACTCGGTCGGAGAGGTCCATCGGACGCGTTCGTGACGCGTGGGTTCGACTCCCGGAGCGGTCGCGGCTCGTCGTCGCCAAAACTACTCGCAGCCGTCTCCCCCCGACCACCACCCACCGCCCACCTGACCCACCCACCGCCCTCCGATCAATCTTCCAACACCAGGCCAACAAACACCTCCTGGCCACGTGCTACTACCGACACGACCAGGCCAACCGCGCGTACCACACACTGAAGGGATGCACCTCCCACCGATGCCGCTACCTCCTCGCGCTCTGCTGCGTGAAACTCCGGAAACTACCCGAGGCGGAAGCCGCGCTGTCGCACTCAGCCCTGCCCGCGGGAGGCCGACCGCCAGCGACAGACTCGAGTGCCGCAGAACGACCGGCGTCCGATCCCTCAGCTGACGTTCCCAACGGCGCGCACGGACGCTATCTCCTCGGGGTCATATGCAAAGAGACCGGCCGCGCTAAAGCCGCGATCGCGCACTTCGCCGATGCCCTCGCGTCCGATCCGTTCATGTGGAGCGCGTACGAAGAGCTATGCGCGTTGGGCGCGGAGAACGAAGCGGAAGCCGGTAAGTTTTTTTTTATCATCGTGTAGGCAATTGGACTGACGTCACGTGTGTTTTGTTAACAGCCACGGAGGCTGCCGGGCGGGCGCACGAGCGGTACCCGTCGCTGGAGTCCGTCCTCGTCACTCATAACGCATCCGTCAGTCAGGTGACACGCGACGGTACTACCTCGGGGTCGATGGGCGGCGACGTGAGCTCCGGGGATCGAACTTCGATGGACGGCGCCGCGTCGGGGGACTCGCACGGTCGCGGCGGCTACCCATCCGGCGCTCACTCCGGCGCCGTCACGTCTAATCCCAACCCCGGCGGGCTGGGCACGGTGGTGGAAGGCACGCCGATGGCCACGCCGACGGGCATGGGGTTCGCCAGGCCCCCGCTCGGACCTGGCGGAACAGGGACAGGGACGAACACGAACACGGCTGGGTTGGTTCCGATGTCCACCGGCGGCGAATCCGGTATCTTCGGCGACGCCCGGACTCCGGCTCCGGATAGCACCCGGGGTTTGATGCCGCCGCCGCCGCCTCCGTCGACGGCGACCGCGGCGGGTGTACCCGCGACCGACCTGGTCACGCCGTCGCCCGCGTCCGACGTGGACCACGCATCGGGGAAACCCCCGGCGGTGCTTGGCGGCCTTCACGGCGGCGGGAGGGGCGACGGGGGCCGGCGCAAATTCGTCGACGAGGGGAAGCTGCGGAAAGTGTCCGGCCAGCTCTTCCAGGAGAGCGCCGGGACCGGCGCGGGCGCGGGATCGGGCGCGGGGGTGAGGCGTTCCTCGCGGCTGGCGGCGCAGAGCGGCGGCGGCGTCGGCGGCGGCGGGCTCGATTTCTCCACACCCGCGATGGAAGGCGCGACGACGAGTCACGAAGCCCATGCGGACGGCGCGGATCCCGCGAGTGCATCGCCGCCGCAACACCACAGGGCCCGGCGCCCCGGTCAGCGCGGCTCGCTCGACGGCGGATCGCGCCCGCCCGCGTTCCCGCCCCATGTCCCGATGTCCGGAGGATTAAACGTAACGGCCGGAGGACGCGACGGGCGTTACAACGCGGGTCGGTTCGCGGAGGGCGCGGCGGCGACGGCGGCGCTGTTGAAGCCGATCGCGGACGGCCTTCGGGTGTATTCCATGTTTCGCTGCGACGACGCTTTGGGACACCTGCGAACTCTCCCGCGTTCGCAGTACGTCACCGGGTACGTCCTGTGTTTGGTTGGCCGTGCGTACGCCGAGATGGTCAACTACCCGGAGGCGCGACGTGCGTTCGAGTGGTCGCGGAGCGTGTGTCCGCACCGGCTGGACGGCATGGAGGTGTACTCCACGGTGCTGTGGCACCTCAAGAAGGAGATCGAGCTTAGTTATTTGGCGCAGGAGTGCGTGTCCCTGGACAGGCTGGCGCCGCAGACGTGGTGCGTGCTGGGGAACTGTTTCAGCCTCCAGAAGGAGCACGAGACTGCGCTGCGGTTCTTCCAGCGGGCGCTGCAACTCGACCCGCGTTGCACCTACGCTCACACCCTCTGCGGGCACGAATTCTTCGCAAACGAGGATTTTGAAAAAGCCATGGGATGCTACCGCAACGCGCTCCGGCTGGACAGCCGACACTACAACGCGTGGTACGGCCTCGGCACCGTGTACTACAGACAAGAAAAGTACGAACTGTCGGAGTACCACTTCAGGCACGCGCTCTCCATCAACTCCAGGTCCTCCGTGCTCTTCTGTTACCTCGGAATGGCGCAACACGCGGTAAGTTTATTTTAACTCTCGTATGGGCAATATGACTGACATTATGTTTTGTTTACAGCTGCGCAGAAACGCCGACGCGCTGACCCTCCTGCAGCACGCCATCGACCTCGACAAACGAAACCCGCTCGCAAAGTACGAGAAGGCTTCGGTGTTACTCAGCGAGGAGCGGTTGGAGGAGGCGCTGGATGAGTTGGAACGGTTAAAGGAGGTGGCGCCGCGGGAAGCGTCGGTGTTTTTCTTGATTGGCCGGATACATAAAAAGCTCGGCGCGGCGGATGACGCGATGGTAAACTTCTCCACCGCGCTGGACCTGAAACCGGCGAGCGCGGACGTGAACCTGATCAAGGGCGCGATCGAGAAGCTGCACATGCCCGACGACAGCGAGGAGGAGGACCTCTGATTGGATCATTAAAGCAAACAACCGGGGAGGAGACGATTTTGTCGTACGATGTTTTTTTACCCGCTCCGAAAGAAAGGTCACCCTCGATTCACACGCGTAAGCTACACTCCCCTCGCTAGGAGATCCATCAGTCGCGCTCGGAGATGGCCGTGAGGTGGTCCTCGATGGCCTCGGTGGAGAGCAGCCTGAAGTTCGGGTCGTCGACAGTCACGAGCCCAACCTCGAGCTCTCGAGCTTTGAGATCCTCCCCGAGCACAGTTTGCAAACACGCTACGGCGGTGCGGACGCACTCCTCCGTACTGAACGCGTTACCCGCATCCTTCCCCTTGACCTTCTTCTCGAGGAAGTTGATCGCCTCCTGCTCCTTGGCGCCCGCGCTCGTCGCCTTGTAACCGACAAAGTACCCAGCCGGATCGTTCTTGAACAGCGACGGCCCCCTCTCCTCGTCGATGCCGACGAACATGCACATCGCCGCCATCGGTCGCATGTACGCGTGTTGGGTGTACACCTGGAACCAGTCCGCGAGCTTGCACGAGAGGTAGTCGACGGGGATCTCGTAGCCGTACTCGTGGCGGAACTCCGCGGCGGTGTGGCGCGCCTTCTGGACGACGTTGCGGATGTCGGCTGCGACGGAACGGGGGGGGGAAACGTCAGATTGCAGTTTGTCGCTTAGGGTTGTTTTGGTGGTCGGGAGAAAGAAAAGGTTACGTTGGGCGGATCGGGCGGTCGGGCGGTGCTGGCGCGGGTGGTCACTCACGTAGCTTGCCGGTGGCGCACAGTCCGATGGTCTTGGTGATCTTGAACATGTGCGTGATGTCCGAGGGGTCCAAGAGTTTGTCCTGTGAACGGAGGGGGCGGTCGGATCGCGGTCAGATCTTGGACAGGGCGGAAATGATTGTTTGCGTGTGACGATGACGACGACGTGACGCGTTTGGTGCGCGGTGACTCACCGGGATCTTCTTCTGAGTGACGACGCACACGCTGTCCTTACCCCGCACGCCGATGGACGTCACGCCGACCGACTTGATCGCCTTGAAAGCATACTCTGATGGGTGCGAAAGGGAAGAGGGATCTCGGTCAGTCGCCTGAGTGGATGGGTCAAAAAAGGGATGATGACGACGCGAGGCGGGGACGGTGTGTGCGTCGATGCCGTGTGGGTTCGATGATAAACGCACCGACTTGGTACAGCCGTCCCTCGGGTGAGAAGATGGTGATGTGGCGGTCGTAACCCGCGCCGCTTCCCCTGCTCATGTCTACGTGCCCGACTCTCCGATCTCAGCGCCGCGCGCCCAAAGAACTGGCTGAAGAAAGCCGGCGACGAGGTTCAAATCAGTGAGTCAAGAAAGGCGAGAGTGGGTTTTATTTTACGACTGTGCTCTCACTGCCACTGCCACTTGCGCTCAGTAGTTTACCACCGCGCGCAGGCAGTTCCCCCCGTGCAGCGCCTCGATCGCCTCGTTCGTCGCCTTGGCCACGTCCCCGTTCGCCTCGAACTGATGCGTCACGTAGTGGTCCACCGGCAGCTCACCCGCCAGGCACCGCTCCACCAACCTCGGCACCGAACTTCGGCTCTTCCACCCTCCAAACGCGGTACCTTTCCAGATACGTCCGGTGACGAGCTGGAAAGGCCTCGTGGCGATCTCCTTACCAGCCGCGGCGACGCCGATGACGCAAGATTCGCCCCAGCCGCGATGCGCGCACTCGAGCGCCGCGCGCATCACCTGCGTGTTGCCGGTGCAGTCGAAGGAGTAGTCCACACCCCACTTGGTCATACCTGTGATTATAAAACAAAACACGACGTCAGTCCAATTGCCTATACAAACCATTGCCAAAAATTGCCAAAAATTGCCAAAAAAATGCCAAAAATAAAAAAATACTCACCGACGATGACGGATTGAACGGGGGTATCTCCGTGGTCGGCGGGGCACACGCAGTCCGTGCACCCGAGCGTCGTCGCGATGGCGAACTTATCCTTGTTGAGGTCCACGCCGATGATGCGCGACGCGCCGGCCATCTTAGCCGCCTGCACGACGGCCAGGCCCACCGCGCCCAGTCCGAAAACAGCCACGCTCGACCCCGCAGTGACCTGCACCCAAATAAACAAAACACGGACTCAGTCAGTCTAATCGCGCGTACGAGATGAACTGAATGAACTCACCTTGCACGTGTTCCACACGGCGCCCAAGCCGGTGGACACGCCGCATCCGAAGAGGCACGCCTTGTTGAGGGGCATGCGTCGGTTGATCTTCGCGGCGGAGATCTCCGCGATGACGGTGTACTCGGCGAAGGTGGAGCATCCCATGAAGTGGAAAATCTCCTTCCCGTCGATCGTGGTGAATCTGGTGGTGCCGTCGGGCATGACGCCCTGGCCTTGCGTGCTCCTGATCGCGGGGCAGAGGTTGGTCTTGGGGCTCGCGCAGAAGATGCACGCCGCCTGGTTGCACTGTGGGGTGTAGCACGGGATCACGTGATCGCCGGGAACGACGGAGACCACACCGGGGCCGACGGATTCGACGATCGCGCCCGCCTGTAAAATTAAAAAACACGTCGTCAGTCCAATTTCCCATAGTGCTACGAAAATAAATAAAAATAAACGAACCTCGTGGCCCAAGATGCAGGGAAACAAACCCTCGGGATCCTGCCCCTCGAGGGTGTACACGTCCGTGTGGCACAGCGCGTTGGCCATGACCTTGACGCGGATCTCGCCAGCCCGAGGCGGCGCGACGACGACGGTCTCGTCGCTCAGCGGCTGGTTAGCCGCCCACGCCACAGCGGCTTTGCACCTGTAAGAAGAGTTGAACACGACGTCAATGTGATTGCCGTGATTACGAAAATATTTTGAAGAAACTCACGTGATGGGCTTGCCCGCCGTCTTTGCAAACTCCGCCAGGGCGGCATCGTCGGCGACAGCCACGTCCACGAGCGCGTTCTCCGCCTTTTTGTTCAGCGCGTCCGCGTGGAACTTGACGTGATCCGCCATGAACGAGGAGATGAAAAAGTAAGAGTGGTCGAACCCCGCGCGCTTCCGAATCGAAACATTTTGGCCGACGGATTTCGCCGCGGCTTCAAACGCGTCCACGCCGAGCTGCTCCGCAAGGAACTGGTCATCCATGCCCTGGTCGATGAGGATGTCGGGGTACACGGCGGCTCCGGCGGCTTTGAGGAGCGTCGTGGCGTCGTGTGCGGCGCCGTCGACGCCGTATGCGGCAAACGCCTTCTGACCCCACGGGCACTCCGTCGGATTGCAGATTGGCGCGAATGCGCTGGTGGACGCCCACGCGTCCGGGGACTTGAGCGCGATGGTGAGCGCGCCGTGGCCGCCCATGCTGTGCCCGCAGATGGACTTGAGCCCTGGTGCCGCGGGCAGGTTGCTTTCGATGAGCGCCGGGAGCTCTCGCGTGACGTACGAGTACATCTTGAAGTTTTTCGCCCATGGGTCCGCGGTGGCGTCGACGTAGAAGCCGGCACCCTTGCCGAGGTCGTAGGCGTCGTCGTCCGGGACGTCGTCGCCCCTCGGGGAGGTGTCCGGGAACACCATCATGCATCCGAGCTCGGCGCACGCCTGGAACGCGCCGCCCTTCTGCACCGCGTTGTCGTCGGTGCAGGTCAGGCCGGAGAGGTAGTAAATGACGGGGCACTTGGCGAGGGACGCGGCGGGAGGGACGTAGACGCTGAAGGTCATGTCGGTGCCCGTGGCGGTGGAGGCGTGGGTGTACTTGCGTACCTCGCCGCCGAAGGCTTTGTTGGTGGATTTGAGCTCCATCGTCTCGGGTCGTGCGACAGATCGGGGCGGGCGTTGTTAGGTTTGATCAGGTTTTTGGCGACTTTTCGATATTCGGATCCACGTGGGCAGCATCCAGTGGTGAGACGATGATGGCGACGTTAGTTTTTGTAACATCGCTCGCTTCTAAGCGCTACGCATTGCTATGGAGGTTTCCCGTTCCCGCTATCTCCGCATGCGCCCGCGGGGGTACCTTCCGCACACCAGGGTAGGCCACCTCGGACGGCGCCGATGCCACCGTCCATCCCCGCACGTACTCCTTTCTCACACAGACCAATAACTGAAGATCCAAAAGATTTGTAGAATCTTAAAACACGCAGCCGGAGCGGTCGACGACGTTGCAGTGGACGACGTCGGCGACGTGCGCGGACCAGTTGGCGACGGCGCCGATGGGCTTCGCGGTCCCCTCGGGGTTGGTGGACACGGACTGCGCGAGGATGCCGAGCCACGCGAGCATCGCCAGGCGGCAGTGCTTGAGCTCCTTGATCTTCAGCGTGTCGAGGTCGTCGCCGAAAAAGTTGGCCTCTTTGCCGTCGGAAAAGTTGAGCGGGTCGAACCGACCGCCGGGGAAGACGGAGCCCGCGACGACGTCATCGAACGGGTTCTCGATGAGCCCGGTGCGGGTGCCCTCGGCGTAGCCCATGAGGAGAACCTCGAGGAAGATGAGCCCGACGAGAGCGCCGTCGTACGACGGGGTGAAGGACTGGTTCAGGTAGGAGATTGAGCACGAGTCGAACGTGCACTCCTCGCCAGCCATGAACCAAGGGATGCCGGTGAGGTTCTCCTGCGCCCAGGCGCCGGTCACGCCGAGCATGGCGAAGCGGCCGTGGATGATCTCGGTGGAGACGTTGTTCTTGTACTCGTCGTAGGTGAGGGAGGTGAGCGGGGAGGTGCGCTCGGTTGACGGGAACTCGCCCCACTCCTGTTTTTTTTGGAAATTTTGGATTTTGAAGGCGAGTGCGTCAGTTTTTGGTTTCGAGCGATTTGGTTTTTGGTTTCAAAA
>Ga0257106_1001138_pt1 | contig 13749 bp, 8 predicted proteins | sample LP_taG_3_FD_190177 | JGI IMG/M metagenome (GOLD analysis project Ga0257106, IMG submission 190177) | Marine microbial communities from Northeast Subartic Pacific Ocean, Canada - LP_J_2011_P26_10m | ecosystem: Environmental > Aquatic > Marine > Oceanic | place: Canada: Northeast Subartic Pacific...
ACAAAATCGCTATTAAGTACGTCCTCCCAGACGGCGTGAACACGCTCAGAGGTTTCCTCGCCGATTCTGTCTTGGCGAACGACGGCGACGACGCCTCGTCTTCCGAATCCGAAATCAACGAAGACGATGATTTACAAACCCGAAGAAGAAAATTAAAGAAACAAAAAGAGAAAGCGGCGAAAGGCGCGGGAAGTATGGAACTCGCCCCGGACGCCCAATCGTTAGTATTAGTCAACGAACGGTTCATGGTCCCAGAAGTCCTCTTCCACCCGTCTGATATCGGCTTAAATCAGTGCGGCATCGCCGAACTCGTCGCCCAAAGCGTCCACCACGACGAAGCGAACGACTCTTTACACGACCAAACCGTGGAAGCGCTGATGTGGCTCAACGTCATCGTCACCGGCGGCTGCGCAAAAATCCCAGGCTTAGTCGAACGCCTCGCCAGAGAAATCCGCCAATTCGCGCCCGCCATCTACCCGGTCTCCGTCCGCGCGCTCGACGACCCGATTTCCGACGTCTTCCTCGGTCTCTCTTTACTCTCCTCCGTCGACGACGACCACAGGCCGCTCCGGGACCCTATTCAAACCTTCTGCCTCAAACACGGCACGAAAAGGGACGAATATTGCGTTAAAAAGAACAATAATACTAGTAATAACAATAGCGCGTCGTATAGAAACGAACGAATCGAGCAGTACGACCGGTTCGAGAGTACCCCGTTAGGGAGGGTTAAGGATATGCATCACTCTTCCGAGAAGACGTGATGTGCGCATACTGCAGTAGACAAAAAAAACGAGTTGTACATTTAGCAAGTCTGGGACAAACAGCGTGAAAAGGAAAGAGAACTGCATTAGGTTGTAACTGGTTGTAACGGTTGTACAAAATGATCATCTCCCTACTTCTATTCACGCGTCTTCGATACTCAATAGTACGGTGTTTTTTTACCTTTCAATGAAGTCTTTTCAAATTCAAAACAACTGTTCTTTTCCCTCATGCATAAAATATCTCTCACAAACACTTGTATTCTCTCTCTATAATACTAACGCTTACACACGTAAACATGGAGGAAAAAGAAAACGAAGAATTGAAAGAAGAGGAAAAAGGAGAGGAAAAGGTTTCGATCGTTATTACGGATGAGAGCAACAGCAATCGCATTTCTTCTCCGCACGTGGTCGTCGCGCGACCGGATGATTTTAACGATGATGATGATGATGATGCAGTTGGGGAAGAGTTTGAAAAGATGAAGACGATCTCTTCTTCTCCGCAGAAGACAAAGACAAAGAAGAACAACCCCGACGACGACGACAAATGCGATGATGAGAGTAGCGATGTTGCGATTTTGGCGGAAAGGAAACTGTACAAGTGGGCGAAAGTGAAAGGCTCGCCGTTTTGGCCGTGCCAAGAAGTGGACGTCCTTCGGTGTAAAGGAAACGTGCCGGAATTCGTGCGAGAGAAAGTGGATGGATTTTTAGGCGTTAAAGGCGTGAAATTGATTCAGTTTTTCGGGACGAACGAGTACATGTGGTATTTAGAAAAGTCGGACGACGCTTCTTCTGGTCCTCCTTCTTCAAGAGGCGGGAACACGTTTCGAAGAGTGGACGTGGAGTCCTTTCGAGACGGGTGCGAGAAAGGGTACGATAAGAAAATGAAAACGGTCGGGTTGAAGAAAGCGGTGAAGGAGATGTGGGAGTGTTTGAGAAGCGGGGAGAATCCGTCGGATGTGAAGAGAGGCGGGTTACAATGGCACACGAAGAAGATCGCGGTGGTGGAAGAGGAGGAACCGGAGGAGGAAGAAAAAAAGGCGAAGAAGACGGAAAAGAAGAAAGCGTCTTCGACGGGGAAGAGGAAGAAAGCGGAGGCGAAGAAGACTTTCGCCGCTGAAGAGAAAGAGATGAAAAAAGCAAAGAAGATTTCCGAAGAAGTGGAGAGAAGGGAGGAAAAGACAGCGGCGGCGGCGGCGGCGGCGAAGATGGAACTCGACGCGCGAAAAGAACAAGAAAGGAAAAGGAACGAACCGGCTACTTTAGAAACGCTGTTCGACGACGAAGGCATCGAAGAGAAACCGTTTCAGTTATCGTTCGACGTGATGAGCGCGAGAGATCCGCCGTCGTTTGAAAGGTTACGAAGGAACCGGTGGATGTGTCGTCAAGCGCCGAAACAGGTGCATTCGAGCGAGGCGGTGGCGTGTTACTGTCAACCGATACCGCATTCAATAAAAGAAGAAATGATGGCGAACGTCACGACTGAGCGAGCGATGAAGATGGCGTCGACAGCATCGACAGCCGAAAACGGAGCACCGGTGGCAGTAGCAGTGGTGGCGCCATTGGATTCGATTACGAATAAACTCGCAGCGGGAGGCGAAGACAACGCGCAACAACAACAACAAGTAGAACAACAATTTATTGAAGAGAACGGCCCGGCCACGCCGTCAGAAACTCTCGAAGATCCTCTAAATAATAATAATAACAACAACAGCAACGAAGAGAAAGGGAAAAAATCGCTGACATCGAAGCTATTGCCAAAACTCCGTCTCGGATGTGGTCACGACTGCGTCAACCGCGAAACGCGATACACGTGCGACACCAGAGTGTGTCCGTGTGGCGATGACTGCTCCAACCGACCGTTTCAACACCTCCCTCAACCAAAAGTGAAAGTTCAACTGACGGAAAATCGCGGCTATGGATTGTTCTTACAACAAGATGTCTTTGAGGGTGACTTTATCGTCGAATACATGGGCGAAATCGTCGACGAAGAGGAATGTACCCGACGTTTGTTGGCGTGCAAAGGCAAAAACGAACCGAACTTTTACCTCATGGAAATCACCCCGTCACAAATCATCGACGCTCGATTTTGTGGCAACAACGCTCGATTTATCAATTCGAGCTGCCATCCAAATTGCGAGACGCAGCGGTGGGTAGACGCGTCCACGAACGAAACCAGAGTTGGTATTTTCGCCACCGAGGACATCAAATCCGGCACGGAGCTGACTTACGACTACAACTTTGCGCACTTTGGCGGCGAAGGCACGACATCGTTTACCTGCTTCTGCGGGCACCCGATGTGTAAAGGCACTTTAGATGCCAACCCAGAACGCATGCGAAGGTTCATGGACAGAGTCACGGTTACGATGAAAAATGGCGACGTGAAAACGGGAACGGTTTTAGAATACACGGTGAACAAAAAATACAAACTGTTGCTCGACGACGAGCAGGACGCGAAAGTGTGGTCAAAGTCGAAGAAATCCGAGGAAGAAAAAGCCGAGTCGGCGTTGAAAAAGACGAAGAATCGAAAGTACATCACGGTGAACTTGGACAACGGCGATTTTGCGAGCAAGAAAGGGGGCAAGAAGGACGCGAAACTCGCGTGCGTCTGGCTGACCAACAGAACGAACTTCACCGAGAGCAAAGTAAAAAAGAAGAAGATGGACGAGAAAAAGAAGAGCGCGACGACGACAAAGAAAAAAGCGGGGAAGAGGAAGCGACCCCGGGCGGCGACGAAGAAGCTCAAAGAACAAGAACAAGAACTAGAACAAAAAGCAGCGGCAGCGGAAGCCGCCGCCGCCAAAACGCCGACGACGCCGACGACGCCTCTCAAAGAAATCGTCCTCAGTCCGGTGAAACGACTCGTCGAAAACGCCATCGCCAACGTCGTCAAATATATTTACTAATTTATTTAAGTTGGATCGATATCGTACTCTTCTCCGTACGTACGTATTGATGTCCAGAATGCAGAAATTTTCAGTCCTTTTCCTCATAAAGCAAACGCACACGAAACGTTTCATAAACAACACATGTCTTCTTCTCCTCTCCCTTCTACAACATTCAAAATCGGCAACTCCGTCTCCGGCGTCTCTTCCTGCGGTGACCCGTTCGGCGGCGTCGTCTACGCGGTCGACGACGCGCTCGGTTTGGCGGTTTTGAGAGCGCCCGGGGATATTCAAAACAGTCACCACGTGCAGATAATTAATTGCGATGCGAATAAGACGGTGAAGGTGATAAACTCCGTGTCTCCGCCTCCTAACAGTAGCAGAGAGGAAGAAGAGCGAGCGCCTTTGCCGATCATCGATAAAGGAAGGCAGGAGCGACGGTTTGAAACCGCGGTGAAGGCGGCGCAGTTTGTCGCGGGTACGAATTCAATTCTCTCTTCTTTGGATTCGATTTCATTTGATCGTCGTCGTCTCGCGTTCTGTGTGTTCTTCTCCGCGTGATCGTGGACGATTGCACATCCTGTATCGTCCCAGAATGGAATATGTTGTTTGATATTATTGTTTCTCCGGGTATTTGGAACGTCCAGCCTTTCTGTGATGTACCATTCGAGAGCGGGTCTTTTTGTATCTACTGACAACTCTCTCTCTCTCTCTCTCTCTTTGACGATGACGATGACGATGCAAACAGATAACATCGGCGAAAACGTGACGGAGGAAGCGCAAGAAATCTTCGACGCCTTAGCGCGAACGCTACCGTGCAGATGGAAAAACCAAGAGATTATCGTCCTGGATGAAATTTCCATACCGCCGCCGTATACGACGCCGGCGGGCGGGGACGAGTTGTTCCGAGAACGGATTAAGAACGTGTTGGTGCACGAGAGAAGAAGGTTAGGGATGAGCTAACCGTGAGTATTAGTATATATATCTCTCTCTCGAAAGGTGTGAGTTTGTTGGAGAAAAGAAGAAACACGAGAGGAGGAGGAAAAGGAGACCTCCGTCAAAGTCGGTGTTGGTATCGTCGAGGCGAAAGCGCTTTCGCGGAGGACGTTCGTTCGACTGTATCGTTGTACCATTATTAATCTATTAGAAGAAACTATGTTTAAGTATTACAGAGCTAGCTAATTAAACTACTACACGAAGAACCGCCGGATCACTCGTTTCAGAACGTTCTCTTTCTTGTCTTTCTTCGCCTCCTCATCCTCTTCCTCTTCCTCTTCTTTCGCCGAAGGATGCTCGTCGTCGATCTCCCTCCATTCGATCGGATGTCGTTTCAAAAACGGCCAACTCGGTAACGTGACCACCATCGAGGCCAGAATCCCGGCGAAGATTAAATTCCGCATCAAGTTGTAGTCTTGCAACAGGTACCCGAGTGTGAAACCGACCAGTGAGGTCGAAGAAACGACCGAAACGGTGAAGGTTTCCACGAACTTTTGGCCTTCAAAATCAACCATCTTTAGAGCTTTCAGAGCAACTCCTCCTCCTCTTACGCCTCCTCCAGAGACGAGAACGCGTGAAAATCTGTGCACTTTTAGGTGAGAAGCAGAGGTTGAGCTCTTTTTATTCTCAGCAGTAGTCTCTCTCTGTCTCTTTACTACGAATAAAAGGAGCAAGAGAATGGAGAAAAATTCGAAGCGTTTCTGACGTCATTTCCACGCGCACGTTTTGTATTAATACACCACATAATACACACACAGAAATACTACTCACACGGAGTACTCGTCATCTCGAGAAAGCCGGTTGGACTCAAGTAGAGAAACTGAGTGGTGAAAAGCTCTCAAATCGCTCGTGTCATCGTTTCTCTTTGAAACACATTCGTTTGCTCTCAAATCGCATTTGGACACGTCGGCGAACGCAGAAGAGAGAAGACGAGAAGAACGGAGAGAGGATGATTCGAAGAAGCCAACAACAACACCAATATCAACAGATTCGTTTCTTTCGAGACGTTTTGTTCTTTCCTTCTTCTTCAAAGACGACGACGAGTACTACTCGTGCGAGCGCGACTCGGGGGTGTGCGAGGAAAAATGCCTTCAGGAGGAGCAGCACGAGTGGCTCCAGCGGGTCCAACGATAACGGAGGCGAACGTCCCGAAGGGGACATCAAAATGTTGTCCCACTTGAAGAATTTATTCAAAGAAGAAGCGAAAGCGAGAGCGTCTGGGTCGAAGTTACAAGGCGGGAACGCGCCGAAGAGCAGTAGTAATAGTAGTCATAGCGGCGGCTTCGCCGCTTCGGGCGGCAACGCTTCTTCTTCGAATTCTTCTCCGAACGCGTTGGTCTCGTCCGGGCACGAGTCTATGCACAGGAAAGTTATCGCGATTCCGTTAGATCGAAGACCGATTATGCCGGGGATAATTATGCCGGTGAGGACGTTTGATATGACTTTGGTGGCGGAATTGGAGGACATGAAGAAGAGAGGGCAGGCGTACGTGGGGGCGTTTTTGAAAAAGGAACGCGTGAAGGAAAGCCAAAAGGAGGACAACAGTAATACTAGCAAAAACGGTAATAATAACAACAAGGATACTAATAATAACGGGGCAATCGCGGGTGCGATGAAAGAAGACGTTTCGGGACTGAGCGTGGGTGATTTAGAGTACGACCCGGCGTCGGAATTACACGACATTGGGACGTTCGCGCAAGTGCACAACATCGTCCGGTCTCAAGATACCGATCCGGATTCAAAAGACGGGAACGGCGCGACGTTGTTGCTCTTAGGCCATCGACGGATTAAGAAAGTCTCCACGGATAGGAAAAGCCCGGTGACTATTGTGAACTGTGAACACTTGAAAGATGAAAAACACGATCCAGAATGCGACGTTTTGAAAGCCACGGCGAACGAGGTTGTCGCGACGATTAAAGATTTATTGAGGACGAACCCGTTGCACAAGGAAACTTTGCAATATTTCGCGCAGAATTTTAACGATTTCCAAGACCCGGCGCGGTTGGCCGATTTAGCCGCGAGCATGACCTCCGCGGACGACGACAAGTTGCAGGAGATTTTAGAGACGATGTCGGTTCCGGAGCGTTTAGACGCGAGCTTGGTGCTGCTCAAGAAAGAAGTCGAAATCGGTAAAATCCAAGCAGATATCGGGAAGAAGGTTGAGGAGAAAATATCCGCCGATCAAAGGAAGTACTTCTTGAACGAACAGTTGAAATCGATTAAGAAAGAACTCGGATTGGAAAAAGACGATAAATCAGCTATGATTGAAAAGTTTACGAAAAAGTTCGCTCCGAAGCGCGAGTTTGCGCCGGGGGAAGCGGTCAAAGTCGTCGACGAAGAAATTCAAAAATTGTCCGGATTAGAACCATCGAGCTCGGAGTTTAACGTCACCCGAAACTATTTGGAATGGCTCACGTCTCTCCCGTGGGGCGTCGTCGGCGAAGAAAAGTTGGACATCGCGCACGCCAGAGACATTCTCGATGGCGACCATTACGGCTTGAAGGACGTCAAAGAACGCATACTCGAGTTCATTGCGGTCGGGAAGTTGCGAGGCACGACGCAAGGTAAAATTATCACCTTGGTAGGGCCACCCGGTGTCGGGAAAACGTCCATTGGCCAGTCTATAGCGAAGGCGCTGGATCGGAAATTCTTCCGATTCTCTGTCGGCGGCATGTCCGACGTCGCCGAAATTAAAGGCCATCGTCGAACTTACGTCGGTGCCATGCCCGGAAAACTCGTTCAGTGTTTAAAATCCACGGGCGTGTCGAACCCGGTGGTCTTAATCGACGAAGTCGATAAAATCGGTCGTGGCTTCTCTGGCGATCCGAGTTCGGCGTTGTTAGAATTGTTGGATCCAGAACAGAATGGGACGTTTTTAGACCACTATTTGGACGTCCCCGTCGACTTGTCCAAAGTTCTATTCTTGTGCACCGCGAACATCTTGGATACCATCCCGGGTCCGCTTCTCGACCGGATGGAAGTCATTCGCTTGTCAGGTTACATCGCGGACGAGAAGAAAGAAATCGCGAGAAAGTACCTCGAGAAAGAGGCCAAGAATAAAACCGGAGTCAAAGACGAACAAGCGACTGTGACGGATCAAGCGTTGTCCACGTTAATCGAAGAGTACTGCAGAGAAGCCGGAGTGCGAAATTTGCAAAAACATCTCGAGAAAATTTACCGCAAGGTGGCGTATAAAATCGCCGTGGACGACGAAGCAACGACGACTGAAAATAAAGAAAATGAAGAATCGAAGAAGGCGTACGAGATCAACGAAACCGATTTAGTCGATTACGTCGGTCAAGCACCGTTCCAAAGCGAGCGGTTTTACGAGCACACACCGCCTGGAGTGGTCACCGGCCTGGCGTGGACCGCCATGGGCGGGTCTACCTTGTACGTCGAGTGCGCGAAAATCGAATCGAGTCCAGGTAAAGGCAATTTGAAGGTCACGGGATCCTTAGGCGACGTCATGCGAGAGTCCTCGCAAATCGCGTTTACGTTTGCGAGAACGCTTTTGGAGAAAAAGGAACCAGAAAACACCTTCTTCGCGGACGCGAGCGTACATTTACACGTCCCTCACGGAGGCACGCCAAAAGACGGGCCGTCTGCGGGATGCACGATGATCACCGCCATGCTTTCGCTCGCGCTTGAGAAACCAATCAAACCAAACTTGGCGATGACTGGTGAAGTAACTTTAACCGGTCGAGTTTTACCGATCGGCGGCGTGAAAGAGAAAACTATGGCTGCGAGACGGTCGGGCATTAAAGAGCTCGTGTTTCCGAAAGGAAACCAAAAAGATTACGAGGAGCTCGCGGAGGAAATCAAAGAAGGATTGACGGTGCATTTTGTGGAATCGTACGAAGAGATTTACGACGTGGCGTTTGAGAAGAAGTAATACACACACATAATATATAACTATGTAACAAAGATATCAGTACGACAACAAGATTAGCGACAATCACAAATTTCGAAATACAGTCGCACTCATTCCCTCCTTCATTTCTACAAACGCCAATCGATCGTTTCGCGGCCTACTTCGCGCAAGAACTCATTCGTTTGCGAAAAGTGGCGGCACCCGAAGAAACCTCTCGACGCGCTCAGAGGAGACGGATGTGCGCATTTCAAAATGAAATGGTTGTGTCCCTCTGCTATCAAACGTTCTTTGGACGTCGCGTTCTTACCCCAAAGTAAAAACACGACGTTTTCAGTATTCTGCGAAAGTTGTTCGATGGCGCGATCGGTGAAAGTCTCCCATCCTTTTCCCGAATGCGAGTTTGCTTCGTGCGCGCGCACGGTCAAGGATGTGTTCAACAACAGAACGCCTTGTTCGGCCCATTTGGTTAAATCGCCATGAGCTGGTATCGTAAACTCCACTTCCTCGTCGCCTCTCTCGCGCGCTTCACGCGTGTCCTCTTCTAATTCTTTGAAAATGTTCTTCAACGAAGGCGGAATTTTCGTCGTCTCGCGAGGCACGGAAAACGCTAATCCCATAGCTTGGTCATCGTTGTGGTACGGGTCTTGACCGACGATGACGACTTTAACTTTATCCACCGGCGTTTTTTCAAACGCGTTGAATATCAAATCTTTCGGTGGGAACACTTTTTTATTGTTCTGAAACTCATCGTCGAGGAATTCGTTTAAACCGTACTCCAAGTACGGCTGATGAAACTCGTCGGCGAGCAGCGCGCGCCAAGACGGCTCTAACGCGGTTTCGTTCAAGATTTTTTTCGTCGAATCACTCACTCTTTGATCATCATTCGATGAAGATTTTGCTCTCGTCGTCGTCGTCGTCGTCGAGTCAAAAACGACAAATTCTTTCTCCGACGCGTTCGTGTTATTATTTTCAGCGGCTTTTTTTGTCGCTCGATGCCTGGCGATGATCTCGTCTAAATCTCTCTTCGAAATCACCCACGTGGTGCTTTCGTTCGCGATCCGTTGACTCTTGACTTTCAGCGTTTGACACTTGTGATGTTCCTCGCTCGGTCGATACTTTTCGAAATCCAATCCTCGATGCATTGCGTGTTTCGCCGGAACGACGTGCTGCCACCAAAACTCCGACAACGCTTCGTACATTTGCGCCCAATATTCGCGGTCTCTTTTGACGCGATATATCGCGCAGCCGTTATTCACGGTGTACGCGAAAACATCCACCCACGGGCGATCGAAAACCGCCATCAGACCTTGCACCTGCGGGACGTAATACCAAGGTACTTTCGGGTACGGCTTCGCCTCTAGAGGTTTCCCGCGATTGAACGGACATTTCACCTCCAGTATCCCGTTGTTGTTCAAACTATCGCTCGCGTCCCCACTATTCGCGACTTCGGATTTATATTCCGCCGCATCGGTCGTCGCAGCGACGACTAACCCATCCGGTGAAGCACCCATCCACAACTCTGCCTCGTCCGGACTCAACGCTCGAAAAAGTAAATGGCTCACGCTCGCGTTGGTCAACGCCGCGTACGCCTCGCACGCTTCGTCTTCCGTTTTCGTCCCCCACTCGGTGGCTTCGTTTCCTGTAAACGGAATGCCAATCCCTAATTTTTCCTCCCAAAGCGCGTTTCTTCCGTCCCGCCAAAACCCAACCGCGTTGGAAAACGCGGAAGCGGTTAATCGAGTCGCCCGCAACGCCTTCCATTCGTCGGTACCTTGTTTTTGCGATTCATCTTCTTCCTCGCTTCCGAAATCTTGAACTTTTACGGGAGGAGTCGATACCGTCGCGTTTACATTCGCGCTCTTTTCGTCGTCTCTCTCTTTCTTCGCTCCTTCTTTCTTTTGCTCGACTACTTTTTCCAACTCTTTCCTCCTGCGGGCGTCTTCTTTGAGCGCGTGTTCCCACTGCGGCGTGTCCACGATGAACAATTTTCCAATCGCTCGTTCCTTCGGTAATATCTGTCTACTAGTACTAGTACTAGTACCGCTCGAAGAAGGAGACGGACGAGCGAGCGGAGAACTTTGAGCGAGAGGAGAAAACGAAGACCCCGCCGCCGCATGAACAGATGGAGAAGAAACGACAGATGATGCTGCTGATTCAACCGCCGCCGTTGTCGCCGCGTCGTTCGCTCGAATCTTCTCCTTCTTCTTCATCTTCTCGCGGACTAATCTCTCCACCAAAATCCCAGCCTCTTTGACTACCATTTCTCTCTCTTTCCTCGTCAACGTTTCGTACCGCGCGAACCCTTCTAAAACTGCTCTCTCCTTTTCCTCCTCTACATCTGCTACTATCTTCGGAAAGTACGCTCTCGCGAACGCGGAAAACGGCATCTGTTTACCCTCGACGTTGGAGAATTGATTTCTGGATTCGATTCGGAGCGACAGTTTGATGCGTTCGAGCAACGACAGAAACTTCTCGTCGTCATCCTCGTTATTCGTAGTATCATTGCTCCCGTATCTCGCCACGGCTGAGAAAGGTTTCAAACTCGCCCTCCTTTTCCTCCCCCCGAGTAGTGATGATGGCGCGTGCAGAAGTAAAGGCCTTGGGGATATCGAGAGAGACGAGAACATCATCAACAATCGCTTCATTTAAAGTGCGGACATTTCAAAAGTAATCGAACATTTAAAACACACATTACTATCAGTATTTAAATGAAAGAAGAGAACTCGTTGTCCGAAATACTTCTCAAACGCTTGGACGAAACGACCGTGCGCGATTTGAGGAAGCTAAACGCGGTGCTGTTTCCGGTGAAGTACGCGGTAAGTCGTCGTGCGTTCCATTCTCTTTGTCTCTTAAGCGCGATGTTGCAACTGTTTTTATTGACATTGTTCTCTCATCATCACTCGCAGGAATCGTTTTACCGGGACTCCGCGGCGGCTGGGACGTGCACGTCGCTCGCGTACGCGAGAGAAGAAGGAGATGATGAAAATGAAAATGCATTTAACGAGCTCGCCGGCGCCATCGCCGTTCGATTGGAAAAACATCCAAAATTACCAGACAAGGCAAGAATGTACATAATGACGCTGGGAGTGTACGCGCCGCACCGCGCTCGAGGTATCGGGTCGAGGTTATTGATGAACAGTTTAAACGAAGCGAGCGAAGATGAGAACATAGTCGACGCGTATTTACACGTCCAAACGAACAACGAGGAGGCGATTAAGTTTTATTGCGACCCGACTGGGAAATTCGCGTTCGAGAAAGGCGAGGTGATTGAGAAGTATTATAAGAGGATCGAACCGGATAGCGCGGTCGTTTTACGGTTGGAGATGAAGAAGTGGAAGAGGAAAGAAGTGGAGAATGCGAGGTACATGGAGTACCACGCGTGAGTTTGTGTAGATCATATTCGTGCGTAGTATCCTTCTTTTGTATAACAGTAATATCGTTCGTAAAAAAACGTCGCGGCGGTTGATACCAATTTTAAGAGACACAGGCTCACGACGTGCGCGGTGTATAAAAAGCAAAGCAGCCACAAGAAGAAAGTATATATATTTGTATTTGTAATAGAAAGTGAAGAGTGCGCTACAATCTTCTTCTCTCTTATTCGTCTCTACGTTCAAAGTAAACTCTTACAACGAAAGACTTCTATACCCGCTACAGAATCTAAACACAACTATTTACATGTATATAAACGTGGTCGAGCTCTCTCTCTCTCTCTCTCTCTTTTCTTTTAGTTGTTCTTGACAAAACCAATGTCTTTGGCGTACTCGCGGAAGCACTGACGGCAGATCATGATGTTGTATTTGCGGATGATCGCGTGTTGGTTAGAGCACACGCGGCTGTTTAATACAGTTTCAATAATAATAACACAGTGAGAGTAAAAATGTCAGTCTCGTCCACCAAAGGAAGAAGCTCAAGAGGAAAAAAAGAGGAAAAATCGATTAAAGCGCGCAGAGTGCGAAAAGAGGGACCCTTCGTTGTACACCGCCAATCGATCGTCTCTGCGATTGCGAAATCGAATGGAAACTATATCGACGCGCGTTTTCTCGCTTCGTACTCCGTTCGCACAAATTCGCCGCGCTTTTGGTTCATCGTCTCGTCGCCACCCTCGCTCGTCATGGGGTCTCGGCAGCCGCACAGAAGAAAAAAAAGGCACAAAACGAAGAGAAAAAATCTCTCTCATCTAATTCGGAAACAGAACATCGCCCACGTACCAAGCTCGACCGCCTTTGGCGTTATCTTTCGGGTGAGACCCCCACACGTTTGCAAAGCCCATTTTTATGTGTAGATGTGCGTTTGTACGTTCGGAACCAACAGAAAAATAGTGATGGGAATGTGCGCGCGAATTTCCTTTTTGTGTTCCTCTTGAGAACAGAGTTTAGGGCTGCCTTGTGTGAAAAATTCCTTCGCGTAAAAGGAGACAAAACCGCACAAAAATTCAAACAAAAGCTAAGTGCGCTTGGAGCGTAAGTACTCTTTTGTTGCGGCATAATAAAAGCGATATAAGAGAGATTTAGAAGAGAGAAACGAGAGAGAGGCGCGCAATTGTTGTTTGTTCTCTGGAAAAAGGCGCCGAGGAGGAGAATACTACCACGCGCTGCTCCTTTTTGTATATCTAATAAACACACACAAAGCAAGGCAGAGGCTTTTCCATTTTATCCAAACAACAAAAAGCGATTGATACGACATGTCCTCCTCCTCTCCGCAGCAGCGGCAGCAACACCACCACCGCCAACAACAACAACAGCGCGTCTCTTCTTCTTCGACCACGACGATTTCGACGAGGAAAGAAGAAGGAGAACTCGACGAGGAGAAACAACGAAGGAGGATTAGGAGGCAAAGAATTTTAACGAGATTCCGAAGAAAAAGCGAAAGAAAGTTCTTTCTCGCGAGCGCAACCATGACGCGCTTGCTCGACATACCGTACGGGAAAAAAGGAGAAAGCGTGAAAGTGCCGTCGCATCATATTCTAGATGACGAGGAAGAATCGAACGCGCCGCTCATCGCCGGCGGGGTGAGGAGGAAAAAAGTAGCCGCCATGTTGAACGTGGACGTGTACGTGATTGGGTTGTATTTCCTACCGAAAGCGTGTAAGAAACACGAGGGAGAAGAGGACGCGTTGGACGCGGTGGCGAACGACAGTTCGATTGCGAAAACGGTGCGACTGACGTTCGTGAGAGACGTTAGCGGAGAGTCGGTGGCGAAGGCGATCGCGGTTAATATAGAGAAAAAATTAGGATCGAGA
>Ga0257106_1001139_pt1 | contig 13742 bp, 1 predicted proteins | sample LP_taG_3_FD_190177 | JGI IMG/M metagenome (GOLD analysis project Ga0257106, IMG submission 190177) | Marine microbial communities from Northeast Subartic Pacific Ocean, Canada - LP_J_2011_P26_10m | ecosystem: Environmental > Aquatic > Marine > Oceanic | place: Canada: Northeast Subartic Pacific...
GGCGGACCGCGCGCAGGGCGCCCATGCGGCAGGAGGGCGAGGACCGGCCGAGCCCGCGGTCCGCGCACACGCTCGTCATCGCGGGCGAGTTCGCGTACATGTTCGGCGGCTGCGACAAGCGGCGCCCGCCGGGGCCGAACAACGAGCTGTACAAGCTGGACATGAGCGACAAGTCCTTCTTCTACTGGTCGAAGGTGCCCGCGGGCGACGGCGGCGCCGCGCCCGCGCCGCGGTGGCACCACACGGCGCACATGTACAACGACCGCACCATGCTCGTGTTCGGGGGCTTTAGCGCGGACAAGGTGTCGCGCTATTTCAACGACCTCTGGCTCTACGACACGAAGAGCGAGAAGTGGTCCCAGCCGCCGCCCGCGGAAACGGTGCCCGACCAGTCGGGGCTGCCGTCGCTGAAGCGGCCGTGGGCGGGCGTGCCCCAGCCGCGCGGCGCGCACGCGTCGACGCTCGTCGGGTCGGCGCTCATGATCTTCGGCGGCTACGGCGGGTCCGGCTTCTCGCGGCGCGACTTCGCGGACCTGCACAGCCTGGACATGGAGACGATGGAGTGGGAGGAGGTCGAGACGACGGGCGAGCCCCCGGAGGCGCGGTCCGGCCACCAGCTGCTGTCCATCGAGGACCGCCAGCTCTACGTGATGGGCGGCTGGAATTCGTCGCGCCAGTTCGACGACGTGCACGTCGTCGATTTAACCACCAAGGCCTGGTCGCAGCCCGCGATGGCGTCCGGCCCGGACTACTGGGGCCCGCCGCGGTGGAACTTCACGGCCGTCGCGGTCTTCGCGGTGCCCTTCTGGAAGATCTTCGTGTTCGGCGGCAACTCGGGGGACCTGGTGGAGGGCAAGACGCCCACGGGCGAGTACTGCAACGACATCATGGTCTTGGAGTGCGGCGAGAACGTCTGGGTGCGGCCCGAGACCGTCGGCGACATCCCGATCCCGCGGTCCGACAGCCCCATGGCCTACGACGACAAGAAGGGCACCATGGTCCTGTACGGGGGCTGGCGCCACTCCTGGCACGGCGACATGGCCGTCTGCAACGTCGCGGCCGTCGTCGGCCCGCCCTACTCCGTCGAGGACATCTCCCCCACGATCGGCCCCGTCACGGGGTCGACGCTCGTGGAGCTGCGGGGCATGGGCTTCTCCACGGTCAGGGGCGAGGTCACGGTGCGCTACGCCTGCCCCAAGGGCTTCGAGGTCGGCTCCTGCGGCACGGTCATCGACGACCAGACCATCACGTTCGAGACGCCGAACTACGAGCACTACGGCGCCGTCGAGATCGAGTGCCGCGTGTCCATCGGCCCGAAGCCGTTGACGAACTCCAAGGTGAAGATGTCCTACTTCTCCGTGACCGACGCGTCGCAGTGCCTGGCCTTCGGCCCGGGCCTCGTCAACGGCTGCATCGCGGGCAACCCGACGACGATCTGCATCGTCGCCAAGGACGAGCACGGCAACAACCGGTCCTGCGGCATGGACGAGTTCTCCATCCGCATCGAGCCGCCGGCGCAGCCCGACGAGCTCAAGGATTTGGACATCGAGGTCAAGGAGACGAAGCCGGACAAGGACCACGACTTCGACCCGCAGTTCGCCATCGAACCGGAATGCACGGACGCGGAGGAATTGAAGGTCCAGGTGGAGCTGTCCGACTCCGGCGACGGCACCTACGTGGCGGCCTTCGCGGCGCCCGTCGTCGGCACCTACACGATCACCATCGAGTTCATGGGCACGTTCGACGGCAAGGCGGGCCCCGTGCGGGGGTCGCCGTTCCAGATGACGTGCGTCGACCGCGACGAGTACATCGAGAAGAACCCGAAGGACATCCGGTTGAGCGAGGGCGAGACGGAGCCGTCCGACGAGCTCCTGTCCTTCAACAACTCCATGGACGGGCCCATCGTCACGAACGACGTGCTCAACAAGATCAAGGAGATTAGGGAGTTCTCGAACAAGAAGAAGCGCGGCCTCCAGAAGCTCGACCCGACGAACTACGACGCCATCGCGCCCCTCATCGAGGGCAAGGAGCACCTGCGCGACATCGAGAAGATGTCGGAGCAGTACGCGCTCTGCATCGACACGACGCGCGTCGCGCTCGCGCATCTGAAGAGCCGGGGCAACCAGGTCGACCGCATGATGGACCAGCTCGGCAAGGCCATCGTCGACTGGACGGAGGTCCTCGCGCTCGTGGAGCCCACGGCGACGGCGATCACGCCGACGACGATCCACTTCGCGAACAAGACCGTCGGCTGGATCGAGGAGTACGAGCAGAAGATCAAGGACCTCGACGAGTCCTTCCGCGGGTCCAAGGTCTTCTCCATGGAGGTGGGCCACGACGACGCGCTGAAGATGCTCGACAAGAACGAGAAGGAGTTCGTCGAGGAGACGAAGATCCTCGAGAAGAACGCGCACCTCTGCGCGGTCTTCGAGTTCCCGGAGAAGATCAACAAGTCGCAGGAGATCCTGCAGACCATGCAGAAGACCGTCGACTTCATGCGCGCGGCCTGGGGCGTGTCCGAGGACATCACGTGCTTCATCACGGACGCCAAGGCGCTGCTCTGGCGCGAGCTCGAGATCGAGGACCTCGAGGACGGCGCGAAGGCGCAGACCAAGAAGCTCAGCGGCCTCAACAAGACCATCCGCTGGTGCCCGCTCTACAAGGACACGTCGCGCGCCATCAAGGACTTCATCAACACGATCCCGCTCATCACCGCGCTGCGGTCCAAGGCCATGCGGCCGCGCCACTGGGACCTGCTGCGCAAGGCGACGGGCAAGGAGTTCACGCCGCCCTACGAGGACGAGGACCTGCAGCTCGGCGGTCTCCTCTCTCTAAACCTCCACGAGTTCAACGCGGACGTCGAGGAGATCTGCGACCAGGCGACGAAGGAGGAGAAGATCGAGGTGAATCTCGAGAGCCTCACGGAGCGGTGGCGCCAGATCGAATTCCTCGCGGACATGTACAAGGGCACGGAGGTGCCCCTGCTCAAGGTCCAGGAGGAGGACTGGGAGTCCCTCGAGAACGACCAGCTCACGGTCCAGGGCATGATGGCGAGCCGCTACATCGCGCAGTTCGAGAAGGAGGTCGCGAGCTGGCAGGTCGCGCTCGTGACCATCTCCGACGTCTACACGACGATCAACGAGATCCAGCGCACCTGGTCCTACCTCGAGCCCCTGTTCATCCACTCCGACGAGGTGAAGCGCGAGCTGCCCGTCGACGCGGAGCGCTTCGCGGGCATCGACGTCGAGATCAAGGACGTGCTGACGTCCGCGTGGGAGGTGAAGAACATCAAGGAGGCCTGCAACGTCGACGGCCTCCTGAGCCGCCTCGAGGGCGAGCTCGGCGGGCTGGACCTGTGTAAAAAATCGCTGGCGGACTTCCTCGACGGCCGGCGGCGCCAGTTCCCGCGCTACTACTTCACGTCCGAGGCGGATTTGCTGGACATCCTCTCGAACGGCTCGCAGCCGGAGAAGGTCATGATCCACACGTCCAAGATCTACCTCTCCACGAAGACGCTGCGCCTCGACCCCGAGAACCGGACGGCGAGCAACCGCCCCATGGCCGTGGGCTGGGTCGCGGACGTCGGCAAGGAGTACATCCCCTTCGAGCCCGCGGTCCCGCTCGAGGGCAAGGTCGAGATCTACATGCAGACCGTGTTAGACGCCATGAAGTCGACGCTCTTCCAGAACCTCAAGCGGTCCGTGATCCGCTACGCGCAGATGGAGCGCAAGCACTGGGTCATGGCCAAGGACGAGGACGGCGCTAGGCCCGCGGACCCGGCCCAAATCATCCTGCTGACGCTGGCCATCAACTACGTCCAGGAGGTCGAGGAGTCCTTCGAGAAGATCGAGGCGGGCAACGAGGCCGCGCTGGCGGAGTACAACGTCCTCCAGATGGACCAGCTCGGCGATTTGGTGCGCCTCACGCAGGGCGACCTCGACGGCGAGAACCGGACGCGGATCATGGTCTGCATCACCATGGACGCCCACGGCCGCGACATCGTCCAGAAGCTGGTCCGCGAGCGCGTGGTCGTCGTGTCCGCCTTCCAGTGGCAGTCCCAGCTCAAGCACAAGTTCCGCGTGCCGCCGAGCTACGCGAGCCACATCGGCCGCGACCCGCACCTCCGCTCCGAGTCGGGCCAGCGCGCGGAGATCGCCATCTGCGACGCCATCCTGCCCTACGACTACGAGTACCTGGGCAACGGGCCGCGCCTCGTCATCACGCCCCTGACGGACCGCATCTACGTGACGGCGACGCAGGCGCTGAACCTGAAGATGGGCTGCGCGCCCGCGGGCCCCGCGGGCACGGGCAAGACGGAGTCCACGAAGGACCTCGCGTCGGCTCTGGCCAAGTGCTGCTACGTCTTCAACTGCTCGCCGGAGATGGACTACAAGGGCCTCGGCAACATCTTCAAGGGCCTGGGGTCGTCGGGCTCCTGGGGCTGCTTCGACGAGTTCAACCGCCTGATCCCCGAGGTGCTGAGCGTGTGCACGGTCCAGTTCAAGGCCGTCTGCGACGGCATCAAGGCCGAGGCCGCGCGCGTCACCGTCGAGGGCGACGAGGTGTCGCTCGACCCGACGTGCGGCGCGTTCATCACGATGAACCCGGGCTACCTCGGCCGCTCCGAGCTGCCCGAGGGGCTCAAGGCGCTGTTCCGGCCCATGACGGTCATGGTGCCCGACCTCGTCCTCATCTGCGAGAACATGCTCATGGCCCAGGGCTTCGTCGACGCGAAGCCGCTCGCGTCCAAGTTCTACGGCCTCTACTCGCTGCTCAAGGAGCTCCTGTCGAAGCAGCTCCACTACGACTGGGGCCTGCGCGCCGTCAAGTCCGTGCTCGTCATCGCGGGGACGATGAAGCGCGCGGACCCGCAGCTGCCGGAGGACTCGATCCTCATGCGCGCGCTCCGCGACTCGAACATCCCGAAGATCGTCAAGGAGGACCAGGTCGTCTTCTTCGGCCTCCTCGGCGACCTCTTCCCGGGCATCAACCCGGAGCGGAAGCGCGACCCGACCCTCGAGGACGCCATCGTCAAGGCCTGCGGCGACCTGGGCCTCGACCCGGACGACGAGTTCTGCCTCAAGACGGTGCAACTCGAGGAGTTGCTCGCGATCCGCCACTGCGTCTTCGTCATGGGCCCCGCGGGCGCGGGCAAGTCGCAGTGCTGGCGCACGCTCGCCCAGGCGCGCAAGAGCATGGACCCGGAGAAGCTCACGACGATGATCAAGGACGTGAACCCCAAGTCCGTCAAGACCGAGGAGCTCTACGGCTTCATCTCGATGGCGACGCGCGAGTGGCGCGACGGCCTGCTGTCCGTGGTCATGCGCAACCTCGGCCGCATCGAGGACGAGCTGCCCAAGTGGATCCTGCTCGACGGCGACCTCGACGCGAACTGGATCGAGTCCATGAACTCGGTCATGGACGACAACCGCATGCTCACGCTCGCGTCGAACGAGCGCATCCCGCTCAAGCCCCACATGCGCATGATCTTCGAGATCCGCGACCTGAAGCACGCGACGCCGGCGACCGTGTCGCGCGCGGGCATCCTCTACATCTCGACGAACGAGGGCTCGCAGTGGCGGTCGCTCATCGCCGCGTGGATCAAGCAGCGGCCCGAGTCGGAGGAGTGCAAGGAGTGGCTCCGCGAGATCTGCGCGGAGTACGTCGGCGAGTCGCTCGACTGGATGAAGCTGAACATCAAAACCGTGTTGCCCCTCGAGGACATGAACCTCGTGCAGTCGCTCCTCTACATGCTCGCGCTCCTCCTGAAACCGGACAACACGGGCACGCGCGAGGCGCTCGAGATCGTCTTCAACTTCTGCCTGATCTGGGCTCTGGGGTCGCCCCTGGGCCAGAGCGACGACGGCGTCCAGTACCGCGCGCTCCTCTCGGACTACTGGCGGGGCCAGTGGAAGAACGTCAAGTTCCCGACGCGCGGCGCGTCGAACTCCGTCTTCGACTACTACTTGGAGCCCAAGTCGAACCAGTTCGAGCAGTGGAGCAAGAGCCCCTTCTTCTACCACATCGACTTCGACACGGAGAAGATGAACATGGCCCAGATCACCGTGCCCACGGCCGAGACGTGCTCCGTGGCCTTTTGGATGTCCGACATGGTCAAGAACCACCACCCCGTCATGCTCGCGGGCCCGTCGGGAACCGGAAAAACGCAGCAGGTCATGGGCATGCTCAAGGACCAGAACCCGACGGACATCCTCTCCGCGACGATCAACTTCAACTTCTACACGACGTCGGACGTGCTCCAGAACACGATGTGCCTCCCGTTGGAGAAGAAGACGGGCACGAACTTCGGCCCGCCGGGCCAGGCCTACCTCGTCTACTTCGTCGACGACCTGAACCTGCCGGAGGTCGACTCCTACAACACGCAGAGCGCCATCGCGCTCCTCCGCCAGCAGATGGAGTACGGCCACATCTACGACATGACGAAGCTCGCGCAGAACCCGGTGAAGAACATCTCCAAGACCCAGGTCGTCGCGTGCATGAACCCGACGGCGGGCTCCTTCGTCATCAACCCGCGCCTCCAGCGCTGGTTCGTGACCTTCGCCATCGGCATGCCGTCGCGGTCGTCGCTCAACGTCATCTACGACACGTTCCTGATGGGCCACCTCAAGGCCGACTTCCCCGCGGAGGTCGCGTCGCTCAAGGACAACATCATCAAGGCGGCGATGAACCTGCACAAGGAGGTCATGGAGAAGTTCCGCAAGACGGCGACGAACTTCCACTACGAGTTCAACATCCGCCACCTCGCGAACGTCTTCCAGGGGCTCCTCGTCGCGCAGGCGGAGCAGATCACGACGGGCGAGAAGTTCGTCCATCTGTGGCTCCACGAGTCGGAGCGCGTCTACGGCGACCGCCTCGTGTCGCCCGAGGACCTGCGCAAGTACAACGATCTAGCCCAGGGCCAGGCGCGCAAGCTCTTCCAGCAGTTCCCCGTGGACAAGTTCTACGCGAAGGAGAACAGCGAGCCGCTGATCTTTTGCCACTTCTGCGAGGACATCGAGGACCCCATCTACGACCAGATCACGGGCATCGACAAGATGCTCCACACGCTCGAGGGCGCGCTGGAGCTCTACAACGAGTCGAACGCGGTCATGGACCTCGTGCTCTTCGAAGACGCGATGAAGCACGTCGCGCGCATCTCGCGCATCGTGTTGAACGAGGGCGGCCACGCGCTGCTCGTGGGCGTCGGCGGCTCGGGCAAGCAGTCGCTGTCGCGCCTCGCCGCCTTCATCTGCCACTACACGGTCACGCAGATCGTCATCTCGTCGTCGTACTCGATCACGGATTTGAAGGACGATCTGAAGGGCATGTACAACAAGGCGGGCCTCAAGGAGGAGGGCGTCATGTTCCTCCTCACGGACTCGCAGATCACGAACGAGCGGTTCCTCATCTACATCAACGACCTGCTCGCGTCGGGCAACATCCCGGATCTGTTCGCCGTCGACGAGGTCGACAACGTCGTCAACTCCGTCGCGAACCGCGTCAAGGCCGCGGGCCTCGAGCAGACGCGCGCCAACTGCTGGGACTACTTCATCACGGAGATCCGCCGCAACCTCCACGTCGTCCTCGCCTTCTCGCCCGTCGGCGACGACTTCCGGAACCGGTCGCGGAAGTTCCCCGCGCTCGTCAACTCGACGGTCATCGACTGGTTCCAGCCCTGGCCCGAGGACGCGCTGCTGAGCGTCGGCCAGCGCTTCCTCGAGGAGATCGACGTCGGCACGGCGGCGCACCGCACGGTCATCGAGAAGTTCATGCCCTACTCGTTCATCGAGGTGAACAATCTGGCGAAGCGGTTCCAGTCCGAGGAGCGGCGCCACGTCTACACGACGCCCAAGTCCTTTTTGGAACTGCTCAAGCTCTACCAGGTGCTGCTGGAGCACAAGCGCGAGGACAGCGACAAGAGCATCACGCGCCTCAAGAGCGGCCTCAAGAAGATGCAGGAGACGTCCGACGCGGTCACGGAGATCGAGGCCTCGCTGAAGATCACGCTCGAGGACGCGGAGCAGAAGAAGACCAAGGCCGAGGGCATCTCCGAGGTCGTGTCCAAGGAGAAGGCCATCGTCGAGGTCGAGACCGCGGGCGCGGAGCAGGAGGCGGCCAAGGTCGCCGTCGTCCAGAAGGACGTCGGCGAGAAGCAGCGGTCCACGGCGGAGGATTTGGCCAAGGCCGAGCCCGCCGTCGAGGCCGCCATGGCCGCCCTCGACTCCCTCGACGCCAAGTCGCTCGCCGAGTGCAAGTCCATGATCAAGCCGCCCGCGGGCGTCGACGACATCTTCATCTCGACGATGATCCTGCTCGCGGACATCTACCCCGCGGTGCTCCACAACAAGAAGAAGGTCAAGGACCGCTCCTGGGACGCGGCGAAGAAGCAGTGCCTGGGCAACATCAAGGAGTACATCGAGTACCTGAAGATGATCAAGGTCAAGGTCGACGAGTCCGTGGACCTGTCGACGCAGATGAAGGAGATCCGGCCCTATCTGGCGTTGGAGCACTTCAAGGTCGAGATCATCGCGGGCAAGAACTCGGCCGCCGCGGGGCTGACGGCCTTCGTGCTGAACATCGTCACGTACTACGACATCGTCATCACGGTCGAGCCGAAGCGCATCGCGCTCGCCGAGGCGAACCAGCAGCTCGAGGCGGCCAACGCGAAGCTCAAGGCCGTCAACGAGAAGGTCGCGGACCTCCAGTCGAAGCTGGCCATCCTCACGGACAACCTCGACGTCGCCGAGCGCGACAAGCAGGAGGCGCTCGACGCGGTAGAGAAGGGCCAGCGGAAGCTCGACCTCGCGCAGCGCCTCACGTCGGCCCTCGCGTCGGAGAACGAGCGCTGGAAGGAGAGCGTCATCCAGATGGAGGCGTCGAAGAACCTGCTCACGGGCGACGTGCTCCTCGCGTCGTCGTTCATCTCCTACGCGGGTCCGTTCACGAAGTCGTTCCGCGACATCCTGATGCAGGAGAAGTTCTTCGCGTACCTCATCAAGTCCTTCAACGGCGGCGCCGAGGCGCCGGCGGAGGGCGCGCCGGAGATGCCCATGTCGCCGACCTTCGATCCGATCTCCATCCTGACGACGGACGCGGAGATCGCCGTGTGGAACCAGGACTCGCTCCCGGCGGACGCGGTGTCGACGGAGAACGGCTCCATCCTGTGCAACACGTCGCGCTGGCCCCTCATCATCGACCCCCAGCTCCAGGGTATTTCGTGGTTACGGAACAAGGAGTCCGCGCCCGCGCGGAACCTGCAGATCGTCCGATTGGGCCAGAAGGACATGATGCGCAAGCTCGAGCGCGCGCTCGAGAGCGGCCACACGATCTTGATCGAAAATCTCTCGGAGTCGCTCGACGCCGTGCTGTCGCCCATCATCCAGCGCGCGACGATCAAGCGCGGCCGCACGCTCTACGTCAAGGTCGGCGACTCGGAGGTCGAGTTCCACCCGAACTTCCGACTGTACCTCCACACGAAGCTGTCGAACCCGCACTACCCGCCGGAGATCCAGGCGGAGACGACGCTCATCAACTTCACGGTGACCCAGGCGGGCCTCAGCGACCAGCTCCTGACCCTGGTGGTGCAGAAGGAGCGCGGGGACCTCGCGGAGCTGGCCGAGTCGCTCATCAAGCAGCAGAACGGCTTCAAGATCAAGATGAAGGAGCTCGAGGATTCCATCCTGGAGAAGCTCGCCAACGCCGAGGGCGACATCACGGAGGACGTGGACCTCATCGAGGGCCTCGAGGAGACGAAGCGCATCTCCATCGACATCAACAAGAAGTCCGCGATCGCCAACGAGACGCAGGCGAACATTCGGATCACGTCCAACAAGTACAAGTCCGTCGCCGACCGGTCGTCCCAGCTCTTCTTCCTCATGAACGACCTGGCGAAGATCCACTCGTACTACGTCTACAGCCTCGCGGCGTTCACGAAGGTCTTCTACCGCGGCATCGACCTGGTGACGGCGAAGAAGGCCGTCGAGGTCAACGAGGACGGCGAGGAGGTGCCCCCCGAGGAGGAGGCCGAGGTCGTGGAGCTGAACGACGAGGAGCTCGCGGCGCGGTGCGTCGTGCTCATGAACTCGATCACGCTCACGACGTTCAACTACATCCGCCGGGGCCTCTTCGAGAAGGACAAGCTCACGGTCGCGACCATGGTCACGCTGCGCATCGCCGTCAGCGACGAGGTGCTCTCGGCCGACGACGTCGGCTACCTCTACCTCGGCAAGATCGCGACGGACCCGGGCAACATGGGCCCGCTCCACGAGTGGATGCCCGAGGCCATCTGGCCCAAGGTCAAGGCCCTCGAGGGCCTGAAGCGCTTCAACGGCCTCGGCGACAACATGCACAGCGACTCCGACGAGTGGCTCGCGTGGTTCGACAACGCGACGCCCGAGAACGCGAAGCTGCCGGGCGACTACCAGAAGCTGCTGACGCCCTTCGACCGCCTCATCCTGCTGCGCGCCCTGCGGCCCGACCGCGTGTCGACGGCGCTCCGCCTCTACATCGGCGAGACCATGGGCAGCGACTACGTCTTCCAGGCGCCGTTCAACATGCCCGCGACGTACGACGAGACGTCGTCGCAGACGCCCGTCTTCTTCGTGCTCTTCCCCGGCGTCGACCCGACGCCCTGGGTCGAGGACCTCGGCAAGGAGCTGAACATCAGCCAGGACAACGGCCTCTTCTGCAACATCTCCATGGGCCAGGGCCAGGAGAAGCCCGCGGAGGCCGTCCTCGAGCGCTTCGCGAAGACGGGCGGCTGGGTCATGCTCCAGAACTGCCACCTCATGACGTCCTGGGTGCCCCAGCTCGAGCGCCTGCTCGAGGTCGTCCAGGAGTCGGCGCACGACGACTTCCGGTGCTTCATCTCCGCGGAGCCCCCGGGCATGGCGGGCATGAAGAACATGCCCGAGTCGCTGCTGCAGTCCTGCGTCAAGGTGTCCAACGAGGCGCCGGCGGACATCAAGTCGAACCTGACGCGGGCCTGGGACAACTTCAACCAGGGCCGCATCGACGCGTGCACGAAGCCCGACGACTTCAAGAGCTGCCTCTTCTCGCTCTGCTGGTTCCACGCCATCGTCCTGGGCCGGCGCCGCTTCGGCGCCCAGGGCTGGAGCCGCAAGTACTCCTTCAACACGGGCGACCTGGTCATCTGCTCGAACGTGCTCTCGAGCTACCTCGACGCGAACGAGGGCGTGCCCTGGGACGACCTGCGGTACATCTTCGGCGAGATCATGTACGGCGGCCACATCACGGACGCCTGGGACCGGCGGACGTGCAACACGTACCTCCAGGTGCTCATGCTCCCGGCGCTGCGCGAGGGCCTCGAGCTGGGCCCCAAGTTCAAGTCGCCGGATCCGACGACGCTGAACTACGACGACTACCTCACGTACGTCAACGCGGAGCTGCCGGAGGAGAGCCCGCCCCAGTTCGGCCTCCACCCGAACGCGGAGATCGGGTACCTGACGTCGTCGACGGCGGACCTCTTCGCGACGATCATGTCGCTCGGCGGCGGCTCCGGCGGCGGCGGCGGCGACTCGACGAGCATCATCAAGGCGACGATGACGGACCTCAAGGAGCGGTGCCCGGAGGTGCTCGAGATGCTCACGATCGGCCGCAAGGCCGAGCCGCTGCTCGAGGAGCCGGACAAGGGGCCCTACATCGTCTGCGCGCTCCAGGAGTGCCGGCGCATGAACGTGCTCATCGGCGAGATCGGGCGGACGCTCATGGAGCTCGAGAAGGGCCTCGGCGGCCAGCTGAACATGACGCAGGCCATGGAGGACCTCTGCAGCGCCTTCCTCATCAACCAGTGGCCGGGCCGCAACCCGTTCGCGCAGTGCACGTGGGAGAAGAACGCGTGGCCCTCGAAGAAGGGCCTCATCACGCAGTTCGCGGACATGCTCGCGCGCTACGCGCAGCTCGCGGCCTGGACCGAGGAGCTCGTGACGCCCATCTCCGTCTGGCTCAGCGGCCTATTCAACCCCATGGCCTACCTCACGGGCGTCACGCAGGTGACGTCGCGCGCGACGGGGCAGCCGCTGGACAAGATGACGCAGGAGACGCACGTGACGACGTACGTGACCCCCGACGCCATCCCCCAGCCCGCCGAGTTCCCCGAGTCCGGCGCCTTCGTCCACGGCCTCTTCATCGAGGGCGCGCGGTGGCCCGTCGGCGACGAGGTCGAGGAGGCCGAGGAGTTCGGCGGCGCGTCCGTCGGCGGCGTGCTGCTCGAGTCGCGGCTCAAGGAGCTCATGCCGCCCATGCCCGTGCTCTACATCAAGGCCGTGCCCGTCCAGGCCACCTGGGAGCCCTCGGCCGTCGGCTACCTGAGGCACGTCGACGACATCTACGAGTGCCCCGTCTTCATCACGACCATGCGCGGGCCCACCTACATCTTCCTCGCCACGCTGAAAACCTCGGAGCCCAAGTCCAAGTGGACGCTCACGGGCACCGCGCTCATGATGCAGACGGACGACTAGGCGCGCGCGCCCCCCCCTCCCGCGCGCGCGCCGACGACCGGGCCACGCCCCGGCCCCAAGCGCCTTTCCATAAGCCGGTGTTGCCTTACTCCGCGAACCGCACGCGATACTCCGTGCGCCACGCCGACGAGTCGGACTTGCCCCGGCGCGGCGGCGCGCGGCCGGCCGCGAGCGCCGGGAGCACGGCGACGGCGGTCCTCGACGGCGCGAGCGTCGAGTCGGCGCTCGCGAAGTAGTGGTCGTAGGACTGGCTGCGGGTCAACGGACTGAAGGGCACCGGCGCCCAGTCCGCGGCCGACGCGGCCGCCGCGCCGGCGCCCTCCTGGAGGATGGGGCAGCGCAGGACGGTGTGCCGCGACGCCAGGGAGAGCCGGCTGCCGCGGAGCGCGCCGTGCGGCGTCGGCGCGGGCCGCGGCTTCGGCGGCGGCTGTGCGCGCCCGCGCGGCTTGCCCCAGTAATCGTCCGACGAGAGGAACTTTTTTCTGGGCGCGTTCATCAGGGCGTGGGCCCAGTAAGGGTCGCTGGCGCCGCAGCTCGCGCGCGCGGGACGGCGGCCGTGCGTCTGGGACACGTCGCGCGTGCGCGCGTGCTTTTGGCCGCCACCGCGGCTCAGCATCTTCTTCAGCGCCAGCCCATCATGCTGAGTTCCTGTTCTAACTAGTAAAAAATTCATATTGAACGAACTAAAAGCCACCAAACCGCCGGGTGATGGCAGCCCCCCGCGTCTGCCGGGTCGGCGACGCCGTCGAGGCCCTCTGGCCCGAGGACGAGGAGTGGTACAACGCGACGATCGTCGCGGTGGCGCCCGACGGCCGCCTGTCGCTGGCCTACGAGGACGGCGACTTCCGCGACGACGGCCTGCCGTCGGAGGTGCGCCACCTCGCGCCCGAGGCGCCCGTCGCGCCCATCGCGGTCGCCGGCGGCGACGACGACGACGGCCTCGGCGACATCCTGGACGGCATCCTCGACGCGCCGACGCCGAGCGGCGCCGTCGTGCCGCCCGCGCCGCTGAGGCCCGCGCCGGAGTCGGAGGCGCTGCGGAAGCTGTCGTCGCAGCTCGACGACGGCCTCGGCGACCTGCTGGACGGGCTCCTCGACGGCGACGGCTCGCCGCGGCCGGAGCCGCCCGCGCCCGCGCCCGAGGAGGCGGACGACGACGACGACGACTACGACGACGACTACGAGGACGCGTTCGAGGACGCGTTCGAGGAGCCCGAGACGCCGCTCCGCGAGGCGCCGCCGCCCGAGGCGCCCGCGGAGCGG
>Ga0257106_1001141_pt1 | contig 13738 bp, 6 predicted proteins | sample LP_taG_3_FD_190177 | JGI IMG/M metagenome (GOLD analysis project Ga0257106, IMG submission 190177) | Marine microbial communities from Northeast Subartic Pacific Ocean, Canada - LP_J_2011_P26_10m | ecosystem: Environmental > Aquatic > Marine > Oceanic | place: Canada: Northeast Subartic Pacific...
CCGAGCTCGTCGCTGGGTGATGGCGTGATCCCGGTCGGTGTGTTGGTGACGTTGGGGTTGGACGCGTTTGGGTCCGCGCCCCGTAGGGACCCGAACCGACCGAGGAGGCCCTTGAGTGAGCCGAGCTCGCCGAAAGCCTTTAGTACGGTGTGCCTGGAGAACCCGGCTCTGAACCTGCCGCCGAGGGCGTAGAGCGAGGGATCGCCGAGGATGCGCTGGGGCCGGCCTTCGGTGAATTGCTGCGAGTTCCACGCGCGCTGCGCCCTGAGCCGCAGGGTGAACGTGTTCCACCAGGTGCGGCCCCCGAGGTTGGCGACGACGCGGTCGAGCACCATGCCGCCCTCGGTTTTGACGTAGGACGGGGTGGCGGGGATGTTGAGGAACCGCTGCATCATGTAGAGCTGCTGCGAGCGCGCGAGGCCCGAGGGCATGGTGAGCGAGAAAGGGGGCGCGTGGCTCTGGTGCACGCGCACGTGGCCGTCCAACGCCGCCGCGCTCTCCGCCTCCTGATCCCAGAAGGCTTTACCGAACGCAGCCTTCGTGGGCTCCATCGCCCTCTGCTGAAGTGGGCTCATCTTTCCCGATACCCGGCCGCCACGCACCGATCGACCCGCGCGCACGAGGTCCTGAAGCTCGCGTGTATCTTTTGATGACCGCGCCGCGACGTGAACCTTCGAGGGTCGCGCGTGGGATGCGCGCCTTCGAGTGGTCGCGACCTAGATTTCGAATATCTTCAGGTTTTGGCGCTCCCGAGAAGGAAATAATCTCGGTTGTCAACTGCTGAGTCGTCCGTCGAGGACACTCGCCGCCGCACCACCGAGAGTGACAGCACGACCGCACCGACCACTCGGCGCATCATTTCACGAGAAGGGGACGAGTAATTCAGGAGGGATGGCGACCATGGCGACAGGGTCAAGTCTCCACGGCGTCAAGGTTGGGATCAACGGCGTGAGGATAACAAATGCAAAGAGAGCGACGTCGACGACGCGATGTAGCGCTTCGGCCCGCGAGGAGCCCCGGGAGGATCCCCGCGCGTCGTTCGCGTTCAAGTCCGCCGCGGTGGCCACCGCGGCCGCACTCGCACTGACCATGGGCTCCCCCGCCGCCATCGCGGGTGTCCCCAAGGGCCAAGGGGTGAAGAGCACCGACGAGCTCGGACGCACCGACGTGGACAGATGCAGTCTCGAAGCCTTAGGGAAGGGCGCGTCCACCCGCGCCGCGTTCTCAGACTTCGCCACCGAGCAGAACAAGGAGCTTTACGTCAACGTGGAGGGGTGCGACTACAGTAACATGGACCTTAGCAACGAGGTCCTGTCCGGCATCAAGGCGAGAGGGGCGAACTTCTCCAACTCCATATTTCCCAAGGAAGCTTCCAGGGCGGACTTCTCGGACGCCAACCTAGCGGGCGCGGTGATCCGAAGCGCCAACCTGTTCAACTCGATCTTTGCGGGTACCAACATGGAGAACGCCGACTTTTCCGGGTCCCTCGCGTCGGGTGCGTATTTCGGGAAGGATCCGCAGACTGGCACACAGGCGAACATGAAAGGGGTGAACTTGGAGGGAACTCTGTTCGCCGTGTCGGACGTCAAGACGATATGCCTGAACCGCACGCTGGAGTTCGAGGCGCAGGCTGAGCTCGGGTGCTGATGACGCCCGTGCGTGAGTTGTTGTACTTTGTTGTTTTTATCCTATCGTAGTGTTGGCTAATTGCTCGTCATAATCAAACGTTGAAATCGTTCCACTGGTTCGCGGGAGCCTCGCCCCAGCTGTCCTCCTCCTCGGGCTCGGGCTCCAGCTCCGGAGCCTTCGCGACTACCGGCGTGGTCTCCGTCGATACCGGGTAGTCCGGGTCGCCCGGGCAAACCACGCGCCCGCCGATGATCTTCGCACCCTTGGGCCGGCCCTTTCGCTTCTTCGGCCGGCCCCGTCCCCGTCCCGCCGACCCCGTCGCGCCCGGGCTTGACGCAGCCTTGACCCGCTTAGGGGTAACACCGTCGCCGCCCCCGTCACCCTCTGAACCATCCTCGCCCTCATCCATCCCCGGCGTCGCGCTCCTCCCACGCCCGCGCTTCTTCTCGCGCAGCTTGAGCTTGCGCTCGCTCGCCGCGGCGATTGCCCTCGCGCCGCCGCCCTTCTCGAGCACCCGCACGAAAGCCGTCTCGGAGAGGCCGTCGTCGTACCGCCTCGGTTCCTTCGCAGCGCTTCGCCGCCGCCGCCGCCGTCCGCCCTCGCCGTCATCCTCGGAACTCAATACGTTCTCCACCTGGTCCTGGATCTTAACGCGCTTGGTGTTCATCAGCTTCGCGCTCCGCGCCCCGGGGTCGATCGCCTCCGACGCGTCGTCGCGGTTCCTGACTTCTTTGGGAATCTCGTGGTATTCCATCAGGCGGGATCGGCCCGGGTGGTTCACGCGGTTCGCCCGCTCGCGTTCGCGGTCCATCTCCTCGAAGAGCTCAACCTCCTCGTCGCTTCGCGCGATCATCAGGTTGACCTCCTCGTCGGTGGGCACGTCGTTCCCGACTCTGTCTTCGTCGCGCGATAGAATCTGCTTCAACACGGAGTTCCGTTCCTCGGCGGTTGACGCCTGGTTGAACATTCCGGCTTGGATCGCCTTGTGGTCGATGGCGCGCTTCTCGTTCGCCTTTCGCAGGATATCCTCCTCGATCGTCCCGTCGCACACTAACGTGAACACCTTGACCCGTCGCGTTTGGCCGATGCGGTGCGCTCGGTCCTCAGCCTGCGCGTCCATCTGCGGGTTCCAGTCGGAATCGAAGATTATGACTGTATCCGCAGTTTGCAGGTTGAGACCCATCCCGCCGGCTCGCGTGGAGAGCATGAAGAGGAAGTGAGGGGAGTCCGGGGCGTTGAACTTGTCGAGTAAGTCCGCCCGGTCCTGGGTGCCCGTGGAGCCGTCCAGTCGCAGGTAGTCGTACCGGCGCCAGTCCAGGTAATCGCCGATGATGTCGAGGCACTTGACCATCTGGCTGAAGAGCAGCACGCGGTGCCCCGATCGCTTCAGCTTTGGCAGGATCCGGTCCAGGAGCTCAAACTTACCGGACGCACGGAGAATCTCCTCTGGGCCGGACGGCTGGTAAAACAGGTCATCCGCGAGGAACAAATACGGGTGGTTGCAAACCTTCCGCAGCTGCATCGCGGTGTTCTGCAACACGCGAACTTTACCGTCGGTGTTGGTCACGGTGCCCTTCACAACCTGTCGGTAGTACGCCTTTTGCCACGCGGACATGGCGCACTTGATCGTCTCCTCCTCCTTCTCCGGTAGCTCCTTCTCAACCTCGTTCTTCTTACGTCGCAGTAAGAACGGCCGTAGGACCTGGTGCAGGCGCTGGATGATGAGCAGCTCTTCTTCCTCTTTCAGCGCCACGTCCTCTTTGCTCGCCGCGAAAGGCGCGTTGAACCAAGCCTCGAAGGCGTCGGTTGAGTTGAACACGGACGGGAGGAGAAAGTTTAGTAAAGCCCAGAGCTCCGTGAGGTTGTTCTGGATGGGCGTGCCCGTCAGTAACAGGCGGTGCGAGGCGGTGTACGCCGCCTGGAGTACGGTGCTGAGCTTGGACTGGTGGTTCTTCAGCCTGTGCCCTTCGTCCACCACGATGTAGTTCCACTCGATTTTGCTCAGCCACGTCTTGTCGTACATGGCCAGGTCGTAATGGGTCAGCAGGACGTCAAAGGCGCCCTCGTTGATGCGATTCTCGCGCATCTCCTTCCGCGCGTCCTTGTACCCGTCGTACATCACCACGTCGCAGTCCGGGTACCAAATCTTAAACTCTCGAGCCCAGTTCGGCAGCACCGCTTTGGGCGCGAGGATCAGGTGCGGACCCTTGACGCCCTTGTTCTCCGCGAGGTACGCGAGAAGCGAGATGCACTGGATCGTCTTGCCCAGTCCCATCTCGTCGGCGAGGATACCGTTGAGCTGGTTGTTGTACAGCGACACCATCCACTGCAGACCCGCGAGCTGGTACGAGCGCATGGCTCCCGCGCCGTTGGGGCCGATTAAGATCGACGGCTGCACCACGATTTCTTCGACGTCTGCGCTGTGAGCGAGTTTGGTAAACTGTCGAATCGCGCTGTACTTTTCCTTCCCTCGCGGCGTCCCAGCCTCGTCCGTGTCGTCATCCTCCGGCGGGGCGTCGGGGTCTAGGACGTCGGGGTCCTCCATCGCGCGCCTCGCCGCCGCCTTGGTCGCGTCGATCTTCTCAGCCAGGTGCTTCAATAAATCGTCAGTCGTGCTGAGGAGCTCCTCGATGCGCTGGTCCTTGCTGTCCTGCACGAGCCGGAGGTAAGCCTCCTCGTCGCCCGCTTTGAGTGCCTCGATCCTCGCGCGCTCCTCCCTCGCCTCCGCGTTCTGCTGCTTCCTGTGGTACGAGAGAACCCCGTTGTTTCGCTTGCGAAGTCGATGCTTCGAGTCCTTCTCCGCCTTTTCCAAAGCCTTGGCGTGCGCAAACATCTGCGCGAGCCAAACCCTTCGCTCCCTCACGACCGCCACGCGCCCGTCGATCTCCTTCTTCCTCGCCAGCGACATCGCCAGCCGCTGCTTGCGTGAGATCTCAGCCTGCGCCCTGCGCTCCGCCTCCATCCGTTTCTTGTCCTCCCGGAGCCGCGCCGCCGCCATCCTGGCGTGCAACTCGCGCCGACGCTTGAGCTCCGCTTCTTGCTGCATGCGCGAGTGCATCTGGTGCATGCGCGCGGCGGCGTGGCGGGAGATGGCGGCGACGTACGTGTTCGGGTCGGAGGGCATGCGCGCGGGTCGCATGTCGAGGAGGGCGTCTGGGTCGCGGCATAAATCTTTGGCTCGAGATTCGGCGGCGATCTTGAACCGAACCTTTCGCTGGAGCTCGACGAGTCGAAGCGCCTTGCCCTCGATGACCGCGGGGAGGCGGATCTCGTCCGGGAGGGTGTCCGGGAGGGCGTCGATGGCGTCGGCGCGCGCGGAGATCTTGGCGTCGAGCAGGCGCCGCCGCTCGATCCTCTCCGTCTCGGGATCGTCGTCGTCGTGATCATCGCCCGCTTTTTCGTTTTCGGAGGGAAACGCCGCCGAGATCGCCGCGGAGGTGGGCTTCGTTGGGTTACCCGCGGCGGCTGCTGTCATCAGGCCGGCGGGGACGGTGAGCCCACGCGCGAGTCGTCCGAACGCGGCGACCTGCGCCCTGAGCTGCGCCGCCTGCGACGCGGTCAGGTCGCCGGTCGACCGCGATGCGGTGGTCGCCGACGCCCCGCGCGATGCGCGCTCCGCGGTCGTCTCGGGCTCGTCCCCTTCGACATTCACCAACGCCCTCGCGTCCGCGGCGTCCTTCACGCGCTTAAGGATCGTCGCGCGCTTCTCGTCGCGTTCCCATCTGGCCAGCTCCCACGCGGCGCCGATGGCCTGCGCGGGATCCTCCAGGTACTCGTGGAATGTGTGCCAGTGCTTCGGCCTCCGCACCGGTTCGCCGCCGGGCGTCGGCGGCGGCGTGCGACCGGCCACCGCCGTCACCGCACCCTCGAACATCGTGGCAGTCCCGCACGATGCGCGTCCCGCCGATACCTCACACCCGAGCCGCGCCGTCCGCGCGCTCGTCGTTTGAACGAAGGGACAGTCGAGGAGGTGCCTTCTCAACCCTAACCGCGATCTGACAGGAACTTTCGGGGCGGCCCGAAAAGCCACGACCGAAGGGCACCCCTTCACTTCCGACGACACCATGGAGACGCGAAGCAAGCGGCGTAAGACCGAGCCGATCGTCGAGAAGATCCGCCGCGGCGACGTATCGGTGTTCGTCGCCGTCGCCGAGGCGCTGCCCGAGGTCTTCAGGACGCACGTGGTGCCCAAGCTGGGGCTGCACGAGACCCTCACACTGGCCAAAGTGAACAAGTTCTACAACGCGGCGGTGTGGAGCGTGGAGGCCGTGAGATCGCTGGAGGAGAAAGCGGAAAACTACGCGAAGCTCCGTAGCATGACATCGTTCTTTCCACCGCTTCATGCTTGTTCGCAGTTTAACAACGTGAAGGCGATCAAGGCGCTCATAAGCTCGGGTGCGGACGTCGAGGAAAGGTTGAGAGGGATAGCAAAGCCCAACCCCCGCAACATATGGGGGCGTGTTACAGCCCTTCACGTGGCCGCGGGTTTTTCAGCTTTTGAAGCCGCGAAGCTGTTGTTGGAGGCCGGTGCCGATGTGAACTCAAGGGCGCAACATCCGAAGCACAATGGCGGTGTTACGCCCTTATTCTTTGCTCTTTGCTCTTTGGATAAAAACAACACCGCTAAGCTAAAACTTGTATCCTTGCTCTTGGAAGCGGGCGCGGACGTCACCTTGAAAATGGCTGTCGACTTTGGGGATGGACGGGGACTAAAATTCGACACCGTTTTGGGCTATTACACCAGTGTTATTCATGCCCGCGCGGAGATCGTGAAGATGTTCCTGGATGCAGGCGCAGACCCGAACGGTCAGAATACACTTTTTGACCAGACGCCGTTACACAACGTAGCCCTTGTGACCATTGACGAGGGGGTAAAAATCGGCAAGCTTCTGCTGGAGAATGGAGCCGACCCCCTTCTGACCGATACAGACGGAGACACACCGCTGGATTATGCCAAGGAGTTCTCGAAAGACCAGGACCTGATCGACCTCTTCGGTGAAGCGACGGAGAAAGCGTTGAAAAAGTAGCACCTGATTGTGAAAAAGCCTCCGACCGAGGCACCCGCCTCACTACTTCCGACAACCCCTTGACACGCAGGAGAGAATGATGTTCAATAACAATGCCCTACGCTTCACTCGATCATTCCCGCGCCGCTGAACCCCACGCGTCCCGACATCGCCTCCCCGAGCGCCGTCGCAACCTCCGTCGACGCCCCGCCCAGCGCCTCCCGAACCTTCCCCTCGTACTCGGCGCCTACGTACGACCTGAACCTTCGAAGCGCCGCGACGCACATCGCCAGCGCCCTCGCGTCCCTCGGCTCCGGCTCCGCATCCTTACCAACCTCCGCGGGTGTGGGTCCCGCGGCGGCGGCGGCGGCGTCGCCGAGCTTGGGCGCGAGGCTTTTCACCAGCGCCAGGCACAGAGCGCCGGCGGAATCCGCCAGCTGCGCGCTCGCGTGCTCCACGGGAAGCGCCGCGTCGTCCATCTCGGCTCGAAGCTTGGCAATCTTACCCTCGATGCGACCGATCGCCTCCTTCGCGCGGCCCGCGTCGACGTGCCGCCCCTGCGACGCCGCGCGGTCGGCATCCGCCGCGGCACGTGCCGCCTGCGCCTCAGCCGCGTCCACCTTCCGCTTCACAGAATTGGCTCTCCACTCGCGGTCCTCGCGATCCGCCGCGACTGTTTCCACGGCGAGGCACGCGATGTCCCAGGCGTCCGCGGTTCCCCACGCGACGCCGCGTGATGCGCCGTCCTCGTCGGTCCCCGCCGCGGTCTCGTCGTCGATGGACTTTTGGACCCACGTGGCGACGTCGTTCGGCGTGACGAGGCCGAGCTCGAGCAGCCGGGAGACGGCGGTGACGGCCATGTGGGGGTGCGCACCCGCCCAGACGCCCGCGGCGGCGGCGACCATGACGTCCGCGCACCCATCCTCGCCAGCCTCGGCATCCGACTTGGTGAGCTCCACGAGCGCGGATTCGTACCGCTTGAGGAGGACGTTGTGGTGGGTGATGCACTTTTGGCCGTGCTGGAGCGCGGCGACTGTGAGCGCCTTGGCGGCGCCGGCGCGACCGAGCGCGTCGAGCTTGCCGCTCGTCTTGAGCCACTCCATGACCTCACCCGCGGGCTTCTTCTCCTTCATGAACGCCTGCAGGTCCCTCAGCGCGCCGCTGCTGCCGTTGAGGGTCTCCAGGATGTAATCGGGGTTGAGCGCGGGGGTGTTGGGAACGAGGCAGTGGAGTTCGTCTGGGAGGCTCTCCTTGACGCGGTCGTAGTAGCTCAGCCGGCAGAGCCTTCGCACCACGGAGTTGCAGAAGGTTCGCTGCGGGTGGTTCGAGGGCTGGTCGGCGACGTGTACCCAGCTCTGCCACGGCCACGCGAGGTCGAAGCACGAGAGGTGGTGCGCCATCCAGTCCGCGAGTCTCTCCCTGGCTTCGAATTCCATGCGGCCAATCTGCCGAAACATCTGGCCGACAACCTTGGCCATCATCTTCGGGAAGCTCGGGATCGCCTTGCACAGGTCCTGGATCACGATGTGGTAGAACACGGCCTCGTGCGCGGGCCTGGGCAGCGCGAGCATCTCGCCGAATAGGGTCTCGGCGACGAGGAACTGGCACCGCTCGGGGTGGTCCGCCGGGAGGGGCAGGGTGCCCATCTGGTCCGCCGCGGGAATGGTCGTCTCGCGCCTGAAACCGGGCTCGAACGCCCAGAGGGTGTCGGCGATGTACTCCTCGGTGACGAAACGCTCGAGGGGACCCCAGTCCCCGGCGTCCCACAGACCCTCGGTCTGCTCCTGGGGCAGGATCCTGCGTCGGTACAGGGTAAAAACAGGGTAAACGGGGGAAAAAGTCAGCTCATACTCGTAGTGCGGGACCAAACGGGGAACCAACGCGGGACCACACGGGCGGCGTCTTCGCTCGGTACGCATTTCTTACATCAGTGAACATCAGGGGATTAACGAGATATATGGAAATGATGAATCATCACCGCGAAGACGAGACTTGCCGCCGGGTTCGAGCGAAAAGTTTGGAAATTGATTCGGGAGGATCGATTGTTCACGCGATTGATTCGCACCTGAGACGTGGACGCACGGGGTACGCGGCGAGCGCCTCCGCGGCACCGCTGAATGACATCTCGGCAACCTTGAGCGGCGGCGGGGTGTGATGAGCACCGCCGCCTAGCTCGAACGAATCGCCGGTGATGATATCCGTCACCGGCGGGATGGACTTGACGCTCCACGAAGCGTCGTCCTGAGCGCCGGCTTTGCGAACCTCGTTGACCCTTCCCCAGCACTCCTCGAGCCAATCGTCCACGGTGTCCGCGGCGGAACCCGCGGGCGGCGCGAAGAGCATCGCGGCGGGGTCGGGGCCCTGGCGCCGCTTGCGAAGGTAGTCCTCGATCGAGTCCATCATCACGTCGAATTCCTTGGCGGTTTGCAGCGCGGCACCGCCCCACGGGAGCGCGGCGAGGACCGCGTAGACGAGGTAATCCGCGCGCGGCTGCCATCCGGGGTCGCCCTTGTCCGCGGCGTCGACGGCGGCGCAGACGACGGCGTCGAGGATGTCCACCGCGGCGGACGCGGTGACGATGCCGACGACGGGCCACACCGCGATGAATCTCAGCAGGAGCCGAGCCTTGATCCTGTCGTCGAGGGATGTGGACGCGAGGGTGGTCTCGAGCTGCTCGCACGTGGCGCGGACGACTTCTTCGACGAACTCGCCGCTGCTGTGGTTGAGCATGGCGACGAGGGTGGCGTACACCGGGGTCTTGACGGGCAGGTTCTGCACGCACTCGAGCACGAACTCGCTCGCGGGCTCGTTGAGCGCGGGGAGATCCTGCGCGAGGAGCCCGCTGAGGTGCTTCATCATCTCGGGGGAACCGTCGCAGTGGATGATGGCCTCGCGCATCTCCTGGAGCTCGCGGTTGCCCGCCACGGGGCCGTTGTTGCCCACCGTGGGTTTGAACACCCGCATGTGGGAGCCATCCTATCGTCCGGGATGCGTCGGGGAGGGGGGAATCGGTTGAGTGCCTTGAAACGACGGCGGAGGCGCATTGGGCGAGGGAAGATCGGCGGCGAACCGACGAGATCGCGGGTGCGGGACGGTGCGGATCGAGGGACATCCGGCGAACGGTGGTGGGATTCCGGCGCGTGACACACCTCGCGACGGTGGCGCTTGCCGCCTCTGAAGTCTCCTCCCATGATGGCGGCTCTCTCTCGGCGCGCGGGGGAATGGCGTGGCGCTGACGATCCAGGGTTCAGTTCCCGAGGGCAGGCAGTTCGCTGATTTCAGCAGTTCAGTTTGCGCAGCTCTAAAAAATCCAACATTTGAGATTCTAAATGTGAGAGTACCCCATCGCCTTGGCGAGCTTTCCCACCGCGCGTTCCATCTTCGCCGGCGCTACGCGGCGCAGACGCCTTCGAAGGTTCGCCACTCCGCGTCGCGCACGTTCGTCGCGTGCGCGCGCACCTCCTGCCACGTGGACCAATCGTCGAACCCCACGCGGTACGGGTCCGCGTCCGACCCGCCCGCCTCGTCCGATTGGTGCACCACCCAGAACGCGCTCCCCCTCGCGGCGCCGCCGGCGCTCACGCTCGTCTCCACGGCGTCGTGCACCGCCCTGAAGAACTCGTCTCGAACCCAAAAATCTCCGTTCCGCGGATCCCCAGCCACCGACTCCCCAGGCAGCAAACCGTCCAGTCGCCGGCTGGAAACCGGGACAGCCTTGCCGAACTCCTCCACCACCAGGGGCTTGCCTAAGGACTCGGCATCCGCCACGTGCGCGTCGATCCAACGCGTGACGTACTCCAGCTTCTCCCGCCACACGTCGGGCCCGCTGGTGTAGTCGAACGCCTCGTTGGCCATCCACGGCGAATAGTCCGCGAACCCGAGCCAGTTATCGGGCCACACGTGCGTGGTGGCAAAGTCGATATCGCGCACCGCGTGGTTGGCTATGAAGTCCTGGCCCTCCTGCAGCGCCCAGGGCGACGACGCGATGCCCGTGCGCCTGTCACCGCTGCCCGGGTTGAGATGGACCCGTGCGCACGACGACGAGTAAAAGCCTTCCTCGCCTATGGTCACCATGTGATGCGGGTCCAGGGACTTGACGAACATGGCCATCTCCTCGATCCACGCGGAGAGCGCCCAGCCGCAACTGGTGCACCTCGGCTCGTTCATCAGGTTCCAACCGAAGATCGCCGGGTCGTCCCTGTACAGGACGCCGGTGAACGTGTTGCGGCGGCGTAGGAACCGTGCGACGTGGTCGCGGTAGTGGCGTCTGCAGTGCCAGTCCGTGTAGAAATCCGTCCTCGCGCCCGCGGTTGGCGACCACTCCAGATACTGTAAACAAAACACGACGTCATACTAATTGCCCACACGGAAATAATAAAAAGAAACGTACCCTGTCGACGGAGAGCCAGTAGTCTTCCAGCGAGATCAGCAACTTGATACCGCGCTCGCCCGCAGCCTTCAGGGCGTAGTCCATCCCGACGAACACGCTCTCGTCGTACGCACCGGGCGCGAGGTGCAACCGCATGGCGCGCAGCGCGGGGGTTTCGCCCCGGCCGAGCGAGAAACCCCAGGTCCGCACCGCGGTTACCCCACGCTCTTTCAGTTTATCCAGCGTTTGATCCACCCGCCACCGCATGGTCGGGTACCGAGCGACGTCCATGAGGTTCCAGGCGTTGGCGCCCGAGAACACGAACGGCACGCACGTCCCCGCGCCCTTGGGTCCCACCACGAACCGTGTGTTCACCGCTCTCACCGTCGTCGAAGCGACGGAGGGTGTCGGCGCAAAGTCGTGCCCAAAGAAATCGAGCCCGTCCCTCCGCGTGATCCTTAAACCGCACCCGCCCCTGAACGAGCCGTACGGTAAGCCGTGCTGGCCGTCCACAACGAAGTGGTAGGTGCGGCCGGGGTGAAGGATCAGCGATCGGATGGAGTCCCCCAGCCCGCACGTGTCACTCGCGGATTGGTCTGCGGGGCAATAAATTTCACCCGGCGGCGGCTCCTCGCAAACCCCGGGGGGCGGCTTCGCGTCTCCCCTCGGTCGCCGCGGGCTCTCCGTGACCCGCACCGGTACCCCATCCTCGAACACGGACACGGTCTGGTCGTACCCGCGGCTGCACAGCGCCACGTCAACCTCGAACGGCGCGTCGGCGGAGTTCATCGGCGGCTGTACTTTGATAATCGCGTCGGGCGCCATGAACGGATCGAGCTGGCATGGCGCATCGTACCCCCGGACGTCCTCGTCGTCCGCGTCCGTCGGTTTACGAACGGTCAGTTTACGCGACTCGATCCGGTAGTCGCGCTCGGCAACCTCGACGTGGACCACCAGGCGTCCCTCGCGGCTTCGTGTAACTCGTTCAGAGTCGAAGGACACGACGCCCCTCAAAACGGTCCACTCGTCCACGGGAGCCTCGCCGATGGCGATGGTCTCGAACGAACGCGTCGACCCGTCGTCGTCCACCGGCCACTCGAGCACCGCGAGTACCGTCGGCCCGAGGGCCACGCGGTTCGTGCGTCGTTCCTCGGGGTTGGGCGCGTCCGTGGGGAGAATCTGGCGATTGGCGGGAAAGTCCTCTGCGTTTTCCGCTCGGCCGCCGCCACGGTAGTCCGCCGATTTGTCGTCATCCGCCGCCTGCGCCAGCCTCCTCGCGCCGGGCCGATCGCTCGTCATGACGTTCACCGTCCGCGAAGGATCGCGCCTGGAGACTTTGACCTCGACGGTCACGAGGTACGGCGTCTCGGGCTCGATACCATCTCGAACCACCGCCCCGGCGGTTGATCGAGAGCCGAGGCTCGACGCCGCCTTCACGGCCACGACGCGCGCCGCTTCGTATCGCTCGCTAAGCCGCTTCGTATCGCCCCGCGCGGCGTCTGACATGATCGCGGCGGGGCACGCGCGCCACGGGTGGTCGCATCCCCACCCCGCCGCCAGCCCGTCCACGCGCGTCGGAGGGTCCGGGTCCGACGGGCACGAGGCGGCGCCCGCGACGTTCATGCCCGACGCGTCGAGGCGCCTGGCTTGAGCGCCATCCTTGAAGCTCCACGCGACGTTCCAACCGTCCCCGCCCGCGTGTATCCCGTGACCCGGCGCGAGCCACAGGTCTGTGGTGAAGCTGACGTTGAGTCCGCGGTCCGCCTTGGTTCCGTCCGGCCACTCGTGCTCGGTGAAGGAGAAGGACAGGGTCCCGTCCCGGCACAGATCGCCGCGGTACGGTCGCGCGTGCCCGCCGTTCGCGTCGAAGACCCCGGCGTACCAGCACATGACGCTCATCTCCCCGTTCGGGTCCGTCATCCGGGTCCACTCGCCCTCGTACTTCGTGTGCACACCCCGGGAGAACGGAACGACGAGCCAGGCGCCCCGGAGGTTCACCGATGTATCCCCAGCGTTGACCAATTTGCCCATCACGAGTGACTCGACGGTGTTGTAAGGCAGGTCGCCGTTCGCGCGCCCGTTCGCGCGCCACTGCTCGGGGGGCTGGCGGTACAGCCGCGCGCGGTAGGCGTCGTCGAAGGGCGCGCAGTTGGTCAGGTTCTCGGTCTCACCCGGGAGGCACCGCCACGGCATTCCGCCAAACTCGAGCTTTGCGATTTCCACATTTTTGCATCCCTCGCCCTTGGGAACCGGCGGCGACCACGCGCACGTTCCCTTCGATGCCGACGCCGAGTTGAGCGACTTGAGCCGCGTGGACATGTCCTTGATCAGCGCGTGGGTCTCGGCACGGTGACGCGCCTCCTCCGAGTCGGTTGAAACGCCCTCCGGAAGGGTCGGATATTCTCCGTAGCCGCCGCCGAACCTATCGAGCGGCGAGTAGCGCTCGTGGTATAAAACCCAGAACATGACCCCTCCCCCGCCACCGCCTCTCGCCGCGCTCCTCGCCAAGCTGTCGAAGGCTCGCGCGTAGAGGTCGCGACGCGCTTCGATCTTACCCCCAAACTCCTCCAGCACGACCGGCATTGTCAACTCCTCCTCGGCGGCTTGCTGATGCGCTTCGAGCCAGTCGTCGAACCAGGAGTCTCGCCCCGACTTGTCCTTGCCGCGCTCGGTGCACAGCCACTGGTCCACGTACGCGTGCATCGTGGCAAAGTCAATCCCGGGCACTCGGTGG
>Ga0257106_1001142_pt1 | contig 13732 bp, 8 predicted proteins | sample LP_taG_3_FD_190177 | JGI IMG/M metagenome (GOLD analysis project Ga0257106, IMG submission 190177) | Marine microbial communities from Northeast Subartic Pacific Ocean, Canada - LP_J_2011_P26_10m | ecosystem: Environmental > Aquatic > Marine > Oceanic | place: Canada: Northeast Subartic Pacific...
TGTTGATGATGATGCTGAGCAGGACGACCAGGACGACAGAAAAAACGATACGACGGCCTCCACCAAAGAGAGCAGAGAAACGAGAATTGATCCTGAACGACTTTGGAAAGGTGTGAACTATCACCTCCAAAAGCTTGGATTTCTTGATACCGTGAGATTGACAGGTTGCGATTACATAGAACGACCATGCTTCCACGCGCGCTACGACGCGATTGAGCGGACCTACAAGTACAAGATATGGGCGTCACCAGAAATACCGTCCCTGTTTGAGCAAAATACATGTTGGCACGTTCTTTTACGTCGTCGTCCTCTCGAGGAAGATGAAGAGAAGGTAGCCGAAAAAATGGGCAAATTAGCAATCAACGAAAAAAAAAGAGGAAAGTGTGGGAAGGGGAAGAGGGCGCGCGCGAGAGCGGTGGCGCTTGACGTCGCAGCGATGGAAAGAGCTGGACAATATTTCGTCGGTATTCATGATTTTTCAACCTTCAGAGGTACAAAATGTAGCGCAAATTCGCCAGTTCGCTCAATCACGAGCGTGTGTGTAGAGGAAGAGAAAATGCCGAGTAATGCCAGAGGTAAAATGATAGTCATCACAATAGTAGCGCCGTCGTTTCTTTATCATCAGGTCAGGTTAATCGTTGGAGCCCTGAAACGATGCGGCGAAGGGCACATGGAAGTTGAAGACGTCAAGCGAATTTTAGAGGAAAAGAACAATAAGCTTGCCCCCCCAATGGCACCTGCAAAAGGTTTGTGTTTAACGCATGTTAAGTACAACGAAAATTTTGCTCCTAGGGATCCCAAATGCGCGCTACGCTCCGCCGTATAAGATGGGATCCCGAAGAGTTCTGTGGTGATTAGAAAGAGATGACCCCATTTTAGCGTTGTATTAGTATTAAAAACTTCTGCCTATTCCAAAATGAGCACGTGTGATTCCGTGATCGTTCTTGGCGTACTCTAAGCGCAAGGGTCCGAAAGGACTCGCTAGTTGAAAACCTGCTCCGTACCCAAACCCACTTCCTGGTTTACCGCGCGTACCCGCAGGATCACCAAGAATTGAACTACCAGAATTCAAGTCACTTCCACAGTCAAAAAAGAGAGACGCGGAAATGTGCTCGATTCCCGTGGGCACAACCAATTCAGCGCTACCAACGACAAACTTTCTAGCCGTACCTACTGCGCCTTCGTTATAGCCTCTGACTGAATTTGTTCCTCCGATAGGAAACGCTTCGTGTGGAGGTAAATCTCCAATAACGTTGCCTCCTTTCGAAGCGAGGGTTAATTTTATTGGCGTGGAGGCAAAAGCACCTCGTTTTATCTCGTCAGCTTCACGATCGGTACTCATCATTGAGCCTAAGTTTTGTTCGCGTCCCTTCGATGAGGAGAATATTGGAAACTGAAACGTGCGTTGGGCTCGCGCAAAAAGACGCGTGAAATTGAGCCAATCCGGTCTCAAAGGCAAAGCTTGCTCGGCGGATAGCATCAACTGTGTATCTCCATCTGGTGCCGAATAAACGACTCGGAGTTGAGAAGTCGCCGCAACATCACAACCAGATCCCGAAAAAGTTAAAGGCGCACCGTAGGCATCGTGTAAGATTGAGTTTCTTTGCCCATCCCACAAACTCGAGCGACACCACGAAGCAATAAACGTGCCGTTCCATCCGTTTGCCAATGGCCTCGAATAGTCAATAGAAGAAATCAGTTTTCTAACACGTACTTCGTTCGAGCTATCTTTTTTGTTATTGGATGGAGCAGCGTTGTTCTCGTCATTACGAGTGCTATCTTCTTTTGCGACCGTATCATCCCTGGAAGTCCCGCCACTTAATTGGGAGATGGTTTTTGAAAACCCACCAGTCTTCTCGCCTACAGAATTATTGTTATCACCTACCTTGTTGTCGTTAATAGTACTGCTACCGATATCTCCGATATTATTATTTACGTTCACTCTCGTAGAATTGGCATCCACATTGAACGCAGACGATAGGCGATCTTCAGCTCCTTCATCGTTGTCGTCTTGGAACTGACTCGCACCGTAAATTTGGCTCGCTGAAATTGCAGCCGTGTTCAAATTGAAAGTTCGAGCCGTTCGTCTCTTATCTCCTTCTATCCATGGATCCGACAAAGAAAGCTTTATATCTGCGTCAATTCCTTTCTTCGAGTTCGATTTTGGTACGACTTCGAGGCCTAAATTTAACTTTTGACATTTCCCGAACAAGTTCCTTTGCACGTAGTTCACGTTGGCAAGCAATCCACCAAAATTCCCTTCTGTGAGTCCTTTCGCGGACATACCTCCCCCAGCTGAAAATCCTCCCGGAGATTTTTCAACGATGTTTACAGTAAAATCCATAATCATCGAATCCTGAACCTTTGCCGTGGTATCTCTGCTCACCAGATTCTCGCCCTCCGCTTGTTGCTGCTGCTGCTGTTGAACCCCGGCTGCTGCATTTCTTGGAATTGGTTGCGATGAAACGTCTTCCACTGGGCAATTTGCATACACCGCTCTTAAGTCATCCTGCACGCCCTTAATGCTGTAAACTTTCCCCGGTTTTACGTTGGAAAGATATCGCGCAATAATACTCGGCTTTGTCGTCCCTTTCTTCTGCGGATTCCCGGCAGCATCCAAAAATCGAACATTCACGTTTCCAATTTTAGGCTCTGATATTCTCAACTCCACAACTCCCGTATCTGTATCCACATCTGCTCCTAAAATATTTGATGGTATCGCATTTACGTTATACCAATCCCTGATTTTCCTCATCCCGCTGTGGAACTTGTGCATATTCAACACTTTATTCATCTGTCCCTTGAACGCATTGGTCAAAACTGTATTTGGTAAATAGTCGCATCCACTCACAACAATAGATCGTATTTCCGGGTGCGACTCTAACTGAAAATCAATAACCATCCCATCTCTCGTTTCTGTGACCTGTGGTTCTATTTTTTTGAACACCCCTAGTTGATTGATCAAAGTCACTTGCTCTTGAACTTCGTTCGCCGTGTAGGAATAATTTGGTTTGATAGTCATAACAGATTTCGCCAAAGCAATCAAATCGTTCGATACTCCCGTCACGTCGTACGAAGAGATCAGAAATCGTCGAGCTATTTGTTGTTGTTGTTGTTGTTGCTGAGCAGGAGAAGTTCCATTTTTCTTATTTTCCTCTTCCTCTTCCGCGAAAGCGCCTTCATTCATTTCAAAGTCCCTCGTGTTTCTTGTTTTCCTTGTCGTAGTTCCAGAACTTTGCACGTCTCTACCGATACTACGATTGCCTGCGCGCTCTGCCCCTCCTTTTGCGCTCGTTTCTCCCTGTCCTTGTGCAAAATTCGATCTGCTTTTGTTATTATTTCCGTTGAAAAAAGAGTTTTTTTTTTTGTTCGTAGTTGTCGTTGATGATTCCGTTGCGTTTGAATTTGAAGAAGCGTCGGCGATGTCGAAGATGCGTCTCGCTCCTCCTTCCTCTCTCCCTCTGTTTATCCTTCCTCTTCTCTGAAATGGAAGAGAAGACGCAGATTTCTCGTGATTATTTTTCCTTTCTGCGTTTCGTTCCTCTCCTCCTCCTCCTCCTTTTCCTCCTCGTGGTCGATCATCACCGTCACCAACAGAACGGACTCGTTCAGCGCCGGATTCGGAATTTCTCACTTGTTCTTGCTTACGTGACGCGGAGAAGAAAGAAGGAAGAAAGGAGGAAGGTACTCGATGTTGGTGTTGGCGTTGTCCTTGACCGCGTTCCATGTTAAATCAAAAACCCGCTCTTCTTCGTCTCTTCCTCTCTCTCTTTTTGTAAAAATTCGTTTTTTATTTCTCACGCTTTTGTTGTCTGGGTTCAAAGTTAATGTTAATATCTCAAACGAAGAACCAAGAAAGCGAGAGGCCACATGATCCAAAAAGACAAAAAGATCTCGCGAGACTTTATGTGTAGTATCTTAGATGCCTTACTGGTATATATACACACAATGATAAATGAAAAGACATACGGTACGTTTTCGCTTCGACCAATTTACCACTGCAAGTCTCCTTCGTTCTCGATTGCAGTGAGTAGTTTAGAATCCACACCCGAGTCTCTCGGCAAAGCTACGCGGCCACTTCTGGCCACTTCGAGAATGCCGTACGGTTCTAACAAACGCTGAATAGAAGTAATCTTCTTTTGTCGTCCACCGACTTCGATTGTGGCCGTATTTTCAGAAACATCGACGATTTTTGCGCGAAAAATAGCACAAAGATCAACTAACTCGCCTCTTTGCTTTCGGTCACAAACGATTTTAATCAGCATCAACTCTCTCTCGACGTACGGTGTTTTCGTGATGTCATCGGCACTAATAACGTACGGAACTTTTAAAATTTGTTTCAGAAGCATTCTGATGTCCTCTTGCGTGCCTGGTACTACTGTAGAAATACGAGAAATATCAAACGTAGCTTCCGGACCGACGCCTAAAGATTGAATGTTGTAACCTCTACGCGCAAACACTCCGGTGATTGAGTCTAAAACGCCCGGTTTATTATCAACGACGATAGAAAGCATGTGCGCGGTAAAGCCGCTGTCTGAGGTACCGGAACCGATGGGTTGCTTTGGGATATCTTCTTGATTCTCGTTAATTTCACCCGTATACGAAGAAGATAAAACGGGAACATCCCAAACACCTTTGACTTCGTCGTCGAGATCGCCACCGTAAACACCAAGATCGCTAGACGACGATTCACTGAAAAATCGTTCGTTCAAGTCTCCGTCTAATCCTGCGACTGCCCTGACGATTTTTGACGCGATCAACGATTCCGCGCGATCGTCCGAGTTGAAGCCACTACTGGAAGGTGAAGTAGAATCAATGTAAGTACCGTCCATGACTTGTTTTGCCTTGCGCAGCGCTTCCATCAACTTGATTTTCCTTGAGCGCGACTCGGAATACATCGGTTCTCTCTTCAGAGCTAACTTCCCGGTTCGAGCAACTTGAATAACGCCAAATTTAGACAATGCGGATTGAAAGGCGCGATTCTTTCCTGGATCTCCAGTCACGCACGCCGTTATCGAGTGGTTCGAAACGTCAACCACGGAAGCGCGAAAGATACGAATAACTTCCAACAACTCAGTGCGAGTGCTCGAATCGGATTTCACTTTCACTAAAAGTAATCCTCGATCAACGCACTCTTTATCGGTAACGTTTTCAACCTTTCTCACCTTGGCGAGTTTGTTCAGCTGCTTGATTAACTTTGCGATCGAATTATCGTCGCTCACAACCATAATCGTGAATATCGCCTTGTCTTCGTTCAAACCGACGCATAAAGAATCAATATTATACCCGCGCCTCGCGAATACGCCGGCAACTCGGTTGATCATACCGGTTTCATCCGCCACGTAGACCAGTATGGTGTGCCTTCGCAAACCTCCAGCTAAACGCGTCGGGCCTTGGTACACGTCTTTCAACTCAGCTTCTCTTTTTTCTTCTTCATTTTCTTCATTTCCGTTCTTTGAACGGTTGCCGGCGTCATCGACGCTCGCTGGAGCCGCCCTTTGCACGATTGAACTTCTTCTTCGTCTACCGCTGCTTCCGTTGCTTGAGTTCTCCCTCCTAACGTTACTGCTCTTATTCATATTATAGTCATCAACAACACTTCCTTCGCGCATCATAGAACGGCGATGATGATGATGATGATGATGATGATGATGTCGACTAGAGGCGGTGCTTAAATCCACCATCGCTCTTGTCGTCGTCGTCGTCGTCATCACGGAACCGCTTTTACTCGCGTGATTTCTTTGTTTAAAGAACGGCGGGGAAGCCCTGAGGAGGAGAGGTGGAGAAGAAGGAGGAGGAGGGGGAGGAAAATTTAGAAATAGACGAGAACGCCGTCTCGGCTGTCGCTCCCCAGCGAGAGATAAGCGAGAGAAGAGAGAGACGGTGGTAGGTTTATGCGCCGCACCACAACAAAGCGACATTTTGTTTCTTCTTCGTCTTTTTCTTTTGGTTGTTGTTGTTGTTGTTCTTGGAGTAAGCACTTGGTGCACGAGAAATAAAAATGAAAAAAATTTGTGATTTCATTATTCTTGTTCATTATTGACGTCACTGCTAAAGAAAATACCATTCGCGATGCCGAAGGTTTTCTCTACCGCCTCTCTCTCTCCTGCGGCGTTCACGGCGTCGTCTTCCACCCAGCGTCATCGTCGTCATCATCACGCGTCGACGACCACTTCTTCTTCTTCCTCCTCTTCTTCTTCTTCCTCCAGGTTCACCTTTAAGAGCTTTTTTAATAGACCCAAGACTGTCGAGAGGTACACGTACTTCTGCGATGAGAAAAAAGGAAAAAAATTGAACAACGCCGCTTCTCGGATCCGCCTCGAAATTCCTCGCGCGTCGTCGTCGAACGATGCGAATGGGGAAAGCGAAGAGGGAGAGAATGAAAAAGAAGCGTCGGACACAGAAAGTTTTAGGCCAGCGACGGATATTGGAACCGGAGAAAATAACGCGAGCAGCGCGAGTGCTTTTAAAACTGCCATCACGGAAGATCCCAATTTTCTTCGCGGATTAGAGTCTTCCTCATCAACCTCATCAACCTCCTCCTCCTCATCGTCACAATCGCAATCGCAATCGCCGTTATCATCGGTAGCTTTGTCCATACCAGACGAACAAGCACAGAAAGAAACAGTTCGATCGTTCCTGTATCCAGGCGAAGAGGAACTTCCAGACGACGTGGAGATGTCTATCTGGGAACACTTGGAAGAGCTTCGCGACAGAGCGCTCATTTCGTCCGGAGCAGTCGCCGCGGGTATTTTACTCTGCTTTTGCTTCGCGAAAGATTTAGTCATATTTCTCGAAAAACCAGTCAGCGATATGGGCGTTCGATTTCTGCAACTCGGTCCGGGGGAGTATTTCTTTACCACGGTGAAAGTTGCCGGATATACGGGCATTTTGTTAGCCGCGCCGGTTGTCCTATACGAGATTATCGCGTACGTCTTGCCCGGATTAACGAAAAACGAACGGAAAGTTCTCGGACCTATAGTCCTCGGTTCCTCAGTTTTGTTTTACATTGGCATTTATTTCGCGTACTTGATCTTGACTCCGGCGGCGTTGAAGTTCTTTGTCGGGTACGCGGACGGCGCTGTTGAAAGTTTATGGTCCATCGATCAATACTTTGAGTTTGTGCTCGTGCTCTTATTTTCAACCGGTCTTTCTTTCCAAGTGCCAGTCATCCAGTTGTTGTTGGGACAAACCGGTATCGTGAGTTCAAAACAAATGCTCTCGGCGTGGAAATTTGTCATCGTTGGTTCCGTGGTCGCCGCCGCGGTGCTCACGCCCTCTACGGATCCTTTCACGCAAATGCTTCTCGCCATTCCTCTCATGAGTTTGTACTTTGGCGGTGCGGCTTTAGTAGGCGTCGTCGAACGCGAACGCGAGATTGAATCTTCGTCCTAGCGTGTTGAAAAAAAAAGATTTTTAGGTGTGTGGAAAAAAAGAGAGAGAGGCGCTTTCGCACTTGTTTTCCCAGCAGTTTCAATTTTATAGTAGGACACTCTATCAACCAAATCAGTATGCGGAGAAATTGTAACGATATAACCCGTTCAACTCGTATCCGCCGTTTCCTCCTACCCAACTCTCAATTTTCGATGCATCTCCAACCTTCAAGCGGTTTTGGAAAACGTTCTGAGAAAGCCACTCCTTGTGCCCTCGCGAGTCGTCTAAACATCCGAGAATGCATCCGCCCGTCCAGGTCGCCTCCGAGTACACCGTTCCGGCGCGGTGATCGAGCACGATAGGCGTAATCGCGCCCAAAAGTGTAGCGAGCTCCTCATTCTCCATGCTAGAAACAACGAACGATAATGTAGAAGCAGTTCTACCTTCGATGACCTCTTCAATCTCGGGTATTTCGGCGCCGCCGCCGACGAGTAAAATATTCTGTAACGCTTCGCATTTTTGCATCGGTACCTCGCAACTGAGACAACTCGCCACGATAGCTTCGTGTAAACCAACGATTTCATGGTCAGTTCTATCTTTGCGCATCGACTTTTTCTTTGCACCATCGTCGCTTCTTCTTTTTTCTTTTTCTTCTTCTTTCTCCAATATTTTTTTATTTACTAACGAGTCTTCCTCTCGCGATAGAGCGGAGGGTAAAACAAACGTGCCGATGGAAGTAGCTAAGCTTCCTTTTCTCTCTGTGTCATTATCGTCGTCGTCGCCGCCTCCATCGTTTTCATCCTCCTCGACGATGACTTCATCGTCGTCCCAAACACCGCCCGCACCAGTGAACGGCCCTTTAAATTTGATTCGGTCCGGTTCAAAAAGCGCGTCGGAGGCAAAAAGTAAAGCCTTCGAACACAAGCTACTTTCGTAAAACTTACCACTATGTTTGAATCGAACAACGCGGTCCTCGTAACGAACGTCATTGTCGCAGGTTATGGTATCTCGCGAAAACGTGAGCATGTTTTCAAACCATTCGTAAGCACTGGTTTCCCCGTTCGCCTTCTCCATCCATGTTCCACACGATCGATTCGCCGCGACGTTACAAAGACTCATGTGTTCGTAACCATATGGCAATGCCACCAGTGAGCTTGGTATCGGACACCCTGAGCTATCCACACATTCTGCGGTAATTTTTTGCGCGCCAATGTCAACGACGCACGTGACTTTCTGTTTCTTCGAACCCAACGAAAAGTACGCGCACGTAGATTCGCCATGAACGCAGATGGAGCGAAAATTCAAACCGACAAGCAACGTTCGCGCCATGGTTTCAATATCTTTGCGCGAGCAAAGTGGTGAAGCTATGAGCAACACGTCCATTTTTTCGCGAATGCATTTGCTGGAAAACCCAGCCTTCTCCAGTGCGTCTCGCCAGCAATTTTCTAAAACAGTCTCCGAAGCGACGAGCTTACCTTTCCTGAACGGAAACACCAGTTCCCAATCGTCGTTGCTTATCTCGTGCATTTCCAAAGCCTCCTTCCCGAACCTCCAATCAACGAGGCAATGACGAGGAGAACGAAGCGTTTTACCGTCCTTTGTTTCTTCTTTCTTCTCTTCCTCGTTCGTACACTTCACCTCAACCACGCCAAGGGCGTCGTCGTTGTCCTCGTCGTCGTCGGCGGAGTCATCGTTCTGGCTTTTCTTCTTCTTTTTCTTCTTCTTATCATTCACCGCGGTCGTGATCGTGGTCGTCGTCGAAGCGACTTCTTTCTCCAGCAAAGCTCGGAAAGCGTCTTCGTTCTCGCCGACGTACACTTCTCTCAAAGTTCTCTTCCCTTTTCCTCCTTCTTTTTGTTCTACTTTTTTCTTCTTCCTGGCCCGAGCGGTTGATTTGTACGCGCACACGTGTTCAAAGACGAAAGGTCTCTCCTCGCTCGCTCTTCCGAATTTCAAATATTTGCTTCCCCCGCAGTGAAAGACGAGTAAATTTCTCCCTCTCTTCGCCAACACTTCTTCATTCAACAGCTTTGAGCGCTGTTTGTCCTGTTCAATTTTCTCCAACTCGTTGCGTCTTCGCACGAGTTCGAGCTCAGCCCAGTAGGACGCCGACGACGGATCCGTTGCGCTGCCGTTCATCTCCTTCTTTTAAAACTCACGTCACGGAGGATGGGGAGGACTGCGGATTGCTCTCTCTTTCGTCGATGACGATTTCGTTCGTACGAGAAACGAAAATGTGGCGACGGCGAGATGGGAGAAGAAATCTTAATAAGAATTCTTCTTCTTCTTCTTCTTCTTCTTCTTCTAAAATTTTTTTCTTCTATCTCAGTAAATCTTTTTTTGTACGTACTTGGTATGGCATATGGAAATAAGAAAAGTTGTATCTACTTACCACTTTTTGAGAAGAAGAAGAAGAAACACGAACACAACATGGGACGACACTTTTTCGTCATCTGAAGCCTGCATCTCAGACGATGAGTAATAGCGACGACGACGACGACGACATCATCATAAAAACCATGGACAACGACGAAAAAAAGAAATTTAAAAAAGTTGCCGAGAACGTGACAGACGAGGTTTTGCAACTGTATTTCTCAAAAAATGGAGTCATCACAAAGAACGGGAAACCGGACAAGGAAAAGAACGAATTTACGCTTCTCGCGGGTTTTGTCGTCGAAGAGATCGATGGAAATGGATTTGTTTGCGGGAAGGCAAACACGTCGTCGTCGTTTAGATGCGTCGCGTTAGGTACGGGGACGAAATGTATTCCAAATGCGAAACGAAGGAAAGATGGGTGCGTCTTGTGCGACTCGCACGCGGAGGTTGTCGCGAGACGAGCGTTGGTGAAATGGATGCACGAGGAGATATCAAAGGCGTCTACATCGACGGTGGTGTCACCGCAAAAGTCAGTTTTTGTTCGCGAGGCGCAAACGGAGATGTTCCGGTTGAAAGAGAATGTGAAACTCCATTTTTTCATTTCGCAGCCTCCGTGCGGCGACGCCTCGGTTTTCAAAGCAAAAGAGAAAGAAGAAGAAGAAGAAGTAATGATAACAGTTCGGGAAGTAACGAAACGAAAAGGATTGAAACGAATGAAAATGGGGGGCGTAACGAACGGTCAACCAGGCGTAACTGGCGCCAAGATGGTTGCTTTGAGCGACGACGGAAAAGACGATGCGAAGTATAAAGTAGACGCAGAATTTGGCGTTTCTGAACAAGAAACGTGTAGATGTAGAATTAAACCCGGTCGCGGAGACTTGACGTCTTCGATGTCGTGTTCGGATAAGATAGCGAAATGGATCATGCTAGGATTTCAAGGTACGTTGTTATCTCTAGTAATATCGCATCCAATGCGTATGAGTACGATTACTATTGGTTCGAACGCCGCGCAAGGCGACAATATCGAGCGCATCGCCCAATCGTCTCGCCGAGCGTTCATAGACCGAGTACCTGTATCTCTGAGAGATACGTTATTAAACTCGGAAGAGCCACCAAGAGTGGTATTCATCAATATATCAACAGAGAAAAGCGAAGAACTTCAGAGCTTTTCCTCTGCGTCTCTTGGCAAAGAAAGAGTGAGTTGTCCGACGTCCATAAATTGGTTTGAAAATTGCGATAAACAAGAGGTCACCGTCGGGGCCACGGGATTTAAAGCGGGTGCACCACGACCACCTTCTGACGCGCCGTTAGCGATTTCGGGCAACCTTTGGAAGAAGCACGTATCCCGACTCTCGCGACGAGCTTTGGTGAAAGATTTTATTGAAAAAGTTATGCCACCTTCTTTTCGCGCTGCGACTTCTGCTAAAATCGATTCCTATCAGTCGTTAAAGACGTACGCTGGAAAGCAAGGCAAATACGCGATGCATCGCAAAATGCTTCTGAACGCGGAAGTTTTTCAAAGCTGGACGAAGAAAGAAGACGCGTTTTCGCAATTTGCAATCGTCAGTCCTCAAGAAATGCCCGTCGTGTAAAATAACGAATCGAGATTTTAATGAGATTGCAAAGATTGATAAATATATAAATCACAAAAAAATTGATCCGAACAAACTTTCCAACTCAATCACTCTTTCTTTCTCTCTCTTTCTTTCTCTCTCTTTCTCTCTCTCCCTTTCTTCATATTTCGTCGTTCACTGGAGCTTATTTTGCTCCTCGACGACATTTTCTATTAATTTGCATTTTCGTTTGAATTGTCCCAGCAGCGCGCTTTCCCCCTCGATGGGTATTTCCACCAAGACGCTTCCTTTCCCTTCGTTCATTCGCACGCGAACGCCGTCGCAGCACATGTAATACATCTCTTGCGTCTCTCTTCGAATGCGGCACCCTCTCTCCTCCTCCGTCATCAACCTCCCCTGTAAAGCCTCGAGTATGCGATGCCCTGCCTTGGCGTCTTTCGCCCGAAATCGTCTGCACAGATGGTCCTCGTCGTCGGCTCCGCGTTCTCTTCCCACCGTCCAGCCTTCGCAATATTTCTCCAACTGTTTGAAAGTGGGGTTGGATATCAAATCGGACTCGTCGTCTTCGTTCCTCGTAAACACGCCCTGAACGGGAATGAACGCTAAAGCTGCGAGTCGAGTTGAAGCCATTGCGTCCATTCGTTTTTTTGTTTTCGCTCGCATTCCTCCTCCAGAAGACGAGAAGAAGGAAGCGCTTCGTTCTTTTTCTCTTCCTGGTTTTGATTTTATCCTCGTCATCCTCGTCTTCGTCGTTTTTGGTGATGGTGATGGTGGTTGTCGACGAGGACAAAGAGGAGAACAAAGAGGAGAACAAAAAAAGAAAGAAGAAGAAGAGGAAGAAGAAGAAGAAGAAGAAGACAGCGCGTTCGCTGTGTTCGACGACGACGACGACAGTATCATCATCAGTATCATTTTTATATATACTTGTAACTGTTTTGTTGTTCTACTGGTATGTTTTAGTACTAGACACTGCTAGAGTGTGTGTTGTTTTGTTTTGTTTTTTTTTTCGTCAGACAAAACAAAAAGAACTCTTCTGTCTGTGTCACTGTCAGACTGCGTGTGTAATTAGATTCTTTTCAATTCAATAACGACACACACTTCTTCGGCACAAAAATCAAAGTTCTTCTTTCGGGAGAAATGGAGGTGATGGAAGCGCGAACGAAAGGTTCCGGATGGGAAATCACCTCGACTTTGAACGCGCAAGAAAAGAAGAAGAAGAAGAAGAAGAAGAAGAATGACGAGGAACTTGTTGCCTGTGAAAAGGAAGAAGAAGAAGAAGAAGAAGGAGAAGAAGTAATTTTTAAAAATGCACTCCAGTCGTTCACTCTAATCAGTGCGCTTCGTTATCCTCCCACTCGCGATGGAGTCCACCAACGAACCGGTGAAAGTGCGAAAGGAGCGGTTTCGCGTTCATCAAAGAAACCAAAGAGGAGCGGAAACGAAGAGAATGAGTTGGACGGAGCTGCGCTTACAGAGATTCGCTCGAACTCTTCACGGAAAAAGAGGAAACAACGAGATGAAAGAAAAACAAAGTCGCTTGAAAGAAAGCTCAGCGAGAATCAACAACACGACGACGCGCAACCACAAGAAGAATTTGAAGAAGAAGAAGAAGAATTTGAAGAAGAAGAAGAAGAAGATAGACGACAGCATCACAACAGCATCACAACCGCCGTTAAAGAGCGCGGCTTCTTCGCGTTGTACGGCGACAAGGCAAACGTGCGCTTGCAGCAAGCGGATACGAACGAAGACTTGGCGAAAAAAGAGGAGGACGGAAGAAGAAAGATATCGCCTCCTGAGACGAAAATTTCGTACGCAAACATGCGAAAAGAGGCAGTTCCGGGAACGGTTCAAATAACCTCGGCGTCTGGTAAGAATTACGTCGTATCATCATCTACCAAAGGATGGAGCGAAGTAGGAAGCAACAACGCGTTGAAAGCGATAGAACGTATCGAAACAGGCCCGATAATACCCGCATCGACGTCAACGCGCGCTCGGGACGAAGCAGCAGGCAGTTGCGGAATATTCTCCACTGGTTCTGGAAAAATAATCACGTTCAAGAATATTGAAAAGTCTTTGGCGAAAGGACGAGCGTTATTGAGCGATCCGGACACCAACGGCGAAGCTCCTTCTTCGCCGCAGAATGTGAATCATCGTTCGCAGTATTTGAATGCATTGAATAGCAAGGTAGTTGAAAATGGGCCGTTGGATTATCACACGCCCATGAATAGCAGTAGACAAGCTCCTCGCGCAGGAGGTGGAGGAGGAGGAGGAGGAGGAGGAGAAGGAGGAGGATTGGGATCTTCTATATTCTCCACAGGGAACGGAAAGACAATGCGCGTTTCCGAAGCATCTTTGGAAAAAGCAAGAATGCTGTTAGATGCAAACGAAGCGGCGAATAAAACACCGAT
>Ga0257106_1001144_pt1 | contig 13718 bp, 9 predicted proteins | sample LP_taG_3_FD_190177 | JGI IMG/M metagenome (GOLD analysis project Ga0257106, IMG submission 190177) | Marine microbial communities from Northeast Subartic Pacific Ocean, Canada - LP_J_2011_P26_10m | ecosystem: Environmental > Aquatic > Marine > Oceanic | place: Canada: Northeast Subartic Pacific...
TCCAATTACTACAAGGTCTATATCTTTTTCTTTAGTCATTGAACTCTTTTTTATTTTGTGAAGTTTTCTGCTTTTAATAAAATCTGATTGATGCGAGATGTAAACGTAGCAGCAGCAGCTCCATCAACTACTCTATGATCATAAGAAACGGAGTAAGGCATTAAATATTTTGGTTCGAAATCTTTGCTTTCCTTATTAAATACAGGAGACCACTCGCTTCTAGAAACTCCCATAATTGCGACTTCCGGTGGATTAACAATTGGAGAAAAAGCCGTTCCCCCAATACCACCTAAACTTGAAATTGTGAAGGAACTTCCTTTTAACTCTTCTGGTCTCAATTTTTTATCTCTGGCCCTTAAGCTTAACTCCATCAACTCTTCTGATAATTCAAAAATATTTTTTTTATCTACACTTTTAACGCAAGGAACCATTAATCCGTTAGGTGTGTCGACAGCCACACCAATATTTACAAATTTTTTAATTACAAGGTTCTCCTCTACGTGGTCTAATGAGCTATTAAACCTTGGCATTTCTTTTAAAGCAATTGAAACCGCTTTCATTAAAAAAGGTAAAAATGTTACTTTTATATTTTTTTCTAAACCTTCTTTTTTTAACTTTTTTCTTAAAATGTCCACATCTGTTATATCTGCTTTATCATATTGAGTTACGTGAGGTATTTCTTGCCACGCTTGCTGGAGCCTTTGGCCTGTTATTTTATTAATCTTACTTAACTTTAAAGTCTCTATTTCACCCCATTGAGAAAAATCAATTTCTTTTTTTACAGTTACCGGTTTTCCTGTAGACATTGCCATCTGCATCTTAATAAAACTATGAAGGTCTTCTTTCGTTGTTCTATTTTTTGGTCCTGTACCATTTATTGTGCTCAGATTAATCCCTAGCTCTCGAGCAAGCCTTCTTACCCCAGGAGATGCAAACGAATCGTTGTTGTTACCACTAATAAGTTTTTCTGTAACTAATTCAGGCTTTTTCTCAGCAGAGGGAATTTGGGCGACTAGAGATTCTTTTTCAGATACATCTATTGTTTTTTCAGCAACTGAAACTTCTTCGCATTCTATTTTTATTAATAACTGTCCTGTTGTTACCTCGTCTCCAGGGCTTACCAGTATTTCTAAAATCACCCCACTTACTTCTGTGGGTATCTCCATTGAAGCCTTATCTGATTCAAGCACAAGAACCGTTTCATCTTTGTGTACTTTTGTTCCAACAGAAACCGAGACCTCACTTACTTCAGCTCCTTCAATTCCTTCTCCTAGATCGGGTAATAAAATTTCTTCAATCACATTAATTCCTAAACTTTCATTGGGTTTGGTTTTTCTGAATCTAGACCATATTTTTCCATAACCCGACTTAATAGTTTTGATTCTATTTTTTTATCTATAACTAAACCTTGGATTGCTGAAAAAACAATATAATATTTATCAATTTCAAAAAATTTCCGCAAGGAGCTTCTTGTTTCGCTTCGTCCAAAACCGTCTGTTCCTAAGGTTAAATACGTGTTTTCTATGAAGGGTCTTATTTGCTCTGAAACAAGCTTCATATAATCCGTAACAGCAACTATTGGAGTGTATACACTTTCTAAAGAGTCATTCAAAAAACTCTTTTTTATGTTTTCTTTTGGATGGTTTTGGTTCCAGCGGTCTACTTCTTCCGCTTCTCTTCTCAGCTCACTATAGCTTGTTACACTCCACACAGAAGATTCAACACCCCAATCTTTTTTCAATAGTTCTGCTGCTTCTAATACCTCAGTTAAAAGAGGACCACTCCCGAACAATTGTACGGACGCCTTTTTATTATCAACAACTTTATATAAACCTTTTAAAACCTCTTTTTCTATGTTTTTTGGCATAGCGGGATGAACATAATTTTGATTTTCTAAAGTTAAATAATAGATAACATCTTTGTTTTCTTCAACCATTTCTTTAATGCCCACCTGAATAACGGTTGATATCTCATAAGCATAAGCTAAATCATATGCTTTAATGTTAGGAGTAGCAGTAGCGGCAAGTAGACTATGTCCATCTTGATGTTGCAAACCCTCTCCGTTTAAAGTTGTTCTTCCTGCAGTTCCACCTAGTAAAAACCCTCGCGCACGCATATCACCTGCAGCCCAGATAAAATCCCAGACGCGCTGAAACCCAAACATAGAATAATAGATGTAAAACGGTATCATATGAGTTCCGTGCGTGCTGTAACTCATTCCGGCTGCAATAAAAGAAGATATAGCCCCAGCTTCATTGATTCCCTCTTCTAATATTTGTCCATTTTTCGCTTCCTTGTAATATAAAAACTGATCTGAATCAACAGGTTCATAAAGTTGGCCAGAGTGCGCATAGATACCTAGTTGCCGAAATAATGGATCCATCCCAAAAGTTCGAGCTTCATCGGGTATTATTGGAACAATGTTTTTTCCTATATCTTTGTTTTTTGTAAGGAGCGTTAGCAAACGGACAAACGCCATTGTTGTCGAAATCTCTCTTTCGCCCGTACCTTCGTACATTTCTTGAAAAGAGCTTCTTTCTGGTGTTTTTAAATCTCGAGCTGTACTTTTTCTTTTAGGTAAAGAACCACCAAGTGAAGACCTTCTTTTCATCAAGTATTTAAATTCTTCTGATTTTTCATCAAACTTATAAAAAGAGGCTTCTTTTGCCTCTTGTTTTGTAATCGGAACATCAAATCTATTCTTAAAATAAATAAGCTCGTCTTCTTTTAACTTTTTTTGGTTATGTGTGATGTTTTTTCCTTCTCCAGCATCACCTAAACCATAACCTTTTATTGTCCTGGCTAAAATAACGGTTGGTGAACCTTTATGGCTTACTGCTTCATTGTATGCCGCATATACTTTCTGAGAATCATGGCCCCCGAGCCTCATGTTGCCCAACTCTTCATCTGATAGGTGGTCTACTAATTTTGACAGATCTGGATCTTTTCCAAAAAAGTTTTCTCTAAAGTAGGCACCACCTTCTACAACATACTTTAACATCTCACCATCAACAACTTCTTCTGTTCTTTTTAAGAATGCGCCTTTTGTATCCTTTTTAATTATTTCATCCCACTCAGAACCCCATATGACTTTTATCACATTCCAACCAGCACCCCTAAAGGCTCCTTCCAACTCTTGAATTACTTTTGAGTTTCCTCGAACCGGTCCGTCTAGTCTTTGTAGATTACAATTAACAACGAAAATTAAATTATCCAAGTCTTCTCTTGAAGCTAACGTTAAAGCTCCCGTTGACTCTGGCTCATCCATTTCACCATCACCTAAATAAGCAAAAACTTTTCTACTTGTTCTTTGTAAAAAACCCCTATCCATCATATAACGCATAAAGCGAGCCTGATAAATAGCCATTATCGGGCCAAGCCCCATAGATACAGTGGCAAATTGCCAATAGTCCGGCATCAAATAAGGGTGCGGATATGATGATAGCCCGCCCGCCGGTTCAAGCTCTCTTCTAAAGTTTAGTAGATTTTTCTCTGTAAACACACCCTCTAAAAAAGACCGAGAATACATACCAGGAGATGCATGGCCTTGAAAAAAAATTAGATCTTGACCTTCTTCATGTTCTAAACCTTTAAAAAAATGGTTGAAAGCAACTTCATATAAAGTAGCAGCAGAGGCATAAGTAGAAATATGCCCGCCAATTCCAGAGTTGTTCTTATTGGCTTTTGTAACCATAGCCATTGCGTTCCACCTTATGGCAGATTTTATTTTTCTTTCAATTACCTTATTGCCTGGATATTCTGGTTCTTGCTCTGGTAATATTGTATTGAGATACGGAGTGTTTGTATTAAACGGTAACCTTGCGCCTTTTGCTTGGGCATAATCAATTAGTGTTTCCAACAGGAATCGAGCTCTTTCATATCCATGTTCTTCAAGAGCATCTTCAATAGACTCAATCCACTCTTGGGTTTCTTGGGGATCGTTATCGTTGTAATTGTTTATCATGTTAACTTTATTTTTTACATTATAATACAGCGCACAAGTTACAAAACTCGAAGGGTGTTTTCATAAACACTATAAATATTTTTTTAAACCTCAATCCTCTTCCAATCTCCCTCTCTAACTTTCCAGATCATTATCAGGGCAAACAACCCCATATAAAGAGGAAAGAGAACCCAAAGTATTTTAAAACCCATTCCTAGATAAAAACCAAAAAAGTATGAACCTAAAACAACAATTATCCACACAAGAGCAGATTCAACTAAAGCGGGGAATATTGTGTTCCCGGCTCCAGAAAGCGCAAACCAAAGAATAAAACCTATTGCATCCAAAAACTGAACTGTGCCAAGCATGCGAAGTCCAAACTTTCCCATTGTAATGATTTCTACATCAGAAGTAAATGTTGATAAGTAAAACTCGGGAAAAAAGATAAAAGTAAGACCCATTGTTCCCATTATATACTCTGCCAATCTAACTGATTCTTTAATACTGTCTTCAGCCTTAGATATCTTTTTTTCGCCCATGTATCTACTAACCAACGTGGAACAGGCTTGACCAACACCAAGAGCCGGCATAAAAGATGCGTGCATAATCGTAAAAAGAACTTGTGTGGTTGCTAATTCAATTAGACCTATCATGCCAACAATTTTATAAAAAACAGACCAACCAAGGGCAATAACGGTTTCTTGGGCACCTTGCGGTGCAGCCAGCGCGAGCTGTTTTCGAAACATTTTCCGGCTTCCTTTTAAAGAAAATATATGAAAACGATTTCTTATTGTTTTTGAAAATAAATAGAGTGAGTAGTGAAAAGACATCCAAACAGAAGCTACCAATGTGGCTATTGCAGCACCCTTAACTCCCAGTGCTGGAAAATCCAACCAAACCCAAAGAGAGGAAAGAAAAGAAAGCTTAGGGTGTAGCTCAGAAAAAAAGTTACTTACGCCAATCGAACCATAAATTAGACCTATATTTAAATAAAGATTTATAAGGTTGCTTATAACAGTTACAACTAAATGGATTTTTGTTTTTTCAATGCCATTATAAAAACCTTGAAAGACAAAGCTATACGCTGAAAACAATAAACTAATTGAAATAATTGATACATAATTTATTGCAAGCGGTGTAGCTGCAACGTCGTTAATAAAAAAAGGAACAATGTTTTTAGCCCAGATACAACCAACTATTGAAATAGGTAATCCATAAACAGTTGCCATAATTAGACCATTTCTAAAAGCTATTCCAACCTCCTCATGCTTCTTTTGACCAACCCTTCTTGAGGTAACTGTTTGAACAGCTGTTCTAATTCCCAAAACAACACTTAATGCCCCCCATAGAACCATGCCCCCTATTCCTGTAGCTGCTATTGCCGCCACCCCTAAATGACCAACCATTACTAAGTCAATAAGGCTCATTAAAACACGGCTTAAATTGCTTAAAATAATGGGGTATGAAAGAAGCATAACCTCTTTGGAGATTGGTTTGTTTTGAGGAAAAACAAACCGAAGTATTCTCATAAGCTCTCTACTGAAATATTGCTCTTCTTCAAAAAAGATTTTGTCTTGCTACATATCGGAGCAGAGGTCAATAGGCCTACTTTTTTATGGTCTTCTTTTTGTCTTACTTTTTGTGCAATTTCAAATATCTTAAACCCATCTTTCATAATAATTCTAGATTTGCGATCTATGACTATAAATAGTTTTTTTTTTGAGTTTTCAAAAATTTTTGTTCGTGGTTTTAAGCCGTAAATATTAGGGTCAAGTTTTTTCATTTTAACAAACATTTAGAACCAGAAATTAAACTATTAATTAAGAGGTTTTTATGAACAATGTAGTCTTATCTGATAAAGTTAAAAAAGCATTAAACAACCAGCTTCCAATACTTGCATTAGAATCTTCAATTTTGTCCCAAGGTATGCCCTACCCAAACAGCTTAGAGTTCGCTAAAAAAGCTGAAAGTTTATGTCTGGAAGCAAAGGTTGTTCCTGCCACAATAGCAATTTTAAAGGGTGTAATACATGTTGGTTTAGAGGAAAATCAACTTAGAGAAATTTGTGAAAAAGAAACTATAAAAAAAATATCTCTGCGCGAGTTAGGCGTTGCAGTCTCTAAAAAATGGGATGGTAGCACAACAGTTTCATCAACAATACAAATTGCACATGGTTGCGGTATCAAGGTTTTTGCCACTGGGGGTATTGGAGGTGTCCACAAAACGCCACCCGATTATTATGATATATCTCAAGATATTTTAGCTCTGTCAAATAAACCAATTATTGTTATAACTGCTGGCCCTAAAGCAATTTTAGATATAGAAAAAACAATTGAGGCCCTAGAAACAGCTAGCGTTACTCTGCTGGGTTACAAAACAAAAGAAGTCCCTTCCTTTTATTCAATAAAATCAAATTGTTTTGACCTCCATCAAGTCGATAGCGCAAGGGAGATTTCTGAAGTTTATACTAAGAACATTGAGGTTGGGCTATCTTCATCAACGTTGGTTTGTAATCCAATACCAAAAAAACACGAAATTCCCGCCAATGAAATAAAAGAAATAATTGAGCTGGCTTGTACCACTGCTAAAAATAGAAATGTTTTCGGAAAAAGATTAACACCATTTCTACTTAGTGAGATCGTTAAAAAGACAAGGGGTAAAAGTTTAAGCGCGAATATAGAATTGGCCTTGAACAACATCTCTCTTGGGATTGATATTTTAAGTCATCTTAAGTAAATAAGACAAAAGGTCATGCTTCTTTATTTAGTCTGGTTTTTGCTTTTAATAAAACAAAGGTTTTAAAATGATACTAACTTTTATGAAAAAGAATAAAAACATTTCATTAATATGTTTGTTTATTTTTGTTTTTATCTTGACAACACTACTCTTTTCTTTCTTAATCCGTTTTGTTTTGCCTGCTGTTTTTTCATTTTGGGTAGCAAATATTATTTACTCAAATGCGGTAAAAGGGAGCTTTAAAAAAAATATTACAAAAGAAATCTAAAAAGAACTAAATACTTTTTCCAAAAACCTTAACACCAACATAATGCCATACCGGTGACACCAAACCAATCATTTCAGAAACAAAAACTCCTTTTTCTGTCCTCTTTAAAAAAAAATTTTTTCCAACCGTATGAACAATTATTTTTTCTAAATCCGGTATTGGATTATATATTTTACTCATATCTGGAAATGTTGGGAAATTTTTGTACGGCGTTTTATTGAACAAAAAGTTAGTGCCCGATTTATTCACATGGTCCATTATACAACAGTTCTTTTCACAATCTTTAACCCTGTCTTCAATTTGAATATCTTTAATGTTGAATCTTATTTTAAGCTTGTAAAAAAACTCTGGGTTGACGCAGTTTAGATCCATCTGAAAAGGAACCAAAAAATGTCTGCTTTCTGATAAAAAAACAGAGTGGTTATATACATCTATTTTATCTTTATATTTATCAGGTCTTTTTAAACTGTAAACAAACATAAAATAAACTTGCAATAATTTTTAATAACATGAAATATATTTTTATCTATTTACTTCTAACTTTTTCACTTCGCGGTCAATGAGCTCTTTGAAGTAACCCTTCAATGCCGGTCGGCAATTCAGATAGCGGAGTAGGTTTATGGGCAGGACAAATAATGTTCGCTGTAGACAACATAAATCAATATGTTGATTGGTGGCATAGCGCAATACCTGGACCGTCGGAAGGCTTTGATCATGAAGGAACGTTAATTTCAACAATAATTGTTCCCAAGGTAACGATTGGTTTATCAAACTATTGGAATTTAACACTTAGTCAGAGCCTTGGTAAAAGATATATGAATTGGAATGGAGACACAACAACGATCCATCATCGCGACGAAGGAACCTCTACGGACTTTTTTAATGCAATAGGTGGATATTTTGGCGATACACGAATTATTGCTCGCTACCTTTTATTTAATGATGGTGCTGGGGTTGGAAAAAGGTTTTTTATTGGTAGTGGTCTCAAAATACCTTCTGGGGCCACCCTTACTTCCGATCCTTATTTTTTAAACGGCGAACAAAAAACAGAACATCGACATTTCAGTTTAAGCGAAGGTGCTTATAAGTGGATTTTAGAATCACAATTCTTTAAAAAAAGAGATTTAAACCCCGTTTTTATAGGCGGAACTGTTTCAAGTGAAATACCGTTGAAAGAAAACAAATACGGCTTCAAAGCTTCATATGCTCATAACCTATCTTTAAGCGCACTAACAAAAGAAATAAACAGTATAAGAGGCTCCATAGGAATAACGTGTGACTTTCGTTACACATCAAAAGCTTATTGGAACGGCGTCGCTGCACCAAACTCTGAAGCTACAATCCTAAACATTGGAGGGGGGGGGCTTTGGAGTCTTAATTCCGGAGTATTCGGTATAAACATACAAAAACCATACTTTATTAAAGGTGCTTTTGCAAGCCTAGAAAGCCAACAAGAACAAAAACAAAAGGTTGAGACCATACAGGTCTCTATTAGTTATAGAAAAATGTTTGACTATATTGTTCCATGGCTGGATTCTTTTTAAAGATATATCAGTCTAGTTGTAAGAACCTCTTTGACCAAAGAGAAGAGTTCCCAGCCTAATCATAGTTGAACCTTCTTCAATTGCTATTTTATAATCGTTGCTCATCCCCATTGAGAGTTCACACATTTTTTTATCTCCAAGAAAACTGTTTAAATTTTCTTTTAAGTCTCTTAGAGTTTTAAACGAAGATCTAATTTTTTTTTCATCTGTTGTAAACGGAGCAACTGTCATTAAACCCGTTATTAAAACGCCAGGTTCCTCAAAACAAGATAAAAGTTCCTCTTTTTCTTCTGGTAAAAACCCGTATTTTTGTTTTTCATTGCTTGTGTTAACTTCAAGAAGAACTGAAATTTTCTTATCTGTTCTTTGTCCAAAGTTTGACACCTTTTTTAAAAGACTTGTGCTGTCAATAGAATCTATAGTATCAAAAAGATTTAGACATCTTTTCAATTTATTTGATTGTAAATGACCAATAAATCTTTTTTTCAACATTGGCATTGAATCAAAGGAACCAAATTTATCTGAAGCCTCTTGAACCCTGTTTTCACCTATGGATAAGAAGCCTGCCTGGTAAGAATCTTCTATAGTTTTAAAGGGGTGTGTCTTTGTTACTGCAATTATCTCAACTTTACTGTTGCGTTCAACTTTATTTTGAGAAATTAAAATATTTTCTTTTAGAAGTTCTAACTTATCCTTTAACTCCATTACACATCTTCGCTGTCATCTTTTCCTTCAAAAACATCAATAGTTTTATTTTCTGGTTCTGGTGTTTCAACATCATCGCCAATAACACGAGTAATAGCAGAAATACTAGTGCCACCATCTAACTTAACAAGCTTAACCCCTTGAGTTGCCCGACCTATTGTTCTTATTGCTGCTACAGACTGCCTCATTAAAACACCTTGATTTGTTATTATGATAAGGTCATCCGAATCAACAACTTCCATAATATTCACCATGTTACCCGTTTTAGGTGTGCACCTCATGGTCATAACGCCTTTTCCGCCTCTAGTCTGAGTTCTGTATTGAATAATATCTGTACGTTTACCCATTCCTTTTTCCGTTGCAACTAGTATAGTACCTTCTCTTTTAACAATAAGCATACCAACCAACCTGTCTTTTGCAGAACCTAACTTTATGCCTTTTACACCCATCGTTTTTCTACCGCTAGGGCGAATATCTTTTTCTGAAAATCGAATTGATTTTCCTTCATAGGTACCAAGTAAAATGTCATGTTCACCATTAGAGACCCTAGCTTCAATTAACTTATCACCATCTCTGATTTCAATAGCATATATCCCACCTTTTCTAGGTTTTCCATATGCAGATAAAACTGTTTTTTTAACAATACCTTTTTCAGTTGCCATAACAATATAGTGTTGATCATCAAAGTCTTTAACACTAACGAAAGCTTCCACTCTTTCATTTGGCTCACACCCAATTAAGTTAACAATTGCACGACCCCTTGCCGCTCTTCCACCTTGAGGAATGTCATAAACCTTAAGCCAGTAACATTTTCCCTTGTCCGTAAAAAACAACATGTAGTTGTGTGTGTTTGCAATAAAGAGATGTTCTACAAAATCTTCGTCTTTACTCATCGCACCTTGAACGCCCCTTCCACCCCTTCTTTGGGTTCTATAAGTGTTAGCTGCTGTTCTTTTGATGTATCCCTGGTGAGTGATTGTTAAAACAACCTCTTCTTCCGCTATCATATCTTCCATAGAAAAGTCTGTATCAACCGGAATGATTTCTGTTCTTCTTGAGTCAGCATAAAGCTCACCAATCTCTTTCAGTTCAGATTTTATTATACCCATTCTTTGTTCTTTGCTATCTAGAATTCCTTTTAAATGTGCAATAACTTTTATTATCTCTTTATATTCTGTTACAACTTTTTCAACTTCTAGGTTTGTTAGTTTTTGCAATCTCATGTCTAGTATTGCTTGAGACTGAACCTCTGAAAGATTAAAGTTGTTCATTAATCCTTCTTTTGCTTGAACGGGGTTTTTACTTCCTCTAATTATTTTAATGACTTCATCAATGTTATCAAGAGCAATTTTCAACCCCTCTAATAAATGAGCCCTAGATTCTGCTTCTCTTAGCTCAAACTGCGTTCTTTTAACAACAATTTCATGACGAAAATCAATAAAGTGATTTAAGATTTCTTTAATTGGCATTATTTTTGGAATACCTTTAACGAGAGCTAATAGTATTATGCCAAATGTGTCTTGAAGTTGGGTGTGTTTATATAATTGATTAAGAATGACTTCTGGTACGGCATCTCTTTTTGTTTCAATAACAACTCTTATTCCATCTTTATCTGATTCATCTCTAAGGTCCGTAATACCAACAATCTTCTTATCCCTAACTAAGTCTGCAATTTTTTCAACTAAGTTTGCTTTATTCGTTTGGTAGGTGACTTCTGTAATAACAATACTATCTTTTCCATTAGCAGCGCTTTCAATGTGTGCTCTCGCACGCATTTTTATTTTCCCTCTTCCTGTTTCGTATGCTTGTTTTAGACCATCCATTCCCATTATAAGGCCAGCAGTAGGAAAATCCGGTCCTTTTATATGTTGCATTAACTCTTCTGTTGTTATCTTTTTATTTTCTATTAATGCAATTAAGCCAGTAATAATCTCTTTTAAATTGTGTGGAGGGATTTTTGTGGCCATTCCGACAGCAATTCCCTCAGAACCATTAACTAGTAATGTTGGGACAAGAGAAGGAAGAACCGTTGGCTCTTTTAGTGTTTCATCAAAGTTGAGACCCCAATCCACAGTGTCTTTTTCTAAGTCTTTTAACATTTCGCTAGAAAGTTTTGTCATGCGTGATTCCGTGTAACGCATTGCCGCAGCATTATCTCCATCGATTGAACCAAAATTTCCTTGACCATCAACCAATTGATAGCGCATCGAAAACTTTTGTGCCATTCTAACGAGAGCGTCATAAACAGAACTATCTCCATGGGGGTGATATTTACCTAAAACATCACCAACAATCCTTGCGGATTTTTTATATGGTCTGTTCCAACTTGAACCAAGTTCACTCATTCCAAATAAAATTCTTCTATGGACAGGTTTTAAACCATCTCTAACATCTGGTAGGGCCCTAGAAACAATAACAGACATTGAGTAGTTTAAGTAACTTTCTTTCATTTCTTCCACGATGTCTCGTGGAAGGGTATTATCTCTATTAAAATCGACCATGTTTTTCCTTAAATATTATACATCAAGATTGACTACAAATTTTGCATTTTTTTCAATAAAAGTTCGCCTTGCTTCAACATCACTACCCATTAAATTTTGAAACGTTTCGGCTGCTTCTGCGGCACTTTCAACTGAAACCTGTAAAAGGGTTCTTGTTTCTGGGTCCATTGTTGTTTCCCAGAGTTGGCTGGGGTTCATTTCACCAAGACCTTTATATCTTTGCATAGAAACTTTTGTTTTCTTATTGTCTTTTTTCATTCTTTCTATTAACAAATCTCTTTCATTGTCATCATAAGCATATGCTTCTTTTTTTCCTTGAGAAACCCTATAAAGGGGAGGTAGTGCTAAATATAGATATCCCCCATCTATAACTTGTTTCATTTTTCGGTAGAAAAAAGTTAAAAGCAACGTTCTTATATGAGAACCGTCAACATCAGCATCTGTCATAATTATTATTTTATGATACCTTAGTTTTTCTGGGTCAAAATCACCCACAGACCTTTCACCTGTATCATCCTCAGAACCTCCAAAACCAGCCCCAAGGGCTGTTATCATTGATTGAACTTCGTTGTTAGATAATAATTTATCGATTCTAGCTTTTTCCGCGTTGATAACTTTTCCCCTCAACGGTAGAATTGCCTGTGTTCTTCTATCTCTTCCTTGTTTTGCTGAACCGCCGGCAGAATCCCCCTCAACAAGATAAATTTCTGAAAAAGCAGGGTCTCTATTTGAGCAATCTGCAAGTTTTCCAGGTAAAGAAGACCCGCCTAAGGCGCTCTTTCGCCTTATTAACTCCCGAGCTTTTCTTGCGGCACTACGACTTCTTGCCGCTAGTAATGCTTTCTCTATTACGCGACGCCCTATAGATGGGTTTTGCTCTAAAAAATCTAATATTCCTTCATATACAACTTTATCAACCAAGCCTTTAACATCCCCGTTTCCAAGTTTTGTTTTAGTTTGTCCTTCAAACTGGGGCTCTGCGACCTTAACACTTATGATCGCTGTTAATCCCTCTCTAAAGTCTTCACCCGATAGAGTTATTTTTTCATTTTTTTTAGCTTTTATTAAGTTGTTTTTTGATGCGTGGTTGTTCATTGCCCTAGTAAGCGCCGATCTAAACCCCGATAGGTGTGTTCCTCCTTCAATTGTATTGATGTTGTTAACAAATGTTAAAATATTGTCATTATATGTGTTGCCGTATCGAAGAGCCACATCAACCGGCACCTCTCCATCCTCTTTGTTAACTGTTATTATTTTATCATGTAGAGGACTATTGTTTTCATCTAAGTATTTAACAAAATCACTTAACCCACCTTTAAACTTGAAAGAATCTGTTTCTCCGTCTTCCACCCTTTCATCCTTTAACACAATCTCTAAACCGCTATTTAAATATGCTAACTCCCTAAGTCTTTCAGCTATAATGGAATATTCAAAGTTTATTGTTTTAAATATTGTGTTGTCTGGGAAAAAACAAACTCTTGTTCCTGTTTTTTTTGCAGATCCTGTAACTTTAAGTTCGTTTTGCGGATCACCAATTTTATAGTCTTGTCTGTGAATTTTTCCATCCCTGTTTACTTCAACCCACAACCATTCAGAGAGTGCGTTAACAACAGAAACACCAACTCCATGAAGGCCACCTGAAACCTTATAAGATCCTTTATCAAACTTTCCACCGGCATGTAAGACTGTCATTACTACTTCTACCGCTGGCCTATTTTCTTCTTTATGAATATCAACAGGAATACCCCTTCCATTGTCTTCAACCGTTACAGAACCGTCTTTATTGAAGACAACTGTTACCTTATCACAATAACCGGCTAGAGCTTCATCAATTGAATTGTCAACCACCTCGTAAACCAGGTGATGGAGTCCTCTTTTACCAACATCCCCGATGTACATTGCAGGTCTTTTTCTTACGGCTTCTAAACCCTCAAGAACTTTTATATTCTCTGCGCTATATTCTGCTTGCTTTGGTTCTAAACTCATATGAATCTGATGTCCTTTATGATTTTTTTGTTTAT